>Ga0209542_10015253_pt1 | contig 12931 bp, 15 predicted proteins | sample RifCSPhighO2_01_FD_184028 | JGI IMG/M metagenome (GOLD analysis project Ga0209542, IMG submission 184028) | Soil microbial communities from Rifle, Colorado - Rifle CSP2_plank highO2_0.1 (SPAdes) (version 2) | ecosystem: Environmental > Terrestrial > Deep subsurface > Rock core/Sediment ... | reverse complement strand
TTTTGTACTTGCAGGATTATGCCAAAAATTTCTTAAACAGAGACTGGAGATATCAGAGGAAGCAAAAGGAGTTATTTTGGAGATTAAGAAGGAAAAATCCATGGATTATGTTGAGGCAATTCTTTATGATGGGCATTTAAATGTTGGAGACGAGATTGCAATTGCCAGTTTTGGAGAGCCTATTGTCAGCAAGATAAGGGCCCTTGAAGAAATTGAGCCGCTTAGTTTCAAATACAAGGGTGTGAAAAGTGTAATTGCTGCTTCTGGAATTAGAATTCATTTGGCAAACAAAGAAGGAGTTTTGCCCGGAATGCTGTTTCAAAAATTAAATAATAATCTTGCAGAGTTGAAGAAGGCGTTTAAGAAGGAAGTTTCAGGGGCGCTGGATTTAGACAAACAAGGGTTAATTGTCAAAGCTGATTCGCTTGGGAGCCTGGATGCGCTAATGAGATTATTGAGACAGGAAAATATTAGGATTGTCAAGACTGGAATTGGGCCAATAGGAAAAGGAGATTTAATTTCTGCTAAGGCGAATTTGGATATTGACCCATTAAATGCAATTGTCCTTGGTTTCAATGTTGATATAGAAGAAGGAATTAATGTGGGAGCACAGGGAGTTAAGGTTTTGATGAATGATGTTATTTACAAATTAATTGAAGATTTGCAAAAGTGGAAGAAGAACAGGCAGGGAGAAATAGAGAAAGAAAGAATGCTTGGATTGGCTTCAATCTGCAAGATGGAAATATTATTTGAATATGTCTTCAGGAATTCAAATCCTGCAATTTTTGGCGTTCGTGTTGCTGGAGGAAAATTGAAAGTCGGACAGAAATTGATTGATGATAAAGGTGATGAGGTTGCAAGAGTGAAATCATTGCAGCATGAAAAGGAAAGTGTTAGCGAGGTGAAAGAAGGGCAGGAATTGGCTATGTCTTTGCCGGGCGTGAATTTTCAGAGAAGATTAATGGGCCTGAAATACTTGTATTCTGAAATAAGCGCAAGGCAGTTCAAGGAATTCAAGAAAAACAAGGATTTGCTTTCTTTTTCTGAGTTAAAGATTCTGCAGGAGATTGCGGTTATTAAGAGAAGGACAGAAGAGGGATGGGGGATTTAATTATATATTTTGTAAGATATATATTATTTAAAATGATGAAAATATTCTCTTTTAATGATATTTCAGATTTTAATATTGATTTTTATTAATATCTTTGTTCTTATAATATTGGGAATAAAATGGAAGAATATTAGGGCCTTTTTTGTTGAAGAAACATATACTTATTTTGAAATGATTTTTATAGCATTATACTTTTTTGAACAAGCTATCTTTATAGGCTTGTCTTATTTTTATGAAAAATATAATAATCTTTTTGTAGGTTTTTTTGCACTTGTTGTTTTGACTACTGTTGCCCTCAATAAATTGATGATGGAAAGTAAAAATAAGAGATTAGCCCAACACAATAATAAGTATTTAGAGAATTTTATTTCTGCAAGAGAACAATATGAAAAATCTATGGACGAGGCTAAAATATCTATTGAAGAACTTGAAAAAGAAAATAAAACATTAAGAAATTTTATAAAAAAGAATAAAAAAATTGGAAAATATTAAAGCAATAAACTTATTTTATTATGTATTTTTAATACTTCTTTCTCTATTTTATCTACATTTATTCTTGCACGAACCATAACTGAATCTATTTCTTTGATATAATTTTTATCATTATTTAAAATCTTTCTTACTTCAATATACTCTTTAGAATCTTTTTTAGTCATATTTATTATTGCCTCTTTTCATTAATAAAGAATTGTATTTTCCAGTATATAAATTAGCTGTTTTTTGGGAAGTTTTAAGTTGGGTGCTTTTTAAGGCGAAGGTTTTAAAAACCCATTTTATTTTGGATGAGCATGGCATTCAAGCTGAATATTTCGGAGAAGGGAAAGGCATGGAAGATTGAGAAAGAAGCAGAATTCTTAGTTGGAATATCAGTTGGAGAAAAGTTTGAAGGCAAGGAACTTGGAGGAGATTTTGAAGGATATGAATTTGAAATTACAGGCGGGAGCGATATTTCTGGTTTTCCATTATACAAAGATGCAGAGGGTATTGGCTTGAAGAGAGTTTTACTGACGAAGGGATGGGGTATGAAGGACAGCAGAGGAGGAGTCAGATTAAGAAAGACTGTTCGAGGAAAAACAATTTCTGACAAGGTTGTGCAGATCAATATAAAAGTTATTAAGGAAGGAAAGAAGAAATTGAACGAGATATTTCCTGAGCAGAATAAGCCGAAAGAAGAAGTTAAAAAAGAGAAAGTTGAAGAGAAAAAAGAATAAAGATTGAAGAAGAAAAATAAATATTAGCCAAGATAAAAATTTTATCATTGATATTAATATTATGTCAAGATGCTTTGCGAAAACCACCGCCCTCAAGAATCTTCACAAGTTCAGATTCTTGACGGTCATCAAGATTTGAAAAATCTTGAGGTTTTAAGCAGTGGTACACGAAAGGGCTTTTTGATATTGATTATCGAATATAAAATAAAGTCTACTTTTTACAGCACTAAATTATAAAATATATTAAAAAGCACCATTATAATAAATAAAATAAAATTGCTGTCGAATATAAAAGGGTTTTTGTTATTTTTAAATGGCAGATTGCATAGCAGAAATCTTTTTATATTGCCCCTTCTATGTTTGAGTTGTAGGATTGAGAAAAATCTATAATGAAAAGAGGCAATGTTTCGAATATATTGTATGTATCGAGTTTTCCGCCGAGAGAATGCGGGATAGCTACTTTTACTAAAGACTTAACCAGGGCTATGGACCACAAATTTAATCCCGCTTTGAAGTCAAAGATTCTTGCGATAAATGACAACGGAAGCAGCATTTATAATTACGGGGGGAAAGTTAAGTATCAATTAAGCGAGACAGATATAGAAGAGTACATGACAAGCGCAGAGAGAATAAATAAGTCTAAAAAAATAAAATTAGTCTGCGTGCAGCACGAATTCGGGATTTTTGGGGGAGGGGGAAATGGCGAGTTTCTTGTTCCTTTTCTGGAGAAGCTTCAGAAGCCGTGCGTTGTTACTTTTCATAGTGTTTGCCCTGAGCCAAGTGAAGAAAGAATAAAAGTTGTGCGGGCAATTGCAAGAAGAGCTGCAGCAATCATTGTGATGGCAAAAAAAGGCGTTGAGATTTTAAAGGAAGTCTATGGAATTGATCCAAAAAAAGTATATTATATTCCTCATGGAATTCCCTCGATAAATTATTCTGGGAGAAAAGAAGCCGCAAATATCAAGAGAGCGTTAGGGCTTGAAGGGAGGACAATTCTTTCCACATTTGGGCTTATTAATCCTTGTAAAGGGATAGAATATGTAATAAAAGCACTGCCTGAAATAGTCAAAAAATATCCAGATGTTTTGTATTTGGTAATTGGAGAAACGCATCCTGCAATCAGAAAGAAAGACGGGGAAAAATACAGGAATAGCCTAATTGCCCTTGCAGAAAAATTGGGATTGAAGAGTCATGTTAAATTTTATAACAAATATCTGACACTTGAGGAGATTAAGGATTATTTAAAAGCTACTGACATTTACATGTTTGTCTCACAAGACCCTACGCAAATTGTTTCAGGGACCTTGTCTTATGCTTTTGGCGCAGGAAAGCCTATTGTGGCTACCAGGTCTTTGCATGCCGTGGAACTTTTGCAAGAAGGCAAGCTGGGTTTTTTGGTAAATTTTGGAGAATACGAGGGAGTAAGAAAGGCATTGAATATACTGCTTGCAAATCCAGAGTATAGAGAAGAATTAGGAAAGAAAGCTTACGAGACAAGCAGATGCATGCTTTGGCAGAATGTGGCTGCAGAATATCTTAAGGTTTTCAAGAGCATAATTGAAGTTAACGAGAATCTTGGATTATATAAATTCCCGAAGATAAAGATTCAGCATTTAATCAATATGACTGACGATACCGGAATAATTGAGCACGCAAAGCATTCTATTCCAGACAGATCTTCCGGATATACTCTCGATGATAACACAAGAGCTTTAATTGTAACAACGCAGCACTATAATAAGTATGGCTCAGAGAGCAGTGTAAAATTAGTCCAGACTTATTTGGGCTACATTTATCATTCACAAAAAGCTGACGGTAGTTTTCATAACAGGATATCTTATGATAAAAAATTTCTTGATGAGGCTGGGAGTGAAGATGCTTTTGGAAGAGCTGTATGGGCGACTGGTTTTGTTGTGGCAAGTAAATTAAGCGATAATATAAAATCCAATGCCAAATTTATTTTTGATAATGCCATGAAAAATATTTATAACTTAGATAGTATAAGGCCAAAAGCTTTTGCAATATTAGGGCTTTATAATTATTATAAAGCTTATAAGCATCCAGACATATTAGAGAAAGTCGAATCTCTTGCTAATAGTTTAGTTGAAGAATATAATAAAAACAAGACAGAAACTTGGAAATGGTTTGAGGATTCTATTACATATTCTAATGGGCAGATTCCAGAGGCAATGTTTTTTGCATACGCCTTGATTAAGAAGCAGGAATATCTGGAAGTTGCGGAGAAGAGTCTTGAGTTTTTGACTAGTTTAGTTATGATTAACAAGCAATTAGTTTTAATTGGGCACAATGGGTGGTACAACAGGGGGAGCGAAAGAGCATTTTATGACCAGCAGCCTGTTGATGCGGCCTCAATGGTGCAAGCCTATATGACTGCTTATAAGACAACCGGGAATAGGGATTATTACGAGAAGGCAGCTATCGCTTATAATTGGTTTTTGGGGAAGAATTCAATAAATCAAGTTGTTTATGACGAGTCTACAGGAGGGTGCTATGACGGGCTTTTGCCCGGGTGCGTTAATTTAAACCAAGGGGCAGAGAGCACAATTTCTCATTTGCTTGCAAGATTAAGTCTAGATATTAAAGGAGATAATCTTGATAAAAATAATGGGCTTATTGTGATATGAAATGTCTTGTTATTGTGGCTCATCCTGATGATGAAATGATCTGGATGGGGGGTTATATGATTGAATGGAGAAAGAAAGGAGGAGATTTAGAGATAATTTGCTTATGCAGGGCAAATGATTCTGATAGGAGACCGAGATTCCTTAAAGTTTGTGAGGAGCTTGGAGCAGATTGTTCTATTTCTGATTTAGACGACGATAAATTGGGAGATATAGGAATAAATGAAGTGATTAGTAGAATAAAAGAGATGAAGAAGAGGGAGAAGTATGATTATATTTTTACTCACGGAGAAAATGGAGAGTATGGGCATAAAAGGCATATTGATGTGCATAAGGCCGTTGATAAGATGATTAAGGACGGGGAGTTGGGATGCAAGAAGGTCTTTTTCTTTGCTTATGAAGGAAAAAACGAACCAGGAGAGTTTTGCAATATAGACAGGAATGCAAATAAATTTATAAAGCTGCCAAAAAGTGTTTATTTGAAAAAAATTCATTTAATAAAAGATATCTATGGTTTCAATGAAAATAGTTTTGAAGTTAAATCGAGCGGGAATGCAGAAGCTTTTAGAGTAGAAGAAAAATGAATTATCGAGGTATCAATAATTAAAATGGATGAAAAAACAGAAAAAAGATTGTTAGAGAAATTATCTGATTTAGAACATCAGCAATGGGCACACTGGACAGATTATTTATTTAGGAAATTATCTTTAAATCTAAATGAACTTAAAGTTGATAATAAAACAAAAGAGGATTTTAAGAGATGGGCAAAACAAATTATTACCCCTTACAAAGATTTGCCTGAAAAAGAAAAAGAAGCTGATAGGGTTTGGGCGAGAAAAGTTATTAATTTAATTAAATCGGAGGACAATCTCAATTTTTTCCAAGCTTAAAGGCAATTGGGTATCCTTGAAACAAAATGAAAGCTGTTGTTCTTTATCCTTATCCTCCTGAATCTGATGGCCTGAGTATTCAGGGAGATTTACTTTATAAGGGTTTATTAGAGGCAGGTCACGAAGTTCTTCCGTGCAATTTGGGTGGGGGGCTGCAGAAGGAATTTTATTTTGAGAGATTCAAGCCTGATGTCGCTTTTGGGATTGGATATTGGGCAGATGTGCCAAAACTAGTTCACGAGCCATTGATGCATGGAGTGATTCCTGTTCCCTGGTTTAATGCAGATGGCTGGGTTGCGAATTACCACAAAGATTTGGGTGAATTGAAACTTATGTTCACAACGAGCGATTGGGTGAAGCAAACCTACAAAAGAGATGGCGTGGATGTAAAAAATATGGTGCCTTTGCATATCGGAATTGAAACTGATTTATTCAAGCCGATGCAGGGCGAAGATATTAAGAAAATGAGAGAGATGCTGGGAGTTAAGGAGAATGAAAAAATGATTCTAACTGTTGGAGGTGATACAACAAGCAAAGGGGCGCAGGAAATGTTCAAGGCTCTTGCGAAAGTTAATGAAAAGTTCAAGGATTGGAAATATATCTGCAAGAGCTGGCCTTCTGAATGCGCATCTAGCTGGCGCAAAGAAGAAATAAAGCTTGTGGAAGAATTTGGGCTTAAAGACAAAGTCATGTTTTTAGATGGGAGTTTTTCAAAAGAGTTCATGCCTTATTTGATAAATGCCTGCGATATTTATGCTGCTCCTTCCCGCCTTGAGGGTTTTGGCATGATACAAGTAGAATCAATGTCGTGCGGGAAGCCGGTTATTTCAATAAATGCAATGGGGCCTTCTGAAACAATTGTTCATGGAAAGACAGGACTGCTTGCAAATGTTTCTGATAAAGTCATATTGAACAGTGAATGGGTTTATCCATGGATGGGTTTTAATGAGAAAAAAGTTCTGCAATTTAGCGAGCCGAAAGTTCTGGCTTACAGGGCAGATGTTAATGAGCTTGCAGATTATACTTTAAAATTATTGACTGATGATAAACTGCGCTTGAGTATGGGAGAGGAAGCACGGAGACACGCGGTCAAGAATTTTGATTACAGGCATGTTTCAAGGAAAGCGGCGGAGATTGTAAAGGAAAGGCTGGGGATTTCCTGAAAGTTTCAAAGAATTTAAATAGTTCAGAATAGATTTATTTTCATGAAAAAAAAGATAATTTTGCTTTTATTATTCTCTTTTGTAATTTTTAATTTGAATTTTGCTTCTGTTTATGCTGAGGGAAATTTTAAACGAGGAGATGCTAATCAGGATTCTAGAGTGGATATTGCTGATGCAGTTTATCTTTTGGATTACCTTTTTAAGGGTGGGGAAAAACCTGCTTGCTTAGATGCAGCAGATTCTAATGATGATGGAGGAATTGATTTGTCTGATCCTGTTTATTTGTTGGCGTATCTTTTTAAAAATAATAGCCTTTCTCCACCCGAACCCTTTTTAACAATTGGGCCTGATCCGACACAAGATAGTTTGAATTGTAATCTTAGAAAATTCGTGCTTAAATTTTATCTTGACCCGGCGCTTGATACAGATATAAACTTTACGAAGAGAATGCTTGTGGAATATGTCCATGATATGAATTATATTCTCTCAAAGAATACTGATAGGAAGCTGGAATTTAATCCTGAAACAGGAATTATTTTGACGAAGACGAAACCTCAGACAGACTCTGCTACGCCTCCCTTGCCTGATGACGGTTATGAAGTATGGGCTCATGTATCTCTTTCTAATTATGCGCCTACAGGATTTCTAAGATCTTATGGTGGAAGAGGAGGAATGGATGTCAGTGGCGCGGCGGTCTTGGCAGACCTTAAGTGGGCAAAGATACATAATGTTCCTAAGTTAGTTGAGAATACTCGGGATATGGAAGATTACTGGATACAAATAAACAACATGATTCACGAGCTAGAGCACTCCTGTGGCGCCGGTATTGGGGAATATTATAGTTTAAGCCAGGTTATTGATACGACGGGCGTTAGCCCCCAAGTGAATATCAACGCATTTAACACTACAGATTCCTACTGGGCTAGCAAGGCCGATTTTATGGCAGACCCTCTTCTTTGGAATATTTATGGAAATGCGAGATTTGGAAACCCCAGAAGCAGAAGCAGTTTATTACAGGCAGTCAAATTTTCTGAATTAAGTGCCAAGGTTTGCAATGGAAAGTATAGGAATGGAGTGCTGTTGCCTGATGTTAAGAATATCAAGATTAAAGTTTTGCGAAAAGATAATTTGCAGCCGATTGCTGGAGCAGATTTAAAAATATGGAGTGTAAGTAAGATGGTTAATCCTCCTCAAAGTGTTCTTTTATACAATCTAACGACTAATAATTCTGGCGAGGCAACTTTTGACTGGGCTGGCAAGGGTTCTTTGCATACTAATGTGAATCTTTTGAGAACTATAAAAGCCTACAAGGAAGGGTTTGCTCCAGTGGTGAAGCACATCTCTGCTTTTGATGCAGAAAGAGTCAAGGTTATTGATAACAAGGATTTGTGGAATGTTGAGATTTTGATGTAATCTTTTATGAAGAATTAATTGATTTGATAATTGAACATATGACATTTACAGAAGTTTTCAATATTATCTCTGAAATCTATATTAAAGAAATGCAAATTTGGGCTGAGGACTTGCAAAGTCTGAACCTGTAAATATCTGTTATCTGTCCCGACTGAAAGGAGAGTGCAACGTGGTCGAGGAGCAAAGCGATGAAGAAGTAAAAAATAAGCCCGTTTCAAATGAGCTAATGTGATACATAAAATAAAAGAAGCAAGGGCAGGGTAGTATATTTATAAATATTCTACAAATCCTATTTAATAATGATAAATCAAATCTCAATCAGTAAATCAGTTGCAGTGAATGGAGTGAATGTTTATAATGGAAGAAAAAATACTGCAACATTTCATCCAGCAGAAGAAAACTCGGGATTAGTTTTCTTAGTTAATGGTGCAAGAGTTCCAGCCAAACTTGAATTTACTGAAAATAGAAGAAAAGCTATAGGATTAGATAATGGGGAAGCGAGAATTTATTTAGTTGAGCATTTGCTTTCAGCAGTTTATGCTTTGGGAATTGATAATCTTCAAATTTAATTATCAGATGGAGTATGTCCAACAACGGATAATTGTGCATTTGAATATTTTGAAGCATTAAGAGGCGTTAGAAGTGCACAAGCCATCTCTAAACAATTTTGGGAATATGCAAAAGATACCGAGACACATTTAAGAAATGATGAAAAAAGAAAACCAGATTGTTTGAGAGTAAATGGTCTTGATGGTTTTGTAATAAATTATTTTGTATATTATCCACATAAGGTTGTTGGAGAACAGAATTATAGATTTCAATTTGATGAAGACATTTATGCTGAAAGTGTAGCAAATGCCCGTTCTCCGGGATTTATAAAAAATGGGTTATTCAAAAAAGCTTTTCTTCTTCTCGAAAGAATTGGTTTGCATGGAATTAATGAAAGAAATTATCTTTTAATAACTTCTGAAAATGCGGAAAGATATGCAAACCCTGACGAGTTTGGCGTAAGATATGAAGGAGAAGAATTTGTAAGACATAAAGTTTTAGATGTGATGGGGACTCTTGCACTAACTGGAAGGCAGTTTAGAGATACTGAATTTAAATTTGAGATGACAGGACATAGATTTGATTTGTATGCACTAAAAAGATTATTTAAGGAGGATTGCTTTGTAGATTATGTCCACCTCCTTTAATTTTTTAGGACTTATTTCTTATTGCAATTAACGTTGTGGGTAAAAGAAGTTTTTCAGCTAACTTGAAAATAGAAATGACTGAAAAATTTGGGCAAAATCCCGCAAGGATTTTCCAGATAAGCGCTGTTAGTTGTCCCGAGCGTAATGAAATGAAGCGAGAGCCCGCAGGGCGTGGTCGGAGCGACTGGAAGGAGCGGAGAAGTTGGGGCACAGCGAAAGTTATAAAAATTTGCTATAATAACCATATGCTATGAAGATACAAAAAGGCACAACAAATGATGCTCCAACACTAGAACACCTATTTTCTGTATTGTATAAACCAGAGCTAAAATGGAGTGAAGAGAAACTACACGAAGAAATTCAAACTGGAGAAAAAGATTATTATTTAGCTATCGAATATAATGAAATTGTTGGAGCATTTGGGATAAGTTTTGATGCATCAAGTGCCAAATTCGGTCCTCTTGCTGTGAGAGATACAAATCGGAAAAGAGGTATAGGTTCAAGGTTACTAAGTTTTGCCGAAGAATTAGCAAGAGGACGAGGATTAAGCCGAATTTGGTGTCACAGCCTTGAAAGATACAATGTAGCCAATTTTTATCAAAACAATGATTGGGTTGAAGAGGAATTCATACAAGATTTCTGGGACGGACAAAATTGTTTTGTTTATGCAAAGAAGTTGTAGCCGTGCCCCAATTACGCCTAACATAATTATATCCTAACTTTAGTTACGATATAATGTTAAAAAAGCACTATCAGAAAGGGCATTAAGACAAACTAAATTAATAAAGAGTTCTTTTTCAAGGATTCGTAAGCCAAAATATACATTCCAGCACTCCAAGCCTGCTTTTCTCCGTAGGGGATCTTTGTTATGGGGGAGAGCCATTCAGGGAAATTTCCTTTTAGATTTGCTTCGGCTAATTTTTCCAAATGATATTCTGCTTCCTTGTAATTTTTTTGCTTTATTAGGGAGAGGATGTAAAAGCCGCCGATAAATGGCCAGATACCGCCGTTTAAATAGTGATTTGGAATTCCTGCATCGCAGTCTTCAAAATAGGGCTGCCAATCTTTTGTGCCTTTTTTAATTGGAGGATAAATTGCTTTTGTTGGATAAGGGGAAGATATATTTTGTTTTTTAATATGGGAAAGAATTTTATTTGATTGCTCTTGATTTGTTAGATTGAAAAGAATTGCTAGGAGGTTTCCAAGAGAATCAAACCATTCTCCTTTTTCCTGATATTTATTGTGATTTTTCCATCGCCAGGGAAGATAAAAATTTAATTCATTATCCCAGAGCTTTTTGTCTTCGTTTTCATTAACTGCCTGCTTTACTCTTTTAGCCTCTTTTTTATTATTTACTAAATCAAGGACTTTGTGATAGAGGGCCTGTGTGTTTATTGTATGTCCATAACGATGAGGGAACGCGTCCTGCCAATCTGTTGTGGGGAGCTGTTCTAACATGCCATCTTCAGCCATATCTTGATATTGAAGCCAAATGAGTGCTTTTTTTATATTGCCTTCATGCTGAGCGAAAAGAGAAGAATCCTTGTAATTTTGTTTATAGGCATATTCACCTATTATAAACCAGAGAGTTGAATCTATTGACTGATAATCAACATGAGGTTTTCTTTCGCTGTACTTATCCACGCAATTTGGAATTTGGCCTAATTTAGACTGGTTAGATGCGAGAGTTATCAGAGATTGCTTGAAAGTTTCTTTTAATTTGCCATCTTTAATCAGGCTTGCTCCAAGAAAAGTTATTATTGAATCACGAGCCCAGACAGCATTGTACCCTTTTTTTCCTGCTGAGGCAAATAAGCCATGGGATGTTGAGCATTCTTTTACAACTTGAATGGCTTTTTCATAACAGACATCTAAAACCTCTTTCATGATTGAATAATGAGGATGTTACTTTTATATCTTTCTTTTTCATGAAAATTAAAATATTAATCCATATGCGAATCAGGATAATTATCTTTAATATAATATTTTTTACAGTTAATTTTTATAGATTATGCAAGTCGGCAATAACATGATAATCTGCGAGCGAATTAAGATAATTATCTTTAATATTCCTTTGCTATGTAAAAGGTTTTTAGACATTATTTTTTGTAAGTATATTAATGATTAAGATTTGTTTAAACCAAAAGACTTATAAATAAGACTATTCTTACTATTCTTACAATGGAAATAGAAACTACTAAAATAACATCGAAGGGGCAAGTTGTTATCCCTCGAGACATAAGAGAAAAAGAAGGGATAAAAGAAGGAGAACATTTTTTTGTTTATGGTAGCGGAGATTCTATTATTCTAAAAAGAGTTAAAAATTTAGAAGCTGTTAAGAATATAGATGAGTTTGAAAAGGTTTTTAGAAGTGCCTGGAAAACAGCCAAAGAAAAAGGAATAACCGGAAAGGATGTTACCGAAGTTATTAGATCTGCAAGAGTTGAAAAGAGGAAATAATGTTGAAAATAATTGCAGATACAAATGTATTAATATCTGCTTTTATAGCCCTTGGAAATGAATACGAAGTTCTTAAACTTGCTAAATTAGAGCATATTAAGATTATTTTATCTTTAGAATTATTAGAAGAATTTAATAATGTTATTGCAAGAGAAAAGTTCGGTTTTTCTAAAGAACAAATAGGAGATTTTACCAAACAAATTTTAGATATAACTGAAACAATATATTCTTCATCAAAAATCGATGCGATAAAAGAGGATATTGAGGACAATAAAGTATTAGAAGCTGCTGTTGATGGGAAAGTAGATTATATTGTTAGTGGAGACGAACATTTATTGAAATTGAGAGAATTTAGAGGCATAAAAATAGTTAATGCAAAAGAATTTTTATCTTTGATAAAAAGGACTTTATAAAAAGTTATATTTTTCTTTTTTGAATAGGCAGATATTACCATAAAGCATATAAACCTTTAATTGCTAAATTTTTTATGACTACTAAACTTCAAAAATCACCTGCGCCTACTTTGCCGATTACCAGAAAAACTTACGATTTTGATGGATGTTATATAAATCACTATCCTGAAGTTGAAGGTGTATTTTGCCCTATTGATAATAACCCCTTATTTTCAATTGAAGGGTTTGATGGAGATAAATACCAACATTATAGATGGGATTGCCTTGCTTGTGGCGCCTTCTATAAAGTTGAAGACAAAAATCCAGAATCATTAAAAAGACAAGCGATTTGGTATTTGAAAAATATTGTTCAACGAGACCTCGGAGAATTAAGAAAAAAAGTTGCTCCTCTTGAAGCTATCTTAAAATCTGCACAGGATAAAGGGCTTATTA
>Ga0209542_10015252_pt1 | contig 12932 bp, 11 predicted proteins | sample RifCSPhighO2_01_FD_184028 | JGI IMG/M metagenome (GOLD analysis project Ga0209542, IMG submission 184028) | Soil microbial communities from Rifle, Colorado - Rifle CSP2_plank highO2_0.1 (SPAdes) (version 2) | ecosystem: Environmental > Terrestrial > Deep subsurface > Rock core/Sediment ... | reverse complement strand
CCGCGCAAGGCAAAGTCGCGCAACGGGTTGGACAATGAGAACAGCTTGATAAACGCCGGCTTGTTCAGCAGCAGGCAGAAGGTGTCTTCGGCGGCCAGGTGTTCGGTGCGGGTGGCGCGCTCGCCGATCAGCGCAGCCAGCGGGAAGCATTCACCGCTGGTGATCTCGAAGGTGGTTTCCGTGCCGCGCCGTGCCGAATGCGGGCGCTCGCCATGCACGCGGCCCTGTTTGACGATGTAGAAGTGCTCAACCGGGCCGTCGGTCGGCTTGATGATGGTTTCACCTTCGCCATAAAACCGCAGCTGGCAGTTCTCCACTAGGTACGCCAGGTGGGCGGCATCCATCTGATTGAACGGCGGAAATTTCTGCAGAAAGGCCATGGTGCCATGGATGTTCTGCAACACCGCCGTTTTGCCCGCTTGGGCGATTGCATCTGCGCTGCTCATGGGCGGCCTCACGGTTTTCTCTATGAGCATGATCGACTGGCGCTGTGGGGTAGGCCATTGGACGTAAGTCTAGGCGTTTGGCGGCCTGTGCAAGAGGCATAAAAAAGCCCTTGGATTTTTCAATCCAAGGGCTCTGATGAAGATGCTGCAATGATTAAGGCAGGGTAAAGAGAACCTTCACACTGTCATTCACTGCGGCGGCATCTACATAGCCAATCGCATCGGCTTCAGCGGCCACCTTGGCGATGACATCGGCGTCGCCGCCAACGCTTGGTAGCGGTTGACCCTTGCCGGTGAAGACGAGTCCAGACCAGTACGATTTGAGCTGTGATTCACTCTTGTTGGTCACCGCACTGTAGAACTTGTCCTTGGTTGCAGACCAATCCTTGTGGTCAACGCCTTTCATGGATTTGTCTTTGCCCAGAAAGATGTTGCTGACGTCTGCCTGGCTCGGCGCCTTGGCCGCGCCCGGATTAACGATTACTGCGACTTCGGCCTGAGCCAGCGCGCTAACGCTGAGGCACACGGCGACGCAGATCGTTTGAATGGAATGCTTCATCAATGCTCTCCTCAGAATACGAAGTCGACGCCGACGCTGATGATGTCACCGTCAAAGTTGCGGGCTGGGCTGCCGAGGGCACCGTTGGAACTGTCGGACAGGGCGTTGTCGAAGGCTTCCTGTGCGGTACGGACGAATACGCCGTCATAGCCACCTGAGGTGTCTACGCGTTTGTATTCGCTTTTCAATACGACGTTGGGCAGCAGGTTGTAGTTCAGGCCCAGAGTCCAGGAGTTCTGCCGACCAGCATCGTCGTCCAGTTGGGCGTAAGTCACGTGAGTGAGGAACTCGCCGAAGCGACGGCCGCCCATCAGGTAGAACGCATCAATGGTGCCGCTGTTGTCAGCTTCGATGCTACGCGAGGTCCACTCGTTGCTGGTCAGCCAGGTGCCGTTGTCGTACTGATAGCCAATGGAAGTGAACTTACCCTTTTGCTTATCAATGGTCTGGAAGCGCTGAACGCCTGGGCCATTCAAGCCGAGTAAAGGGATGTTCGGGCGGTTGACGAAGTCTTCGATCTCGGTGCTGATATCCGCTTCTACATACCCTACGCGCAGGGTGCCGAAGTCATTGGTGGCCAGGCTGATATTGGCGCCAAAGACTTTCTCGTAGTCGATGTCGTGCATCTCATCGAAGGCGAAGATGTCACGGTTTTTAGCTTGGCCACCGGCGACTTGGAAGGCCAGTGAACCGAAGGACAGTGGCATGTTGTAGACCGCGTCTACACCTTCGTAGTTGGACAGCTGCACTTGGCTGTACACCTCGTCAGGCAAGCGCAGCCACGGGTAGCTGAAGCCTACGTCGATGCTTTCCGAGTACATGTACACCGGGGTGCGCAGGCGGCCGACGCGCAGCATCAGGTTGTCAGTTGTCTGCCAGGACAGGTACAGCCACTCGATATTGGCCTGCCAGTCGTCCTGCGCCGGCTTGGCAGTGACTTGCGCAGTGATGCCCACGGTATCGGTCAGGCCGTACTGGATCTGGGCCCCGAATTTCGACAGCTGGTCGCCGCGCCAGGAGTCAGTGGTTTGGCCGGTGATGCCATAGCTACGGCCATCATCTTCGCCACCGAGGTGAGTGATGCCGACCGTACCAAAGGTATTGAAGCGGTGTTCGCCTTGCTCCAGCGCGAAAGCTGGAGCAGCGGCCAGGCAGATGGCCAAGGGAAGCAGACGAGCTTTAAACATGCAGTGATGCTCCTGTGTTCAGGTTAAACGCGGAATTGGGCAGTCGCCGCGCGCAGATGATCCCCTGTGCTGACCAACTGTTCGCCGAGACGAGCCGTTGCTTCTGCACCTTGAGCGGTTGCTTGTGCGTCCTGCTGCAACACTTGTGTATCTTGCTGGATGGAACTGGAAAGGCCGATTTGTTCCTGGGTGAACTGCGCGATACCAGCATTAAGCTGATTGATATGGCCGACGGCGCCGGCAATCGCTTCGAGTATCTGGGTGGCTTGCACGGAGCGCTCGATGCTCGCCTGAGCTTTTTCGCCATTGGCGGTCATCACGCTGAGTACACCATTGGCGCTGTTCTGCAGACGCAGGATGATGTTCTGGATTTCGGCGGTGGAGGCGGCGGTTTTCGAGGCCAGGTTGCGCACTTCATCGGCCACTACGGCAAAACCCCGGCCTTGCTCGCCCGCCCGCGCGGCCTCGATGGCGGCGTTGAGTGCCAGCAGGTTGGTTTGCTCAGCAATGCTGCGAATCACGGTCAGTACTGAGCCCACCTGCTGGGTTTCCTCTTCCAGCTGCTGCATGGCACTGACAGCACTCATTACGCTGCTGCCCAAGTCGCTGATGCTGCTCGACAGACTGCCGATGTTCTTGCGCGCCTGATCGGCCTGCTGCGAGGCTGCCCCGGCTTCTTCGGAGGCCTGTTGTGAGCGGTGGGCAACCTCCTGAATGCTGTTGGTCATGGTCAGGATGTCACGGCTGATCGAGTCGGTATGGCCTTGCTGCGAGCGCGAGTTTTCCTTGGAGTCCTGAGTCAGCCGGTACAGTTCCTGGGACATGCCGGCCAGTGGGCTGGCGGCTTCGATGATCTGGCGGATGGTGCCTTGCAGCTTGTCGATAAAGCTGTTGAACAGCTGAATCATTTCACCGATTTCATCATTGGAGTCGACATTCACTCGGCGAGTCAGGTCGCCATCACCCCGGGCGATGGCCTGCAGTGAGGTGATCACGCCACGCACGTTGGCCATGGTGCCGCGAATTACCAGCACTGAAGCAATGCTGATAAGCAGTACCAGAATGGCTGACAGGGCAAAGCCTACTCGGGTGGTGGTGGCGTTATCCGTGCGGGTTTGCGCCAGGGTTTCCTGAAAGTCCTCATAAGCATGGGTACGGAACGCATTGCCGAGTTTTTGCGCTTCACCCAAGTCACTGGCCATGCGGCCCAGGTTGGGCGCCAGGTCTTCAAAGCTGGCGCTGCCTTTAATCAGCTGCTCCGAGGCGGGCAGGGCGTTGTCCGCGTAACGCTGTATGGCGCTCCGCCAGGCGTCCAGTTCCTGGCGGCGGTCCGCTTGGGTGACCAGGGTCTGCAGTTCCTGCTGCATGTCCGCAATGTCAGTCAGGACTTTGCGCGCTTCATCGAGGGTTTCCAGCTCTCCGGCGGCGACTGCGCTATTAAGCAGGCCAGGCAAGCGTGAGTACTGGAAGATCACCGCATCGGCCTTCTCCAGCGTCGGGAAACTGTTAGTTTCCAGGGTGACCAGGCGCACATCGTTGTTTGCCAGTTGTAGCGAGGTGTAGCCCACGAACAGCAGCAGACCCAGCAAGGCAATGGCGGGCAGCAGTAAGAACTTCAGTGTCAGCGAGAGATTTTTCAACATGGCAGATGTACCCAAAGAGGGGCGCGGAGTATACCGAGTTCATATAGTGGCGTAATGCCGCTTTTCGGTCATTTTTTAGTCATATTCCGTTATGGCTATATTATGGTTTCGGCTGGCATGCCTATTCCTATAGCCAATAAAGTGAGTATCTGCTTGAAATTGTCGAACAAAAGCGAGGCCGCCAGCCTGATGCAAGTCACTGTGCCTGTGCTTTGCTGGCAGCCAATAATAAAAAACCGCCCCGAAGGGCGGTTTTTTATGTGGCTACAGCTGCGGGTTACAGGCCGTTGGCGGCTTTGAACTCGCGGCGGCGGCGGTGCAGGACTGGTTCGGTGTAGCCGTTCGGCTGCTTGGCGCCTTCGACCACCAGTTCCAGGGCAGCCTGGAAGGCGATGTTGCTGTCGAAGTTCGGTGCCAGTGGACGGTACAGCGGATCAGCTGCGTTCTGACGGTCAACCACCGGTGCCATGCGCTTGAGGCTGGCAACGATCTGCTCTTCAGTAGCGATGCCATGACGCAGCCAGTTGGCCAGCAGCTGGCTGGAGATGCGCAGGGTAGCGCGGTCTTCCATCAGGCCGACGTCATTGATATCCGGCACCTTGGAGCAGCCAACGCCCTGGTCGATCCAGCGCACCACATAACCGAGGATGCCCTGGGAGTTGTTGTCCAGTTCGTTCTGGATCTCGTCAGCCGACCAGTTGGTGTCCTTGGCCAGCGGAATGCTCAGGATGTCGTCGATGGACGCGCGCTCACGCTTGGCCAGTTCGGCCTGACGGGCGAACACGTCGACCTTGTGGTAGTGCAGCGCGTGCAGCGCGGCGGCGGTCGGCGACGGGACCCAGGCGGTGTTGGCACCAGCCAGTGGGTGAGCGATCTTCTGCTCAAGCATGCCGGCCATCAGGTCGGGCATGGCCCACATGCCTTTACCGATCTGCGCGCGACCTTGCAGGCCGGTGGCCAGGCCGATGTCGACGTTCCAGTTCTCGTAGGCGCTGATCCACTTCTCGCTCTTCATGGCGGCCTTGCGCACGACGGCGCCAGCTTCCATGGAGGTGTGGATTTCGTCACCGGTACGGTCGAGGAAGCCGGTGTTGATAAACACCACGCGCTCGCTGGCGGCCTTGATGCAGGCTTTCAAGTTGACCGTGGTGCGGCGCTCTTCGTCCATGATGCCGACTTTCAGGGTGTTGCGAGCCAGGCCCAATACGTCTTCAACGCGACCGAAGATCTCGGTGGTGAAGGCGACTTCTTCCGGGCCGTGCATCTTCGGTTTAACGATGTAGACCGAACCGGTGCGGGTGTTCTTGCGGGTGGTGTTGCCATTCAGGTTGTGGATGGCGATCAGGCTGGTGAACAGCGCATCCTGGATGCCTTCCGGAATCTCGTTGCCCTGGGCATCGAGAATCGCCGGGTTGGTCATCAGGTGGCCAACGTTACGCACGAACAGCAGGCTACGACCGTGCAGGGTCAGCTCGCTACCGTCGGTCTTGGTGTAGACGCGATCCGGGTTCATGGTGCGGGTGAAGGTCTGGCCGCCCTTGACCACTTCTTCTGCCAGGTCGCCCTTCATCAGGCCGAGCCAGTTCTTGTAGATCACCACTTTGTCGTCGGCATCGACGGCCGCTACGGAGTCTTCGCAGTCCATGATTGTGGTCAGCGCAGCTTCCATCAGCACGTCTTTAACGCCAGCGGCGTCGGTCTGGCCGACTGGGGTGCTGGCGTCGATCTGAATTTCGAAATGCAGGCCGTTGTGCTTGAGCAGGACGGCGACAGGCGCGTCGGCAGCGCCCTGGAAACCAACCAGTTGCGCGTCGTCACGCAGGCCGCTGTTGCTGCCGCCTTTGAGGCTGACAACCAGCTTGCCGGCTTCGATGCGGTAACCGGTGGAGTCGACGTGGGAGCCAGCAGCCAGTGGCGCGGCTTCGTCGAGGAAGGCGCGGGCGAAGGCAATCACCTTGTCGCCGCGGACCTTGTTGTAGCCGCGGCCTTTTTCGGCGCCGCCTTCTTCGCTGATCACGTCGGTGCCGTACAGCGCGTCGTACAGCGAACCCCAGCGGGCGTTGGAGGCGTTGAGGGCGAAGCGCGCATTCATCACCGGCACGACCAGCTGCGGGCCGGCCAGACGGGCGATTTCTTCGTCGACGTTCTGCGTGGTGGCCTGGAAGTCAGCCGGCTCTGGCAGCAGGTAACCGATTTCCTGGAGGAAGGCTTTGTAGGCAGCGGCGTCATGGGCCTGACCTGCGCGGGCCCGGTGCCAGCCGTCGATCTGCGCCTGAATCGCATCGCGTTTGGCGAGCAGCGCACGGTTTTTCGGGGCCAGGTCATTGATGACCGCTTCGGCACCCGCCCAGAACTTATCGGCAGCAATGCCGGTACCGGGGATGGCTTCGTTATTCACGAAGTCGAACAGCACTTTGGCAACCTGCAGGCTGCCTACTTGAACGCGTTCAGTCATCACTTGCCTCACTCTGCTCAGCTCTACTCAATAGCCGCGTCGGACATGGGAAATACGTCATGTAGTCCGAGGCGCGGCATACTACATCAAGATCCGGGGAAAATCAGTGGGTGCGCGTCGCTCTGCGACCAAGAAGTGCTTTGCAGTCACTGTGTGTGGCGTATTGTCGCGGTAATATTTGAATATTGTTTCATAAAAGCTAAAAAACAGTACACAGTTTATTGCGCATGTTTCTCGATCTACTGCTACAGGCGCGCCTGCCTATACTGCTGCTCCACCGTTTGGGAGAGTGATTACCATGCATATACAGGCAGCCACTGCCGCGGATCTGGACGAGCTGGGCGAGCTGTTTGGCGCGTATCTGCGCTTTTATGAGGTGGCCAAACCTCAGTCGCAGGTGCGGGATTTTCTCGCCGCGCGCCTGCGCAACAACGATTCGGTCATTCTGCTGGCCCGTGATGCGCAAGGTGCGGCGCAAGGCTTCGTCCAGCTCTATGCCTTTTTCTCTTCGCTGGCGCTGCAGCCAGCCTGGCTACTGAGTGACCTGTACGTCAGCGAGCAGGTGCGCCGTCAGGGTGTTGGCGAAGCGCTGATGAACGCCGCTCGCGCCCATGCCGAGGCCACAGGCGCATGCGGTTTGCAGTTGGAGACGGCAAAGAGCAATCTGCCAGGACAAGCCCTCTACGAACGCCTGGGTTATGTGCGTGATGAGGTGTTTTTTACCTATTGGCTGGCGCTCAAATAAGCCTCGTATAAGGAGTTGTTCATGGACCATCTGGTATTGACGGTTATTGCCCAGGATCAGCCGGGGCTGGTCGAGCGCATCGCTCAGTGCATCAGCGAGCACGGTGGTAACTGGCTGGAAAGCCGCATGTCGCGCATGGCCGGGCAGTTCGCCGGGATCCTGCGGGTCGATGTGCCGCTGGACGCGCATTCCGGCCTGGTCACAGCGCTGGAGGAATTGCAGGCCCATGGCATCCGTGTGCAGATCGCCGCAGGCGGCACCGAGCCGGTAACGGTTTGGCAGGCCATTCGCCTGGAGCTAGTGGGCAATGATCGCCCGGGTATCGTGCGCGATATCACCCGCCTGCTCAGCAGTCATGGGGTCAACCTGGAAAGCCTGAACACCGAAGTGGTGCCCGCGCCCATGAGCGGCGAGCTGCTCTTCCAGGCCCAGGCTGTGCTGGGCGTGCCGCAGAGCTTGAGCCTGGAGCAGTTGCAGACGCATCTGGAAACCCTGGCGGATGATCTGATGGTGGAGTTAAAGCTGCAGGTTGAGGAGTAACGTCGAGGTTTATCCACGATCCATGTGGATAACTCTGTGCGTAGCATGAGGAGCCCCGGAGCACTGCTTAGTGCCCCGGGGCTTTTTGCTAAGTGCTTATTTTTTAAGCACTTGGCAACTTGTTGTGCACAAAGGCCGGGGATGCTTCTGTGGATAAGCCGGGGGCAACTGGCTGCAGGCCAACTGCCTCGGGCGTTACAGGCTGCTGGTTGTTTTATAGCCTGCTGCTGAAAACGTTGGCGAGGCAGGCAAGACAAGGCAAAAACAGGCGAGGAAGCGGAGTTTACTGGTGTAAATGAGCATTCCGAGCCTGTTTTTAACGCCGTATTGCCAACGTAGGTAGTTTTCAGTGGCAGGCTATGCAGCCTGGCGTTTGCGCAGGCTGAGCCAGGCATCCACGCTGTAGATCGCCAGCCCCGTCCAGATGCAGATAAACGCCAGCAGTTTGCTTGGGTCGAAATGTTCCCCGAACAGGAAGATCGCCTGCAGCAGCACTAGGGTTGGCGCCAGGTACTGCAGAAAGCCCAGGGTGGTGTAGGGCAGATGGCGGGCGGCGGCGTTGAAACACACCAGCGGCACCAAGGTAATAGGCCCGGCGGCGATCAGCCACAGCGCTTCCGGGGTACTCCAGAAATCGGCCTGGGTGCTCATCGCCGCAGGGTGCATAAGCAGCCAACCGAGCGCCAGTGGCAGCAGCAGCCAGGTTTCCACCACCAGGCCGGGCAGGGCAGCCACCGGCGCCTGCTTGCGAATCAGCCCGTAGAAACCGAAGGTCAGCGCCAGCACCAGGGATACCCAGGGAATGCTGCCGACCTGCCACAACTGTTGCAGCACACCCAGCGCGGCCAGGGCCACGGCCAGCCACTGCAGGCGGCGCAAGCGCTCACCGAGAATCAGCATGCCCAGCAGCACGTTGACCAGCGGGTTGATGTAGTAGCCCAGGCTGGCTTCGAGCATGCGCTCGTTATTTACCGCCCACACATACACCAGCCAGTTGCTGGCGATCAGCACACCGCTCAAGGCCAGTACGGCAAAGCGTTTGGGATTATTGAGCAGCTCGCGCAGCCAACCGGGGTGCTTCCACACCAGCAGCAACAGCGCGCCGAACAGCGCGGACCAGAGCGCGCGATGGACGATGATTTCCAGCGCCGGCACGCTCTGGATGGCTTTGAAATACAGCGGGAACAGGCCCCAGATGATGTAGGCGGTCAGGCCGAGAATATAGCCGCGGCGCGGGTTGGCGGTGGCCATGCAGGGTCCTTGCTTAGGCTGCTAACGAGAGGCTTGCGATTCTAGTCGGCGCGGCGCGGGCTTGTCTGGATGGCCAGGATTTTCTTCGGCGCCCTAGGCCACTTGGTTGTAACAAAGACGTTACGGCGACAGGGCTAACTGTAGTGGTCAGCACCGTAGCCCGGACTGCATCCAGGCTATGCGCTTGGCATCAAAACAGCTTTAGCGGCTCTTCATCCAACGCCGACAGCTGCTCACGCAGGATCAGGATCTGCTCGCCCCAATAACGCTCGCTGCCGAACCAGGGGAAGCTCATGGGGAAGGCCGGGTCGTCCCAGCGGCGTGCCAGCCAGGCGCTGTAATGCATCAGGCGCAGGGTGCGCAGGCCTTCGATCAGCGGCAGCTCGCGCGGGTTGAAATCGTGAAACTCCTGATAGCCGTCCATCAGCTCCGACAGCTGGCCGAGGCGCTCGTGGCGGTCGCCAGCCAGCATCATCCACAAATCCTGCACTGCCGGGCCCATACGGCAATCGTCGAGGTCGACCATATGGAAGGTCTCGTCGCGGCACAGCAGATTGCCCGGGTGGCAGTCGCCATGCAGACGAATTGCCTGTACCGGGTGAGCGGCGAACAGCGTATCCAGGCGCTTGAGCAAGTCGCGGGCCACCGATTCGTAGGCCGGCAGCAGGCTGCGTGGAATAAAGTTGCCATCGAGCAGGGTGGCCAGCGATGCATGGCCGAAGTTGCTCACCTGCAAGGCCTCACGGTGGGCAAACGGCTTGAGTGAGCCGACCGCATGCAGGCGGCCAAGCAGTTGGCCGAGGCGATACAGTTGGTCGAGGTTGCCAGGCTCCGGCGCCCGGCCGCCACGGCGCGGAAACAGGGCGAAGCGAAAGCCCTGGTAACAGAACAGGGTTTCGCCGTCGCGCACCAGGGGCGCAACCACCGGTACTTCGCATTCGGCCAGCTCGAAGGTGAAACTGTGCTCTTCGCGAATGGCTTCATCGGTCCAGCGGTCCGGACGGTAGAACTTGGCGATCAGCGGTGTCTCGTCCTCGATGCCCACCTGATAGACGCGATTTTCATAGCTGTTCAGCGCCAGTACGCGGGCGTCGCTGAGGTAGCCGATGCTCTCCACGGCATCCAGCACCAGGTCGGGTGTGAGTGCGGCAAATGGATGTGACATGGGAAACTCCAGCAGGTGGGCCGCAAAGTGTACCGCTTTGAGCCTGTCCAAAGTCTGCTGCGTGTCGGCCCTGCTGCGTTAAAAACAGGCTCGGAATGCTCATTTACACCAGTAAACTCAGCTTCCTCGCCGTTTTGACCAGCCGGAGGCTGTTACTACGTAGCGCCTTGCATGGCTCTAGCTCGCGAGCCTTTGAGCAGGCTCTTTCCTGCAACTCATTACTCAGTCGCCTGGCTTCGGTGTGCGCGCCAGGCAGTAGACATCAACCCGCGCCGCGCCGGCCTTCTTTAACAGTCGCCCCAGGCTTTCGGCGGTGGCGCCGGTGGTCAGTACATCATCGACCAGCGCCACATGCAGGCCGCTGACTGCACTGTTCGGCGCCAAGGCGAAGGCTTTACGCAGGTTGCGTTTACGGGTGGCCGCATCCAGCTGCTGTTGCGCCGGAGTGTCGATCACCCTCTGCAGCCAGTGTGCCTGTTGCGGCAGTTGTAGGCTGGCGCTCAGCCATTCAGCGAGCAGGCCGGCCTGGTTGAAGCCCCGTTGGCGTTGGCGTTTATTGGCCAGGGGCACAGGCAGCAGCAGGTCAGGCTTAGGCAGTCCTTCATCGAAGGCATGTTGCAGGTGATGTGACAAAAGCTCACCGAGCAGACGTCCCAATGGCCACTTGGCCTGATGCTTGAACCGGGTGATCAGGCTGTCGATGGGGAAGGCGTAGCGCCAGGGCACTTCGACTTTGCTAAAACTCGGCGGCTTCTTCAGGCAGGCCCCGCATACCAGGCCTTGGCTGGGCAGCGGCAGAGCGCAGACCTGGCAATGCCCGCCAAGCCAGGGCAGCTCGGCTTCGCAGCTGGTGCAGATGGCCAGCGCAGCGTCTGCGGCTTCATCGCAGAGCAGGCAGATTTGCTTGTTTTTTAACCAGTTGTAAACCGGGTGCTGTGAGTCGGGTTGACAGTGCATACGCCTTCCATAACTATGCCGAACATCCGTGTCGCGTCCGCTGAATCTAGCAGGACGCCGCCAACAATAAGGAATTACCGATGAGCGCCACTAACGCCGCTAACCTGCGTCACGACTGGACTCTGAATGAGGTCAAGGCGCTCTTCGAGCAACCGTTCAACGACCTGCTGTTCCAGGCGCAGACCGTGCACCGCGCGCATTTCGACCAGAACCGTGTGCAGGTCTCGACCCTGCTGTCGATCAAGACCGGCGCCTGCCCGGAAGACTGCAAGTACTGCCCGCAGTCTGGTCACTACAACACCGGCCTGGAAAAGGAAAAGCTGCTGGAAGTGCAGAAAGTGCTGGAGGCCGCCGCCGAGGCCAAGGCCATCGGTTCCACCCGTTTCTGCATGGGCGCGGCCTGGAAGCATCCGTCGGCCAAGGACATGCCCTACGTGTTGAAGATGGTCGAGGGCGTTAAAGCCCTTGGCCTGGAAACTTGCATGACCCTGGGCAAGCTGGATAAAGAGCAGACCCAGGCCCTGGCCGCTGCCGGCCTCGACTACTACAACCACAACCTGGACACCTCGCCGGAGTTCTACGGCAACATCATCACCACCCGCACTTATGCCGATCGCCTGGAAACCCTGGCCTATGTTCGTGATTCGGGAATGAAGATCTGCTCCGGTGGCATCCTCGGCATGGGCGAGTCGTTGGACGACCGCGCTGGCCTGTTGATTCAGCTGGCCAACCTGCCGGAGCACCCGGAGTCGGTGCCGATCAACATGCTGGTGAAAGTCAAAGGCACGCCGCTGGCTAATGAGCAGGATGTCGATCCGTTCGACTTTATCCGTATGCTCGCCGTCGCGCGGATCATGATGCCGCAGTCGCATGTGCGCCTGTCCGCCGGCCGCGAGGCGATGAATGAGCAGATGCAGGCCTTGGCATTCTTCGCCGGCGCCAACTCGATCTTCTACGGCGAAAAACTGCTGACCACTGCCAACCCGCAAGCCAACCAGGACATGCAATTGTTCGCCCGTCTCGGTATCAAGCCGGAAGAGCGTGAAGAGCATGCCGATGAAGTGCATCAGGCGGCCATTGAGCAGGCGCTGGTCGAACAGCGTGATTCCAAGCTGTTCTATAACGCCGCTTCGGCCTAAACCGCTGTTTATGCAGAAGCCCGTTTGCGGCGGTTCGGCCTCTCGGTGATCGCCGCAGATCGCTAATGGATCGGGTCTTAGCAAACGAGTTTCTGCCAGGTCTGCCTATGCCTTTCGATCTATCCGCTCGCCTCGCTGAGCGCCGCGCTGCCAACCTCTATCGGCAACGCCCGCTGCTGGAATCACCGCAGGGGCCGCTGGTGCAGGTCGATGGTCGGCAGCTGTTGGCCTTTTGCTCCAACGACTACCTCGGCCTTGCCAATCATCCGCAGGTCATCGAAGCCTGGCGCGCTGGCGCGGAGAAATGGGGTGTGGGCGGCGGTGCCTCGCACTTGGTGATCGGTCATAGCACCCCACATCACCAGCTCGAAGAAGCGTTGGCCGAGTTCACCGGGCGCCCTCGCGCGCTGCTGTTTTCCACCGGCTATATGGCCAACCTCGGTGCGGTCACCGCGCTGGTGGGGCAGGGCGATAGCGTGCTGGAGGATCGCCTTAACCACGCGTCCCTGCTGGATGCCGGCCTGCTCAGCGGCGCGCGGTTTTCCCGTTACCTGCATAACGATGGCGTCAGTCTGGCCAATCGCCTGCGCAAGGTCATCGGTAATACCCTGCTCGTCACCGACGGCGTATTCAGCATGGACGGCGATCTAGCTGATCTGCCTTCACTGTGCGCCGAAGCGCGCCGTGCCAATGCCTGGGTGATGGTCGATGATGCCCACGGTTTCGGTCCACTGGGCGCCACCGGCGGCGGCATTGTCGAGCACTTCGGCCTGGGCCTTGATGATGTGCATGTGCTGGTCGGCACCCTGGGCAAAGCCTTCGGTACGGCTGGTGCCTTTGTCGCC
>Ga0209542_10015249_pt1 | contig 12937 bp, 14 predicted proteins | sample RifCSPhighO2_01_FD_184028 | JGI IMG/M metagenome (GOLD analysis project Ga0209542, IMG submission 184028) | Soil microbial communities from Rifle, Colorado - Rifle CSP2_plank highO2_0.1 (SPAdes) (version 2) | ecosystem: Environmental > Terrestrial > Deep subsurface > Rock core/Sediment ... | reverse complement strand
AGCGGATAATATCGGCGTACCACTTTCAAGTCGTTTGGGAATTCCTGCTCAAGCTGTTTTACGAGCGGAAAGTATGCACCGCACGCTTCACACTCAAAATCGAGATATTCAATGAGGGTGACAGGAGCGTTTGGATTTCCTTTGACGTAATCATCTGCAACAACAGTCGTTAAGCTGTTCTCAACTATTTTCTTTTCTTCTTTTGCCGTCGAACTCCACCAGACGATGCCACCCACGACTGCGACAGCCAGAATAATCCAGACTGCTTTCATCATAGAGTTTTTTCTTTGAGCCGATAATCGGCGACCTTCTTTTTTACTTGGTTCTTCCATAATGTTATGAATTAATTGTTGGTAATTTACACTTCTACTTTGCAGACCAGAGGATCTTGAATCTTTTTGGCAGTCATATGAATTGCCAAGGCAAGCAGTACTGCTCCAATAATTCCAAACTCACTGCCTCCAAACGGGAGAAGTGTGAGTACACCTGATGCACCTGCGAGCGTTAGGCTTGTAAGCAGAAATGAACCGCATGCGGCGCACCCCACTCCCAAGACTCCGCTTGCAATGCCCAAGAATCCAGTAGCAACCCCGCCTTGCCCGACTTCCTTGATTCGGCGTTTCAGGAAGTATGTGAGCATTGCGACATACACTCCAAAGAGAATGGCGATTATGATTGTGTAGAGAGCGGAGAGTAGCGTGAAGTTAGTACTGATCGATCCGATAAGCTGAATAGGCAGATTGACTTTAACTCCGATCGATACAGAGCTGTCGAACAGGATTGTTTTAATCAGTCCAAGATTCGGAAGCCATACCGCAAACAGAAAGACCATCACTGCCACAGTTATTGCGAGCAGAGTAAGGCGAGAGTTTCGGAATACTTTTTGTAGAGCTTCAAGAAGCATGGCTATTTAGAAGCAAGATCGATGAGCTGTTTGACTGCAGAGAGTGGTTGTGCGCCGGAGAGCGGATACTTTTTGCCGTTTTTGCCGACCACGATACTCCATGGCGTGCCGTTGCCTCCGGTTGCCTGTGCATTCTGCACTTCATCTTCGATGTGCTTATCGTATTTCGTACTCGCTAGGCAGGTGTTGAATTTTGCTGTGTCTAAGCCGACATACTGCGCGATCTTTGGAAGCTCTGCTGGGTCCAGTCCGTTGTTTGCCGGAGTGACTTCATAAAGACGATCAGCGTATGACCAAAATTTATCATTTCCTCCTTGCTCGTTTGCACACTCAAGAGCAACGGCCTCTTTTCGTGCTTTAGAGTGAAGTTGATCAAGCGGAAAGTGTCGATATACCCATGCCACTTTGCCGTCTTTACCGTATTCGCTCATCACCTCCTGCATAGTGGTGTGGAATCTTTTGCAGAATGGACATTCGGTGTCCGAGTACTCGACTATTTTTACCGGAGCATCAGGATTGCCACGAATGTGATCGGAAGACGTAATCGGCGTCATCTTTTCAAGATCGCCTGTTTGCTGTGCCACCTGCTGTTGCTGTGGGGCATTCACCGTATTGCTACTGTCATTTTTCCCACCGCTGTAAATCACTGCGCCAGCAATGAGAACTCCGGCGATAACTACAGCTATAGGCATTGCCAGCGTGTTTTTTTGAATTGGTTGTGTGTTTTCTTCCATAGGTTAAAATTTAAATTAATAAAGCCAGCACAAAAAAGTACTGAACTGAGTAGAAAACAGGCGTTAGAAAATTTTCGGATTAAGTATGCCGTTGGAAAAAGCTTCTCTTAGGGGGTCAAATATTTGGGGCTTTCTTAAGTAAAAAGGATTTATGTATACCTCTGGCCAAGGTTGATCGTGTAATGAAAATTTTCTAAAAAATGTCACGCCCACCAGTGCCAATAAAGCCAAGAGTATGGAGAGTAATGAGGAGAGTGCATCTTTTGCAGGAAGTGTCGTGAACATACTTTGCCACTCCTGAATATGCTCCATCGGGTTCATCTTGCAGATAGACATCGAGTGACCTGCGAATGGGCAATTTATCATTGTCCCATTCATATCCATGCCCATTCCAAATCCGAAAAATCCAAAAAGAAGCATCGCAAAAACTGCTAACGCGATGAAATACTTTATTAATTTAATTGGATTTAGTGAAATCATAATTATTAAAATTTCGTAATGTGTTCTTGATTACCAGAATGGTCTGCAGTGCCGTCATTGGTAGCCATACTAAAGTAGGAGTTTTTTGCCACGATAATAAAGTCCGAAAAGAACGGCTTGAAGGAAAGCACCTGTACATCGGCTTGGAATTTCTTTATGAGTTTGACATCGTCTTCGGTCGGAGCTGGATCACCACTTGGATGATTAATTAGAATGACAAATCGCTTTGCCAAGAACATGAGGTAGTAGTGATAAAACACATCCGTAGTGAACGTTGCTGATGTTTGGCCGAGGAATACTTGATGACCGAGAAAGAGATGGTTTTGATCCAAGTACACGCCAATAATTTTTGGCACATGTTCACTCTCAAGGTCTTTGAGAAATGCGTACAAATCTTCCGGATCACGAACCTGCCCCTGAATCGGAAGTTCGACGTCAGTCTCGATGATCTCAAATTTCTTGAGATATCGTTTTCCGTCATCATTTTTGTGTTCAACGTTTTTCATAGGCGATTTCCTGATTGGGATTAATTTATAATTTGAAGTATCTCGTTCCTCGGCCACGGCCGACGCGTTTGACCTTGCCGAGCTCGATCAACCGGTCGATAGACTGATTGATAGTGGCTTCCGCAACGCCGGTGGCTTTGACGATATCTCCGCGCGACGCATCTCCGACACCAGAGATGTATTTCCACACCTCGTACTGTTTCGGGGAGAGCGTATCCTCGACTTTTTCTTCTTCAAGATATGAGAGAGCTTTTGTGGCTTGCTCTCGCACCACTGACAAAAAGAAGTTAAGCCACGGCGCAATAGTGTCATGATCGGTATTGAATGTTTCCTGTGATTTGCGGAGAGCGAGATAGTACTCGTCTTTGCGACGCTCGACGATCTGCTCATGCGAGACATACTGAATAAACTGGTAGCCGTTGCGGAGAAGCAGAAGATTGGTGAGCACGCGCGAAAGACGCCCATTACCGTCCTCAAATGGGTGGATCTTCAAGAACTCAACTATGAAATTGGCGATGATAAGCAGTGGGTGGAATCGGCTCTTTTCAAATGCCTCATCGGTCCATTCGACAAGTTCCTGCATTTCCTTTGCAGTGAGAAATGCCGGTGTAGTCTCGAACATGATCTTGGCGACTTTGCCGTCCGGTCCAAGTACGCCGACCGTGTTCTCTTTCTTTTTGTAGCCGCCTCGATGCGTGTCATCCTTGTTGGAGTATTTGAGAAGCTGATTGTGAAGCGAAGTAATGACGCTCTCTCGAAGAGGCAACGTCTGGAAACTATCGAACACATTTTGAAGCACCTCGAGATAACCCTGTACCTCTTGCGAGTCTCGATCAGAAAACTTTGAGACCGCGAGACCTTGCAAGATTTTCTCAACTTCTTCATCGTTGAGCTTCGCACCCTCAATACGAGTCGAGGCACCGGCAGAAGTAATAAGCACCGACTGACGCAAGCTCGTAATCGCCTGGGGAGTCATTCTCAACCCAGACTTAAATTCACCACGAATACCGTCGATCTCCGACAGCAAAGAGACCACGTGTGGTTCGGGGTTTTTGATCCTAGGATCGAATTTTCGTGTAATGTCGCTCATAATTTATGCCTATATGTTATATAAACGATTGTACACGATTATAAACGCAAACGCAAGCAAAGAGCCTGTGGAAGCCAAAAAGCCCATAAATCAACGCTTTTTCACCCAAAAAGACCCATTTGTGGCATAATTAAGCCAAGCATGGTCACCGATCAGAAAAAACTAGTCGAAAGATACAAGACGGAAAAATACCGGCTTGGCCATTTGCAACCTCGATATTTAGAAGTTTTTGAGTACCGAATTGGCATCGCAGATGGTGATCCTCATACACAAAAAGAGACTGGCAAGAAGTTTGGCATAAGTTCGACTCGTGCGGCACAACTGGAAGCAAGGGTGAAGTACGAGCTTGAGCAATTTTAGGGGTTATACACAGTGTGCATATTTGCATCCCTCTTGCGGATAAATTATTCGTAGTGATATAATAAATTCACAATCGAATAACTTAATGCCTCAAGGGGCATTCCTGGAAAGGAATTCCGAGTCCAAGAGCTCGCGATCAATCACTTAATTGTGAACGATCGCGAGCTCTTTTTCGTTATCCGATTGTTTCCAGCTCTCTGATACTCCTTCGGGTCGAACATCCACCAGCTGTGATCGACCTCACACTGCACTGGACTCACGGGTCCAGTGTAAATAAAAAAAATTTCACAGCGGATGTAGGAGTGTCGGAGAGCTGGAACAAAATAATATTTATGTTTTCCAAATTTCAATCATTACCAAGTTACTTCGGCGGCAAGCGCAAGCTTGTAAAGCAGATTTTCAAACCTATCAAAAAGACCGAGGGTGTTTTCATCGATGCGTTCCTTGGCGGTGGCTCGGTCAGCCTCTACGCTAAAGCAAAAGGATACAAAGTTATTTCAAATGACATCTCGTTCCGGTCCTACATCATCGGTCGCGCCGTTATCGCCAACAATTCGGTAAAGATTGAAGACGAAGACATTGCACGGCTCTTTACAAAAACTCCAAACAACGGATTCATCCGCAAAACCTACTGCCCGAAAGTATTCGTGGCAAAGACTGCCGACTTTCTTGATAACGCCGTGGCGGCCGCACTTTCAGTTGAGAATGAAAACAAAAGATATTTACTTTTGCATCTCTTGATCAAATTTATTCTTGCGTGCCGGCAATTTGGCCAGTTCAGCAACACCCGAGTCACGCAAGATCTCGAAGCTCGCAAATTCGATCGTCCTCTCCGGTCCCGACTCTATGCTTCCCGAAATATCCGGATGATTCAAAGTCCACTGCCGACTTTGAAAATATTAAAAGACCAAATTAACCATGGCATTTTCGATAATCATCAAGACAATGAAATTCATCAAAAAGATATTCTCGACTTCCTCAAGACGGTTTCTGGTGATGTTGCTTATTTTGATCCTCCTTATCTTGGCTCTAATCCCTACGAAATTGAGTATGGGGTACTAGAGGACGTTCTTGCCGGCAAGAAGCTCGCCAATGAGCCGAGCGATTTTAACAAAGAGGCAGTGGCTGAAGAATTCTTTGGAAAAATGTTTGCGGCCGCGATTCATATTCCCCAATGGATCATCTCTCTCGGACAGAATAAAAAAGATGTCGGCTTTACGCCGGAGAGATTGCTTGAAATGGTGCAGAAGCATCGCAAAGCCGAGATCCAAATGCTTGAGCACAAATGGATCATGAATAATGCGGTCGGTCGTGATCAAAAAGATAACATCGAGTATCTCATCGTAACCGTATGACCAAAACCAAAACACAAATCAAGACGGTGCTGATCAAGGAATGCGTTCCTAATTGGTGGAATCCCAATGAGATGAACGCACGCCAATTTGCGTCGCTCAAAAAAGCAATCACTCGATACGGCCAGACGAAACCAATTCAGGTTGGCGTGTGGCCGGGCATGAAAGTGAAAGACGGTTATGTCATCGTCGGCGGTTATCACACATGGAAAGTTCTTGGTGAGCTTGGCAATACGGAGATCGAAGCGAGTGTCCATGAATTCAAGAACGAAGACGAGGCAAAACTCTATGGCCTCACCGATAACATCCACGGATCCAATCAGCAGATGAAGCTCGGCAAACTTGCGTATGAACTTACGCAAAACGGCTACTCGATCAAAGAGATCGCACAGAATCTTGGCGAGGAAGATATCAATGTCAAAGACGCGCTCGATCTGGTGAAAGACGAAATCGAAAAGAAAATGGCCGAGCTCAAGAAAGCCGAGCGTGAGAATTTTGTATCACTGAATTTCATTGTCGATAAGGATCCGAAAGAAGCCGCCGATGACTTCATTGTCGCCGTCACCGCTTTTGCCAAAACGAAAGGCGTGAAAGTCGGTAAAGCAACCAAGGACGTGAACACCCAGCGAGAGACAATCGCGCTTATGAGCTTCAACGTCACCAATCCACAAAAGACGGTTATTGATGACGCGCTTGCTCACGTGACAAAGGTCGAAAGCGTGAATGAAGCCAAGGCATTGGAGCTAATTTGCTCTCAATTTCTGCTAACCGTTTCTAACCATAAGCAACCGAAACATGGCAAAAATTGATACCAAAAGCAAAAGAGCCTATGACGCAATACGCCTTAAATACGAAGGTGAATCTTACGATTCAATCTCCAAAAGTATTAAGACGCCGGTTGAAACTATCCGGAACTGGTTTCGACCCAATGGCCAGCTTAAAGCCGAGTACGAGAAGTACTGCGATGAACAGAATGAATACAAGAAACGTGAAGCCCAAGACATCATCAAAAAGAACATCTCTACTGCCGCTTCAATGCTGGTTGCTCTTATGGCTAGTGCAGACGATAACGTCAAATTTCGTGCCGCTAAAGAGCTTCTTGACCGTGAGCTTGGAAGTCCAAAAGAGACAGTCGAGCACAGGGGTCTATTTGGTACTGACCTAAGCTATGAACAAATCCTCCGAAAAGCCAGAGAGAAACCCCCTCCAGATGGTTGAAGACCTTATCGAAACGATGAGGATTTGTGATGCTGAACCACAAGAATTCATCGAACACTGCTTATCAATAAAAACCAAGAATCAGCAAACAGTTCTTTTACACCTGAATACCGCACAGACCAAGATCTACAACCGGATCACGGCTCTTCGGAAACTAGGCAAGCCAATACGAATGATCATCTTGAAAGCGAGACAGGAGGGGGTCTCTACTCTCTGCGAAGCTCTGATATTCGAGAGGACTGCCAGATTCGAGAACACGAACTCGCTTATTGTTGCCCACGAACCTGAATCAACTGACGCAATCTTTGCCATGAGTAAGCTCTTCTACGACTTACTACCAGCATGGGCAAAGCCAATGCGCCGGTACGACAACAAGAAGCAAATGGTGTTTGAGAATCCCGAAGAAAAGTCGAGATCTGCCAATCCAGGACTACGTAGCCGAATGGTGATTGCAACAGCCGAGAAAGCGAAAGTCGGTAGAGGTTTAACCCTCCACAACTTTCACGGATCAGAAGTGGCGTTCTGGAAAAATGCCAAAGACCTCATGCTCTCGGTACTGCAAGCAATCCCAAACCTACCGAACACAAGCGTGTTCCTAGAGTCCACTGCCAATGGATTCGGAGGCGACGGAGAGTACTTCTACAAGACCGTGCAAGACGTACTTGCCGGTAAGAGCGAGTTTGAGCTCGTATTCCTCCCGTGGCACCTGATGGACGAATACTCCCTCGCATTCACCAGTGGTAAAGAAAAGATAAAGTTTTCCGAAACACTGGACGAATACGAAAAGAGTCTCAAGGGATCAGCAAAGCTCTCCCTAGAACAACTCAACTGGCGACGCTGGGCAATCCAGAACTTAACCGGTGGCGACATCGAGAAGTTCAAACAGGAATACCCAGCAACGATCGAGGAAGCATTCGTCGCATCAAGCAAGTCAGTCATCCCGAAGCAGTACATCGAGGCACAAGGCAAATTCACCAGAAGCCCGATACGAAAGCTCGACGACATCCTGATCTACGAGGAACCAAATCCGAGACACTTCTACAGCTTAGGTGCAGACCCAAGCGAAGGTATCGGACAGGACGACTCAACGATCACCATCTTCGACAAGATGACCGGCAGAGAGGTGGGATCGTACATCGGACAGATACAGCCGGACTTGTTCGCCAAGAAGATCAAGCAAGCGGCCGAACTCTTCAATGATGCTCTGACAGTCGTGGAAATAAACAATCATGGTCTAGCGGTAATCAATGCTCTCAAAGGCGAATACTCAAATCTCTACCAACGCACGGTGTTCGACAAACAGACGAATACCAAGCGCAAAGAGCTGGGCTGGAAAACAAGCCAGACCACAAAACCCCTCATGGTAGACGATTTCATCGCAGGGTTACGGGATGAGGACATCGGACTCTCAAGCCAGACAACCGTAAGCCAGATGATGACGTTCGTACACACAAACGAATCGAGTAGATACGGAATGGGTGCAGAGAGCGGACAGAAAGACGATGCACTGATATCAGCAATGCTCGCATGGCAAGGACTGAAAGAACTACCAAGCGAAATGCCAATGCAGAGGAAAGGTCGATCAATGAAACTTTACTAAATATGGCAACTACCAAAGAACTACAAAAATATAATAGCGAGTACGACGGAGCAAAGAAAAACTTCTTGTACTATTTCAAACCTGAATTCGATCGGGGTTATAAGCTGTTCTCTTCTTATAACGGCGATCGTGCCGCCGAGCTTGAACAGACCAATGATGGTGAGATTTGGCAATCAAACGTTTTCATACCTCAAGTATTTGCATACATCAAGACGTTCCTACAAAAGACCGTCGGTATTACACCTGACTTCAAGCTTGAGGGAAAGAACAGTGACGCAATGAAAGACCTGATCCTCTGGCTGTGGGAGGTAGGAATGAGTGATGACCTGATCGACTACTTCCTCCAAGTATTCATCTGCGGAACGACAATAGGTAAGGACTTCTTGCGTAAGGAAACCAAGAAGACCAGAAAGAAAGAGATCAGCATTATCGAGAAAATAAAGAAGCTGGTGTTTAAGACCGAGACATCAAAGATCACATTCCGACCTGACTTCGATCCGGTAGACATCTATAACTTCTATCCTCACCCAAGGATGAAGAAAATGGCTGATCCATTACCCGTATTCCATCGATACGTACTGACGTTCGATGAAATGAAGTCCCAGTATCCGGATGTGCCAAAGAAGATATGGAATCAATTCACTGATAAGGACGGCGAGGTTATAAAGTCCGGTGGCGACACTACCGACTACGCCTATGTGCGAAAGGAAGTCCTGTTGCAGTTACGTAAGAGCATCAGGGAAACAACAAAAGCATCCTCACCAATCCAAGGAAACCCAAACAATCCGGTCCAAGTCCCGACAGACGATGAAAAGCTCTTTGAAGTCGTGGAACGTTGGACGGATGACACGATGACCGTATTTCTTCCAATGGAAGGAACGCCGATCGAGATCAAAGACGGTGATAATCCATACGATCACCAATCAAAACCATTCTCTCGCACTGGCTTCTTCCCCCGAGCGTTCTCATTCTACTGGCTTGGTATTCCAAAGCTCGTTGATCACTTGCAAGAACTCTTAAACTCCGTGACCAACCAGCGTGTGGATGCAATCACAATGAAAATCCACAGCATGATTGCCGCGGCTCCGGTGGCTCTGCCAGGATATAAGCAATCAACTATCAGCATACGACCTCTTGGAATCCTCTGGACGAATGATCCGAACTCCGTAAGAGAGCTCAAGTTTGGAGATGTAAACTCCTCTGCATTTATCGAGCCAGATCACATTAAGGAAGCCATGCGTATTGCCGTGGGTATCGACGAATACACAACCACTGCCGGTGCAGATACAAAACAAACAGCAACCGTTGCTTCGTTCATGCGAGAAGCAACACTTGAAGGAGTAAAGCTCTTCCTGATCATGCTTCGAGGCTCGTACATCATGCACTTTGAACATTGGATCTGCATGATCAAGCAATTCTGGACAACGAAAGGCGTGATGCCGGATAAAGCTGTTGCGATCCTGATGCGTCACGGACTTATAACTCCCGAAACAGAAAACCTCGAAGGACTATTCGACTACGAATACGAAATATCTCTTGAATCAACCTCGGCTCTCGCTTCCTCTTCAGAACTCAAGAAAGCAAAAGACTTGGAACTCTGGGCTCTGATCAAAGACGTAGACCAGATTGTGGATTCAGAAACTGGCACGGTGTACTCGGTCAAGAAATTCAAAATCCTTATGAAATTATTTGAGGATTACGGCTGGGAGCCAGACAACTACATCAGCGAGACAAAACAACAAGTGGTCACGCCTCCGGTTGACCCAACAATTTCACCGGGAACCGGAGTACCAACCGGTGATGCACCGGCAATCGATATGCCACCGGATGCCATGCCAGAGCAAGGACTCCCCGGTAACGAAATAGGAGCAATGCTCGGTAACGCAATGAGGCAATAACACTATGACTCAACCACTTCACAAAGACATAGAAGCAACGATCAGCAATCTCTTTGAGACCAAATATTTTGACGCGTTGTCCGAGCTTATCGCAAATGAACTCGAAACCACCAAGACGTGGCTACTCAACAAACAACTAACCGCTGACGAGATTCGGTTTTATCAAGGCCGGGCCGAAGGACTTGGTGTCATCCTTTTACAAATAAAAACTATTCACGATGAACATATGAAAGCACCACCCTAAAATCTCATAACCAAAGGAAATCGCCAAAAACAGTTCGAGAGGTTCAGCTGGCCTCTTGAGATGGGATTTCTGGCGATTTCCACATCTTGAGAGACCAACCGAGCCTCCCGAAAGGGGGCTCGGTTTATTAACAGCAGACGCCAACGTTCCGACCGTGATCGGATACCAAGGATCAATCTGCGATTAACACGCCTATGGAAAAACCAAACGAAACTGGCGCCGAACCGAAAACACCGTCATTCGACGATGCAGTCGGCAAGGAACAACCAGTCAATTCAATCCCGTCAGGCACCTCAACCGAGGAAAAACCTGACAAAAAACCAGACGCCAACGGTGACAAGCCCGAGGATCAATCTGGCGTAAAGCCAAACGATAAGAGCGAAAGTCTCGAGGACAAAGACAAAAAGCTCGAGGGCGACAAGACCTTCTGGGGCAAGTTTAAGAGCGAGGATGATGCTAAACGCTCCTACGACGAAGCCCAGACCAAGATTATCGATCAAGGCAAAGAGATTAACGATCTCAAAACCTCAACCGAGAAAAACCAACAATTTCTCTCGGTGCTCGATAAAGCATTGGTCAAGAATCCGCAACTAGCCGAACAGCTGAAAGCGAGTCTCGCCGAAGCCATGAAAGCCAGCGATGCAGAACCAGAGGATCAACCGGATATCGACACTCTTCTCGATAAGAAGCTCGAGGAACGGGAAACGAAAGTAAAGACCAAAGCCGAGATCGACAAATGGATCAGTGAGCACGAGGATTTCAAAACTCCTGACATTGGCCATCAAGTTCTCGACTTGATCGAGAAAGAAAAGCTTCCGTTCAATGCCCGAACGCTTCAACTGGCCTACGACTCCGTAACCAAGGATTCGCAGACAAAGAAAGCGGCCGACGAAGCTCTTAAGAAAGAGGAAGTCAAAAATCTCGAAAGAGAGAATGCGTCCGGTGTCGGTGGTGGCCAACCGGCCAACAAAGGCAAGACCTCCGAAGAGAGTCCATTCGACGATCTCGTTGGAGAAAGCATCAACCCTAATCGAGTTAGGTAACGCTTATAAGGTTCGAATGGCCTGTGAGCGGTTGCTAACTCTTAACCTAAACAACAACCTATGGCTGAACCAAATCACATCATCGGATCGAGGGACACACTGACCATTGAGCAGAGTCAGCGTATTCCCGATGTCGATGACAAAATTTTCCTCCTTGAACCGGGAGAATCACCGCTCACTGCCTTCTTGACCCAGATCGGAAAGATCGGAGACGGCGGGGGCAAGTTCAAGGGACACGCTCTTCAAAAAAGAGTCGTGTACAACCCCGAATTCACGGAATACGAGGATCAGTATTCCGGCGTCTGGGCTCAGATCAACAACGGTGCTGGATATGCATCCGGCGCAACTGCTCTCGTTGTAGATAACCCAGGTGCTTCGATCTTCACCAAGTTCGATCTGATCAAGAACACTCGAACCGGTGAAATCATGCGTGTCACTGCAGTCGACTACTCAACACTAACCCTCACGGTAACTCGTGGAGCTGGTGCGACTGCGGCGGCGGCCATTAACGACAACGATTGGTTGCTCGTTATAGGCCCTGCTTTTGAGGAAGGTTCGAAGTCTGGTGATTCCAATACGACCAAGCTCGTAAAGGTCACCAACTACACTCAAATCTTCAAGACGAAGTTCGGCGTGACCCAAACCGAGAATGCCTCAAAGCTCTATCCGTCCGGCAACCCCGGTGCGGACTTGAAGTACCTCCGAGCAAAACACGGTATCGAACAGGCAAAGAAAATCGAACGTGCGTACTGGTTCGGTGAAAAGAAAGAAGTAACCGGTCCAGACGGCAAACCGCTTCGCCTCTCCGGAGGAATCCTAGAAGCGATCACTGCCGCCGGAAGCGTACAGGACGAAGCCGGATCAGCTCTTACCGAGCCTGAATTCCGCACCTTCCTCCAGAACTACGCATTCAAGTATGGATCATCCGAGAAGTATTTCTTCTGCGGTAACACCATACTCGGATACTTGGAAAGCTTTGCCACTTCCAAGATGTACATCGTGCCGAGCGATAAGACTTACGGCGTAGAAATCCGTAAGTTCCAGTCGTCATTCGGAACGCTGAACATTGTCCGTCACCCGATGTTCGACAACCAGTATGCCGGTATAGGCGTAGTGGTCGATCTCTCAACGCTTAAGCACTGTCCGCTGAATGGTCGAGACACCAATCTCGAAACCAACATTCAGGACAACGATGCTGACGAGGAAGTCGATCAGTACAAGACCGAAGCCGGTCTACAGAGAGTCAACTTCGAAAAGAACGCACTCCTCAAGGGCGTCGCCTAAATGGATTAGAGGCTCTGTTCTGACTTGCTGGCCTCCACCGAAACGTGGAAGCCAGAAGTCAGGGCGGAGGCCGAAATTACAAACATTAATCACTCAAACTTACTTATGGCTAAATTCAATTCACACATCAAAAGTCTGCGAATCGTACTCAAGCCCGCCCAGCCGATATTCGAGGGAGGCCTCAAGATCGGCGACACCCCGGGCGAGTACGCACAATTCTCGGA
>Ga0209542_10015248_pt1 | contig 12938 bp, 15 predicted proteins | sample RifCSPhighO2_01_FD_184028 | JGI IMG/M metagenome (GOLD analysis project Ga0209542, IMG submission 184028) | Soil microbial communities from Rifle, Colorado - Rifle CSP2_plank highO2_0.1 (SPAdes) (version 2) | ecosystem: Environmental > Terrestrial > Deep subsurface > Rock core/Sediment ... | reverse complement strand
TAGATTCTTTTATTATATTTCCTTTTTCTGCATCTATATTAACATTCAACAGATTAAAAGAGCTTGTTAAAAAAGAGATATTCCATACAGGAACCTTAATAAATTGTAGAATAATAATAACTTTATTTGGAGCATCTTTAGGATATTTCTTTTCTATTTTAGCAATGGCATCTTTTAAGCTTATTTTAAGCTTATCTAATTTCAACTCTTCTATGGTTACATTTTCTTCTTTTAATATCTTTTGCCCTTCTTTTGAGCTAATATTTTTGTCTCTAATAAAGAAACTAGTCATTAAATCTTTGTTTGGAGAGTAAAAATCTATCTGCCACTCTAAATTATCCAGCTTCTCCTTATAATCGCTGTTTAACATAATAAAGCCATTTGCTAAATAAGAGTCTTTAGAAGTTTCTTTCCATTTTTTAAATTCCTTAGACTTAATCAGAATGTCTAATGATTTTTTAAAACTCAAAACCATTTACATTTAGCCCCTAAAGACTGGCCTTTTAGACAGCAATTTAGGCAAAGGCAAAGGCCTAAAGGGCATTCCTTCTGTTTCCTTTTTTATTTCTTTAACCAAATTTTCTTTTGTCATCTGCTCTTGCTTGTTTTCTTTTCTTATTCTTACAGTTAATTTTCCTTTGCTTTCCTTATCACCAACAACTAGAACGTAAGGAACCCACTCTAACTCAGCATTCCTTATTCTCTTTGAAATAGTCTCTCGTTGATCATCTATATCAACCCTAATATTTAGTTTGCTAAAGTCCTCAGTTAATTTCTCGCTTAGTTTTAAATGCTCATCAGAAACTGGGATTATCCTGACTTGTGTAGGGCTTAACCATAAAGGCAGCAAAGGCAATTTTCCGCTCTTCTCATCATAATAAGCTTTTTCTAATAAAGCGTAAATTACTCTTTCAATTGCTCCAGAAGGTGATAAATGCAATATAATTGGCAGTTTTTTCTTACCATCTTTATCCGTAAAATTTATGTCATATGTGGCTGCATTCTCAACATCAATCTGATCTGTTGTTAAAGCAGCAGCCTTTCCTGAAACATCCACAAAGTTCCATTCGTATTTTGCAACAAAGTAAAAGAATTTCTCATCCCACATCTCTAATAAAGCTGGCTTTTCCCATTTTTTAACTAAGCTTAAAATAAAATCCTTATTCTTATCATAAAAGTCCTTAGTTACTCTAATACCTATCTCTAAATCTCCAGGAATATCTAATCCTACCTTACTCAAGATCTCCTTTGCTAAATCAAACCTAACTAACATCTCTTCTTTAGCTTGATCAATATCACTGACAAAAGCATGGCAATCTGGCATTGTAAAGGCTCTTAATCTTCTCAATCCAGTCAGCTCTCCCCTTTGTTCAGCTCTAAAACTATACTTTGTCAATTCATAAAGCTTTAATGGCAAATCTTTGTAAGATAAGTTAATATCATGCGCCATTAAAAACTGGCCAAAACAAGCTGAAAATCTCAAAAATGTTTTTTTATTTGGTGTCTGTACAGTATATTGCCTTGCTGGAAATCTATTCAAATAAGATTTTAAAGAAGGATGCTCATAATCATACATTATTGGAGTTTCAACCTCTAAAGCGCCATATTCCAAAGTTTTCTTTGTAACCCACTCCTCTAATAAAGCCTTAATCATCCTGCCTTTAGGATAATATCTTAAATTCCCAGGATCACTGCCTGGTTCATAATCAACTAGATTTAATTTTTTCATATAAGAAACATGGGGTGGTTCTTGATTTACTTGCCTAACCTTAGCTAATTCATATTGAGAAAACTTTTCTAACCTTGAATCTTTTGAAAACTTATAACCACTTATCTTTCCATCACTTATCTTTAGTTCTGTTAGTTTTCCTTTAGTGTCAATAATATACCATTTAGAACTTAACTTCTTCTCCGCATTAACAGCTTTGCTGACATCAACATCTTTTATATCTAATTTTTCTGCGCCAAAAGCCCTTGACAATTCAGATAGAGGATGTCCTTTGCAATTTAATGAAAATGATTTGTACCATCCAAATGGAGCTCTTACAACCTTATAATCCTTTTTAAGTAGCTTTTCAGCTTCTTTCATAATTTCTATAGCCTTGTCAGGATGGCATAAATCAGAGCTTAGATGAGCATAAGGATAAAGAACAATATTCTTTGCCTTAACCTGCTCAGCTATTTTAGAAGTCTCTTCTGCTAATCTTTTTGCACTTTCTTTAACTAAATTCTCATCTCTTTTTTCAACTGCTGTTAATACAACCAGGCACTCATTTACCTTAGTCTCTTCTATCTTGACATCTTCAGCAGATTTTATAGCCTTTTTTATAGGCTTAAAAGTTATTGAGTCTGCATGAATAGCTATTACCTTCATTAACCTAAAACTTCCTATGAAACTATTTAAATTTATCTGATATCTAAGCTATTAAGTTAGCGACACATATCTTTGTGTAGAATCTAATTTGGTGCCGACAACTATTAGGATTAACTTCTTCTTTGTATGTGCACAATTAACCGAAATATTAATATGATGTGGGCCATACAGCATTATAGGCCTTACATAGAAATAATAAAGTAATATGCTACTATACTTACTAAGACACGGGGAAAAGGAAAGAAGTAAGAATCAACTAGGAATCCCTGTAGGCAAACACAGATTAAGCAAGATAGGTTTAGAACAAGCTAAAAGGGTTGGAATTTTTTTAAAAGACAAAAAAATAGACGTTGTTTACTGCAGCGAACTTGAAAGAGCAAAACAGACTCTAAATGAAGTCTTACCTTATCTGAATAAAACAAAAATTGTTTATACTAAGGAAATAAACGAGAGAAGTTGGGGCGTACATAAATCAAGATTAGAATTTGAACAAGCCCTTAAAAAATCTGGACTAAAAGATTATGGCTTTAAACCTCATGAAGGAGAAGATTACTTTGATGTTGAGAAAAGGGCACAAAATTTCTTAAATTTTCTTGTAAAAAATCATGAAAAGCATAATGTTTTACTTGTAGGTCACGGAATTTTCTTTAGATTCTTAATATTAAGGATGTTCAAACTACATATGAAAGAGATAACTAAGTTTGAGCTATCTCATGGAGGCATTTCAATATTTAAGATAGAAAAAGGAAAGGTTGTGGACTTCCATTTGGATGAATCAAATCATTTGATAAGTCATTCTTCATATAAAAGAGAAAATTTTGATGAAGGAACCCCAAGATTCTAATCTATATCTAACAGTAAACTATATAAAGAATTTATACCCTTCTTCCTCTATGAAAAGAGGATTAATCTTAGTCTTATTTCTATTAGCAATCCCTTTTGTATCTGCTGAAATATCAATTGATGGCCCTACAGAGAACATTTATAATCTGGGAGATTCAATATCAGTATCAGGCTATATTCTAAGACCAGAAACGACCTTAGCTTTATTTACTCTAAGCTTAAACTGCAATAATAAATTACAAGTATTAGCAAGAACAACAAACCTAGAATCAGGCCAGAAATACAAATTCCTTGAGGCACTTGCTATTCCGCCTATAACAGGAGATAACTGTACACTGGAGGCTAGCTTAAACATAAACGGTAATAATGTAGAGTCAAAAGAATCAAAGACATTCTCAATAACAAGGGATCTAAGCGGAGTTTTTGATATAGAAGAAGACATTATTCAATTAGGAGATACTATAGCTATAGATGGGACAGTAACAAGATTAAATGGTAAAACGATAAATGGCCTGGCAACAATCTTCTTAAAGCAGAATGGAGTAAATTACTTTGTCGATACAACACCAGTTATTGACAGCCAATTAGATTATTCTTATGTAACAGTATCAAATCCAGCTGGCGCTTATAATATTGATATACAAGTAAGTGACGCTTATGGGAATCAATTTCTATTTGAGAATATTTTAAATCTAGAAATAATAGATAAGATAGAGTTGACAGCAGAAGTTGATAAATCAAATGTCAATCCTAATGAAAAAATCAAGGTCTCTGGAAAAGCAGAAACCTCATTAAAAAGAGCTATAGAAGTAGGCAATGTGAAACTAGAACTGGATAAAGAAGTTTTCGAAACAAGATTAGGAAAAAATCAGGCTTATGAATATGAAATAGAACTAAAGGGTGATATAAAAGCTGGAGAGCATATAATAAATGTTAAGATAGAGGACTCCCTAGGAAATCACGGAGAGACTCAAACAAACTTCACTGTGAACCAAGTGCCAACAGACTTAAAAAATACATTAAATAAAGTAAATTTCTTACCTGAAGAACAGCTAACAGCAATCTCTCAGCTTTATGATCAGACTAATGATATCATAAATACTACAGTAACTATAGAAATAAAAGATTCAGAGGGAAAAGAGGTATTTAAAAAAGTAGTGCAGACTGGGGAAGAGATATCTTACAACTTCCCTCAGTTTGCTATTCCAGGGCAATGGACAGTAAAAACCTCTTCATCTGGATTAAAGTTAGAAGAAAAATTATCAGTCAGCGAGGTTGTTAAAGCAGAGGTTATACTGGAAAATGATATTATAACAATAACCAATATGGGCAATGTAGATTACAAAAAACCAGTAAATATCAAATTAGATGGGCAAGAAGATTCAGTAATAACAAAAAATCCTTCATTAAAACCAGGAGAATCAACAAAAATAGAGCTGGCTGATGAAGTTAAAGCAGGAAGTTATGATGTAGAGATAAGTTATGATGATAAAAAGGACTCTTACAAAAACGTCGTAGTTGCTGAAAAAAAAGTACCAAAAACTGCTCTATTCCTTGCTCTTTTAATAGCAATATTGCTTATCATATTTAGCTATATAATGATAAAACTAAGAAGGAAGGCTAGAAACAGGAAAAGCTTGGATAGACTAGAAGGAAGGAAAAGACTACATGAACTTAAAGGATTAAAAAAAGAGAAGAAGATGGATGAGGAGAAAAAAGAAGGGGGCAGAGGATTATTTCGCATGTTTGATTAACTAAAATCCTTTATCCAGATTATATCCTTTTCTTGGATAATTTCTTTATAATTTTTAAGTAATTTTCTAACCTTATTTAGTTTAGTTGATTTCTTGATCATAGATACTATTAAAGTTCTCTTGCATACCCTCTCCATCTCTTTTACAGCTTTTTCCACATCATTAAAATTCTGTAATGTGGTTAGGCTAATCACAACGTCAAAGTTTTTATCTTCAAAAGGTAATGCTTCAGCACTGCCAAGGACTGTTTTAATATCAGCTAACTTCAGCATGTCTTTGGAATTATCTATACCTAAGACACCACATCTATCTTTAAAATATTCCCCAACAATTCCAGTCCCGCAACCAACGTCTAATAACTTGTCTCCTTTTTTAACATATTCCTCTATTAGCTTTATCTTCTCTAGCTGCTCTTCTTTATACAGCTCATCATATCCGCTAGATATAGTATTGTAATAAGTCATTTTAGTTCAGCTTCCTTAGGGATATACTGGTGAGTAGCATTTGGTCCCCCTGAAACTGTCGAAGGGTCTTGCTTATAAGAAGCTACTAGTGGAGCGAAGAGTATAATTAAGAGACTACATACCACCACAATAATTATTTTTTTGTCCATTTTATCCAAGTTTTAGGGTATTTATCCCACTCCATATTATGAAATTTAGTATAAACCAAATTACACTTAGTATGATAACTATAACTTTGGAGCTTAATGTTGAAAGTTTAACAAGCTCCTTCAGATTCTTTCTATAATAATATTTTAGTATAAAGCCTAAAATTAGAATTTGGACTCCAGAAAGGAGGTACATCCAGAAAAAAAAGAAAAGGATTGAATATATGCTATTTAATAAAACCTCAGAAAGTTGTTTCTCCTGTTTCTCCTTAATCACAGATGAGAAGGTTGGAGTAAGGAAAAGGATAAGGAAAAATATAGTGTAGATCAAAGAGGCAAAAAGTATCCTTCTATTTAGTTTTTTAGATAGACTATTTTTTCTCATTTTTTCTTTCGTTTTTTAATCTTGAAGGTAATAAATCCTATTAATTTTGAATTTCTCATCTCTTTTTTAATTTTTTCTTCTGTAGGAATACTCCTATAAACATTCCAATTAAACCTAATAAAAGTGAACTCAAAATAATCAAAGTACCCCAGCAATCTTCTCCAGCACAACCACTTAGATTTTGTATTAAACTAAAAATAGGTAATAAGAATATTAAGACGTATACCCCACCACCTAAACTTAAAATGCCTATGATTGATCCGACAAGAAAACCTATTATTGCGCCTTTTTTATTTTCATTGATATAATTTCTTAAAGAGAATAATAATAAAGAAATACTCAAGACGAATATTATAAATAAAGGAATATTTATCCATAAGTTTTTCTCGGTCGTACCAGCAGTAAAATAACTGATTACATCAACGATAATTATTATAGTTAGTGATAGCCATAGAAATTTATTTTCTTTTCTCATAGTATTATACATAAAAAACACCTCCAATTAAATCATCAAAATTATTAAAGATGTCCAAATCAGCTACGCTTGGATAATGAAATTTATTATTGTCTATATTAACATCTATTGTTGTTGAGACTTTTTGTATATTCTTATCATTAAAGTCTCCTTTTAATAAAGTAAATCCTGTTCTCCTTAAGTCATGGTGGTAGAATGGCCATTGAGGGTCGTAGAATGCCAATACCTCATTAATATATTTAGTTTCTATTGCTTTATATTTTGAATAGTCTCCTGATTCATCTGTATAACTTTCATGTACCCAAAAAACATCTTCGGTATCACCATCTCTATCACAATCAAAATTTCCGTATCCAATTAGATTAGCTGCATGAACAGGTATAAATTCTGTCTCAAATTGGGCATAAACTATACCGTACTTGTCTATTAAATCTTTAATTTGTTTATAAGTTGGTGAAAGTATTAAATGACCTCCAAAAAACGACTTTGCTTTAAAATAAGATATATCCGGGAATAGTTCAGGGTAAACATTGATTTTATAATCAGAGCCTAAAAGCTCATCATTTTTATTAATCCAGATAGGATAGTTTCCAGCCAAGATATCTCCATAGCCTTTTATATCATAAGGCATATATTCTCCAGTTATGGGATCTGTAGGCACATACACAAAATCATAATAAGAATCATAAATAGACTTAAGTCCAGAATGAGTGAGATAAATAGCTTCCAAATCTCTGGGATTTGTACCGCTTTCAGTTAGATTATTCACATAATTTTGATAGGACAATAAAGGTTTTCCTGTTTGGATACTATACCAATCGTTCATTGTAGCTGCTGAATAACTTAAACATTTATCAGGAGGAAAGAATGGAGTTGAATCCCAATTTTGTCCATGATTATTATTAACCCAATTAATATAGCTAGAATCCAAAGCACGGATATCTTTAAAAGGCAACCTGTCCCAGCCATCAATTAAATATTTAGCATTATTTTCAACCTCTGATTTATAAACTGGTTTTGCATCACTTGCAAATATTAAAGGAATAATCAAAATAAACGTACACAAGATTAACAATAATATTTTAAATTTTTCCATTTTTCTTAATTTTTAAAATATCTTTATTTCTATAGTGCATGAACAGGTAATTACTTATAGTTAAAATTGAATATGGGATTAAAAGATATAATCCAATCATCAAAATAAATCCTACTTCCTTATCACCCTCAAAATAATAACCGTTTATGCCAACTATTAATAAGAATAAAGGAACACTAAGTCCAAAAAATAAGTAGGTTAATCCTGTAAATAAAATCTTTTTAGAGATTTTAAGATTAGAGTAAATTATAAAAGAAGATATGAGGGTTGCTATAAGGACTGGTAAGGCAATAGGGAAAGACCATAAAAATCCAGCTAAAAGTGTAATCGCTCCCCCAAGAATAACTTCGGATACGCCAAAGTTTGTAAGATGACCACCCCTTATAAAACTTAGGATAGCTAAGTTATCACTTATAAGACTTAGGATAGCTAAGATAAGAATTATAATTAGAGATAATATGTAGTGTTTAGAGGTTTCTTTTAAAGCTTTCAACCAAATTCCCTTAGTTTTATTCTTCATATCCCGCCCCAAACTAAGGTTGCACTAAGTGTATTATCAACAAAACTGCCGCCAACGAATGCAATGTTTTCTAAATGCAAGATATTTTCATCACCACAACTCATTTTATCCTCTTAATTATCTGGCATGATTGGCAAACATTTTGTGAACAGGGTTCTCCGCATTCCTTACACTCTTTAATCTCGCCAACATCAAATCCTTTCTTCAACAAAGGCAAAACCTCTAAAAAAGAGTTTAATATAGCATGTTTACTTCCTGGGAACTTTGCCTCAAAATTATTTATCCATTCTCTTACATAAGTCCTAAAACCATCGTCACTATGCGGACAATCATTAAACTTGCTGGTTAATCCATTCAAATAAGCATAAGTCATAACCTCTTTTTCAGTCAGGAAATACAACGGCTTAATCCTCTTAACAAACCTTTTATCATTCTTAATGCCGGTTATAGGGCCTAGTCTGGCAGAAGTCTTCATATTATTCTTCAACTGGTTCATAACAATAGACTGGACTTCGTCATCCAAGTTGTGTCCTGTTGCTAGCTTATCTATCTTTAATTCTTTAGCTGCTTTATTCAGTAGATATCTTCTAAAAACCCCGCATATACTGCAGGATCTTTCTTTAGTCCTTTTTAGTATATCATCCAGCTTCTCTCCTATCTCATTTTTGTATGAGTATATCTTCAAAGGAACTCCTAATTCTTTACACCACTTCTTTGCATCAATAATAGTCTTATCCCTATAGTTGTCAATGCCCTCATCAATCAATATAGCTGTTAATTTTACCTTCCTTCTTTTTTCTAAGAAGATATTCATCAAATAGAGCAATGATAAAGAGTCTTTTCCGCCGCTGACAGCAATTCCAACATGATCTCCCTCATCAATTAGATTATACTGCCTTATTGTCTTAAAAACCTTCTTTTGAAAATAAAGAATAAAATGCCTCTTGCATAAGCTAACATTGCTATTAGCTAGGGTGATTACAGGGTTTTCTTTACATTTTTTACAAGCCACACTATAATAAAGGAGAATAAGTTTTTAAAGACTTTTGTTTCCTAGATTCTCAATGTAATACTCCTTCTAACTTCAGGAACCATAGCCTTCTCATGTTTTTTTAAATTTATTAATCCTAAACCTTCTAAATATTTAACATCCCTATGAACAGATTCAAAAGGCCTGTTTAATTCTTTAGCTAATTCTGATATTGAATGGATTTTATTATTTCTTACAAATAAGATTAGTTTTATCCTTTCAGGACTAAACACTTTAGTAACTGCTTTCGGATCTAATACCAATTCTTTTGGCCTAGCTTTTACAGCCTTTCCTTTTTCAATAGCCTCCCAAAATGTCTTTTGAGCTTCTCCTTCCTTTTTAGGGTCTGTTATTACCCTAATCTTAATTCCTTTTTCAATCATGTTAATATCCCTCCTTCAAATTGATTATAACAGGCGTTTGAGCTTTCTACCAAGCTTAATCACATAATTTCCAACATCCCATAAATGCATTTCTATTTCCTCTACTTTTTCTTTGTCTATACGATGAATATGCAAGCTTGGTACTTTTGATTTGTGTCTTGTATTATCGACTCTTACTACAGTATGCCACTTTCCATATTTAAAAACCATAAACTGGAATTTTGCTTTGTATCCAAATGGAGAGTCTTCCTTGCTTACTTTTATGACTTTTACTGCCAATCTTTCGTTCTCTGATAATAAATAATCTCTGTCCTCTATTATCTCTGCCATTTAACACCGTTTTTTCATATAACATTACAGGTTATATAACATTATAAGTTATATATAAACCCTCCTATTTTAACCTCCAGAAATAACCGGGATTATCTTTATTCCCTCATCCTCTTCTAAGATATAATCATTAGTTACTAGTTCATTATCTTTATTAGCAATAATAACAATGCCAGAATCTATATTTAGCTTGTCCAGCACATCCTTTACTTTAAATCCGTCAATTTCTACAAATTCTTCTTTATCTTTTTCCTCTAAATAAACTTTAATTTTCATTTTTAATTCCCAATAAATTTGCTATATAAGCTTTTAGCCTTTTCTTCACTGCTGGCTTTAATAAAAGCTCTTCCGTCATTAAAAATTGTAAAATCTTTGTTTATTAAACAATATTTAGTCAACTTTCCTTCTAATCTTAACTTAGTCAAATCAAATTTCCTGCCCTTAACCTGATAAACACCCCTTCCGCACATCTTAACTATGTCATTTCCTTTTTTACCATCCAAATAATCATATATACTGTTACAAACCTTGCATTTATTATTTTTCTTTACCTTATACTTTTCTAATTTGTTGTTTGATATGTTAAAATAGAGCATTTCATTGCTGTAGTCTTGTTTGGTTAAGAGCTTAATAGCTTCATTAACCTGTATTCCAGAAATCACCTTGACGATTGTATTCAGCACTCCTCTGGTATCGCAAGTTCCTAACAATTCAGGTTTTATGTTATCAAAAACGCAATTAAAGCAATAATCACCTGTAAAGTTTAAAACTAAACCATTGTCTCCAATAACTCCTGAGTAAATCCAAGGAATTCTATTTTTATGGCAGTATTCATTGAGCAAGTTTCTTGTTTCAATATTATCAGTGCAATCTAAAACTAAATCAGCTTTTATTTCATTAATGTTCTTATAATCCAAATCCATAACTAAGGCTCTTACCTTAACTTCGGAATTTATCTTTCCTAAATGATTTTTTATAGCTTCAGCTTTAACATTCCCAACATCATCCTCATTGTATAATGCCTGTCTCTGCAGATTATCTAATTCAACAACATCTCTGTCTATTAAGATTAACTCTCCAATTCCTGCTCTTGCTAGCAACTCAGCAGATGAGCTTCCTGTAGCACCTAATCCAATTACAGCTACTTTGCTTTTCTTAAGCAAGTTTTGTCCTTCTTTGCCTATTTTATCAAATAGCTCCTGCCTTGAATATCTCATAAATATATACTCGAGAATATAGTTTTTAAAGGTTTTTAATTTAAGATCTTTTCTTCCACAAATAAATCATCATGACCAATCCAAGAACAACTAAAGGAATACTCCAGTACTGCCCAACAGTCAAACCATAGTTAATGGGAAAGTCCTTGTAAAACTCAACCAAAAACCTGAATAATCCATAAAGAAAAATAAAGCTCCAGAATAAAAATCCAGATGGAAGATTTTTAACTTTTCTTAGATTGAATAAAATAATAAAGAGTAATAAATTCTTGAAACTGGAATAAAGCTGGGAAGGATGCCTTAATTCCTCATAATTATCAAATTTAACGCCTAAAAAAGAATCAGTAACTCTTCCAACCAATTCCTGATTAACAAAATTGCCAATCCTAATAAAAACGCCCAGCAAAGCAACAGCAATAACACCAATGTCAGCCAAATCATAAAATTTTATCTTCTTAACTTTAGAAAAAATCAAAGTAACTATTATGCCTCCAATAATACCTCCATGGCTGCTTATTCCACCGTGCCAAATATAAAAAATCTCTATTAAATTCCTGGAAAAATAATCCCAATTATAAGCAAAAACATGAAATAGCCTAGCTCCAATCAGCAAACCAATAATCATCCAGAAAATATAATCCCAAGCGTCCTTTTCATTTATACCTTTCTCTTTCCTTAGTTTTAAAAAAACATAAATAGAAAGCAAAGCACCTATTACTAATAAGATACCATACCATCTTATGCTTAAGCTACCAATACTAAAAGCAATAGGGTTTACCACAACTTATGATATAGTCTATTAATTATAAAGCTTATGCTGAACATAAACTATATAAAACTACGAAACTGAATCTTAAGTAAAAAATAGAGGTAATATGACGCACATCTCAGAAAGAGAATTAGAGCTCCCAGAAACTGTAATAGGAAAACTTCTAAAAATATCCTCTGAAAGCAAGGATATTATCTCTTTATCTGTTGGAGAGCCGGATTTCATAACACCAAAGCCATTACTAGACTATGCAAAGACGATAATTTCCAAAGGAACTCATTATACAGCCACAACAGGAAGGATTGAATTAAGAGAGGCTATTGCAAGAAAACTAAAAAAAGATAACAAGATTAACCTTAATCCAGAAAACATACTGGTAACAAACGGCTCTCAGGAAGCAATTTTAACAGGCTTCTTATCCACATTAGATCCTTCTGAACAGGCAATAGTCCCTAATCCAGGATACCTTGCTTATATCCCAGCTATTGATTTAGTCAATGGCAATCCTATTTATGTTAAACTAGATGAGGAGGATAATTTTGAGTTTAATCCAGACAGAATAAAGGAGAGCATTGATAAGAAAAAAACCCAAGTTATTATGATTAATACTCCATCAAATCCTACAGGAACTGTGCTCAGCAAGTCTACTTTAGAAGAAATAGCAGATATTGCTATAGAGCATGACCTATATGTCTTTTCTGATGAGGCTTATGAGAAGCTAGTTTATGGGAAGAAGCATATTTCTATTGGCTCTTTGAATGGCATGGAAGAGCATGTAGTTACTTTCCAGACTTTTTCAAAAAGCTATGCAATGTGTGGTTTTAGAGTAGGCTATGCAGCAGGTCCATTAGATCTAATAAAAGCAATGGACAAAGTTCATCATTATGTAACCTTATGCGCTCCAAATATCTCCCAGTTAGTTGCTATAAAGGCGCTTTCCTTGTCTCCAAGATATACAGAAGCAATGAGAAAAGAATATGACAGAAGAAGGGTATTTCTTGTTAACAGGTTAAATGAGTTAGGACTAAGAACAAGAATGCCAAATGGGGCATTTTATGCTTTTTCCAATATACAAGATTACTCCACAGATTCTTACAAATTTGCAGAGCAAATATTGAAGAAAGTTAAAGTTGCAGTTGTTCCAGGAGTAGA
>Ga0209542_10015247_pt1 | contig 12939 bp, 12 predicted proteins | sample RifCSPhighO2_01_FD_184028 | JGI IMG/M metagenome (GOLD analysis project Ga0209542, IMG submission 184028) | Soil microbial communities from Rifle, Colorado - Rifle CSP2_plank highO2_0.1 (SPAdes) (version 2) | ecosystem: Environmental > Terrestrial > Deep subsurface > Rock core/Sediment ... | reverse complement strand
TTACAGAGTTTAAAACAACTTTTCTTGCAAAATTTAAACGCTAAATTTTCTTCTTTATCCGACTATTTTCTTATTCACACAGAGGGAATATTCTGTTCCCGGATTGCGGCAGATATCTTCGGTTGCGGCAATATTATCATTACAGTCAGCGTCTTCAAAACAGGCTACAACATTCACAACCGCTCCCGTTAATCCCTGCGGGCCGACAGCAATCAGAACACCCATTATTATAACAATTCCCAAAAGGAGAGAAACAATAAGCATAGTTTTCATAATAAGAGAGAAAGTATAAGAAATTTAAAAACATTTCCTTTATTTTGGCACAATTCGATTTCTCAGCGATTTACAAAATCACTGTGCCTGTCTTCAGAAAATTATATAATAAAAATCAAAGATAAACTGTTTATGGAAAAAGAAATCTCTTGCGGATTTGTATTGTACCAAAAATCACCAGAAATATTGTTTTTATTACTAAAACACCCCAACCAAGGAGAATGGGAATTTCCAAAGGGACATCAAGAAAACTCTGAAACTTATTATGAGACCGCGAAGCGAGAACTAACCGAAGAAGTAAACTTCAATGCAGAAGATATTATTGTTGCAAGGAGAAAAGGGCAGTTAATGAGTTTTACTTACGAATATAAAGCCCCTTCAGGTTCTTTACGTAAAATGGTGTTGTTTGTTGGTCTATGCAACAAGAATCCAATTATTTCCTCTGAACATAGGGGATTTGCTTGGTTTACATTTGAAGAAGCAAAGAAATTGTTAAAATTTCCAGAAGTTTGCAGTTGCTTGAAAGAAATTTACAATTTTGTGAGAACTGATTCTAAAGAGTCTAATATTTCGGAATGAACTGTTTGAGAATCCGCTGATCCATCGACGATTGTTAAATCGTGTGAGATTCATCTATCCTATTTACTGCTTGCTGCCTGCCGTTCGAGATCTCTTTTCTTGGCAACAGCTGCGCTGCGAGTACTGCATAAAGCGGCATTGATGATCTCTTCAGCAAGGGCATCTTCAATCCCGATCTTCTTATTAAAAGATCGAGCATAGGCTCCTTGGGTCATGTTACGAAGCGCTAAATCAACTCGTCGCTGCGGAGCAACATCCACTGCTTTTGGATAGCGAGCACCACCATACTCGATAGCAATAACTTCTTCTCTAGGAGCAGCATTTTCAACCGCCTTTACAAGGATCACTAAAGGATTTTGTTTTAATTTTGCTTCAGCTTTGGCCAAAGCATGCTCAACAATGCTAATTACTTTGTTTTTTTTGCCGGTATTGTGTCCGGAACTCATGAAGTGTTTTTTTCCTTTATGCCCGGAACTCATGAGCTTTGACGCAAGCCGCTCAACAATAAACGTCTGTGATTTGTGAAACCTGCTTCCTGCATAACGCGCACCTGTCTTTGGTATAATCTTAGGTTGGATAGTGATATATCTTTGTAGTCCTAAATCTTGAACAGTTGCTCCTCCTGCATCCCACCGATTATAAAACTTCACGCTGCTCATCGTCTTGCTTTCTCCAGCTTACCACGTAGTAACGCATTTAAACTTTGATCATTAACTTTAATTACCCGCCAACGCACACCGGGAATATCCCCTTTCGCTCTCCCCATTTTACCACCAATACTTTCGACAATAACTTCATCGTGCTCGTTAATTAATTTCTGCGCGCCATCGCCGGGCATAAACGCAGTAATTTGTTTTCCGTTTTTAACCAACTGCACACGGGCGCATTTACGCATGGCGGAGTTTGGCTGTTTTGCTTCTACTTGAATTTTCTCCAGAACAATGGCTTTTGCTTGCGAAGAACCTGCCAGAGGATCCACTTTCTTTTTCATTTTTGTTCTGCTGACTAATCGAAATTGTTTCCGCCGCTTCTTTAATTTTTTTGCGGATCCCAGTCCTGTTGGTTTTTTAGCCATTATTTGTGCTAGAAGGTAACGTATTTATAAAGATTTCTAAGAGTAAATAATAGTAAACCTAAACAACCTCCACAGTAACATCAAAAAAACGTTTTACAGCTCGCGTAAGAAGTGATAAATTCTTGCCCTCGCGGCCAATAATGATGCTTTTTGTTTTCTTACTTTTATCTTTAAGCACCACCGCACCGTTCTCTTCAATAATTTCCTCCACTTTCAGCGGATAAATCACATTTTTGACAAAATCAACAACATTATCCTGATACTCAATCAGCTTTATTTTCTTACCTGTTTCTTGTTGAAGTCTCTTGATGTTAACCCCACCCTTCCCTAACGCTCTTCCCATATCACCTGGTGCGATAACAAAATAAATGAGGTTATCATCTTTAAAACAATCTTTTACCCTCGCCTGCGTGATTTTTTCAAGCAATGATGCGAGGGCCAACATATCCTGATCAAGTTTAAGACGACTCATTTATTCTTCCATTACTGCGACAACAGAAACAAAATAATTCTTCTTGCAGAAAATCCCCAGCTCTTCATTGTTCTGTTCAAGTTCAATCAAAGGAATCCCCGTCAATTGAGCGTAGTGTTGTATGCTCTGTTTAACATCCTGCGGGCAATTGCTTGCTATAAACACTTTCTTGCTGGTACCTGCTTTCAAGGTTTTCAACACTGCATTAGAACCTATCAGAACTTTCCCATCCTGTATCTTTTTTTTGAGTAACTGCAATTGCTCATCAACTTCTTTCTTCATGACAACTCCCCTCATTTCATTTTTGTTATTAATCCTGGAAGTCCCGTCCCTAATGGTACTGGTTGATTAATCATGACATTCTCAACGACGGAAGTAAGATAATCAACTTCACCTTCCAAGGCGGCATTAATTAAATGTTTTATTGGTGTTTCAAATGAAGCGCGAGCTAAAACGCTTGCTTTCTCACTTACAACGCCGTATCGGGTAATACCTTTTACCACACCAGTAGCACCCATGGTATCAGCAACCAGCATAATATGGCGAATATCGATGTTTAAACCCTGTGCTTCAATAACTTTATACACCTCATTAATTATGACTTGACGTGTTGCTTCGATTCCTAGCACTTCAAATATTTCATAGAGATCGTTACTTGTTGTTCGGGTATAATCCACTTCAGGCAGTTCCAAGATGTCCCGCAAATTAGTGCCAGAAGTAAGTACAATGTATTCATTTTCCCTTTTTACAGGTAATACTTGTTTTATTCCTTTGATCCCTTTTACTTTTGTACTTCGTAGTTTTTCTTTTAAGTTATATAAATCTTTGACATCTTCTGATTTTCCCTTCTGTATAAAAGTAAGAGAACGATCATCGTGCTGTAACGTAAATCCTTTCCCTTTTGTCTTAAGTAATTGAACTATGTCCTTCACTGACAAGTCATGCTGCTGCAGTAATGATTGATTAAAATCCAGCCGCAGCATCTGTTCAAAAATATTCAAAGAATATTCAGACACGAGATCACCAAGTAATGTCTCCTGGATTTTTGCCGCAAACTTGCGTATGGTATCAACCTGATTATGAGGGCTGTTTAAAAAAATTTCCATCATAGGAGTTTTAATTGTTTTTTGGGCATCAAAAATTTCAATAATCCTTGGCAGCCCAGTCGTTACGTTCATCTCTGCTACTCCTGCAAAATGAAATGTGTTCAGCGTCATTTGTGTTCCAGGCTCGCCGATACTTTCCGCACTGACAAGACCGACGCATTCTCCTGGGTTTATCTTAGCTGTTGTATACGCAGCATACACTTCTTCAAGCACAATTTTGAGTTTTTCCTTGCTGATAGAACTAGGAACTTCCTTTCTGATTTCATCCAGAATTAAAGCAGGCAGCTTATCTTCATACAAACGAACCAAGTCTTCATGTTCTATTTTCATTTCTTTGCACCCATAACAGATTGTACAATTCTCTTGACATCAACAACGCCGCCTTTCGTCTTAGACACATCCAAGCTATCTTCGCCGTACGAAATTTGAACCACTTTCCGGCTGGCGTCACGCACAGTCCCGTCATATTCAACTTTTAAATCCTGCATTGCATTTGACAAGCGGCGATATAAGTACCCAGATTTTGGCGTCCTCAATGCTGTATCCATCAGCGCGTCACGGCCGGTCATTGCCCCAAAGAAAAATTCTTGGGATGTTAACCCGCTCTTAAAATTATTTTTAATAAATCCTCGGGCTGTTGGACTGATGTCGTCTTGCTTAAAATAGGATAATGTTCTTTTCTTATATCCTTTTTCAATTCTTTTTCCGCGTAACGCCTGCTGACCTACAACGGCGCTCATCTGCGCTATATTTAAAGGATTGCCACGCGCGCCACTCCTGGCCATAATAAGAGCTGCACTCTCTTTCCCTTCCTGCCTCATAGCAATATCTCCGCTCTTATTCCGAGCGCGATTTAATGCTTCCATGATCCGAACTTCCACTGTTTCTTGCATCGTTCTCCCAGGGAGAGAATCAAGTTTTCCAGCATAAAAGTCGTCAATTAGTGAGTTTGTTTCATCCAAAGCTTTGACAAGAGCAATGCTAATTTGCTCTTTGGCTTCGTCAGACAAATCCATATCACTAATGCCAATGGAAAATCCTCTTCGCGACAAGACGGCAATACCTAACTTTGAAATTTTGCCAAGCAAATCCGCAGTATATGCCGCACCATATCTTTCATAGATGTTCCGCAGCAGTAATCCGCTTTCTTGCCCTAAATTAGCTTTGTCCATAAAACCAGAGATTAACTGACCGTCGATAATAACAACTTCATTCCCGCTTTTATCACGGCCGGTAAACGAAAAATCCGGTGGCAGTAACACTGAGAATACTTCTTTGCCATCAATTTTCTGTTTCTGAGGAAGTGAAGAAAAATCATTCACGCCGCAACTATATAACAAATCAATAGCCTCCTGCGGACTGAGGACTAATTCTTTTGTCAGCAGATAATTTCCAGTAATAGCATCTTGAATACATCCCACAACACTGAGGCCATTCCTGGGGCTTATAAATTGCGTCTCAACAAGCATTAAGATGCTTGCTTCCGCGCGCGCTTCTTCTGTCTGGGGAATATGCAGGTTCATTTCATCCCCGTCAAAGTCAGCGTTATAAGGATTACATACTGCTGGATTCAGCCGAAATGTTTTTCCTGGCAGCACTTTTACTTTATGACACATCATGCTCATTCTGTGCAACGATGGCTGCCTGTTAAACAACGCAATATCACCGTCAATCAAATGCCGCTCAACAATGTATTCCACATCTAACTCTTCAATGATCTCAGCTTTGGTTTCAGCCGTAATTGTCTTTCGTTTTCCATCAGGTTTTATGATATAATTGGCACCAGGATACGTCTTGGCCCCATTTTCAACAAATTTTCGAAGATATTCTTTATTCCAAGTGGTAACGCGCTCAGGAACAGTCAAACTCATGGCCATGATCTGCGGCACGCCAACCTCATTCATGTCAATCAATGGGTCCGGGCTTATGACTGTCCTCGCGGAAAAATCCGTCCGTTTCCCTGCCAGATTATGACGAATACGGCCATCTTTACTGCTTATCCTGTTCGCCAGCGTCTTCAATACCTGCCCTCCACGGTGACGAGCAGGAGGCAATTGAGCAATGGCATTATCGAAAAAAGTAGTAATATGATATTGCAGCAAATCCCATAAATCTTCAATGATTACTTCAGGCGCGCCAGCATTAATATTCTCAAATAATCGTTGATTGATACGCACGATATCCCCTAACTTATGGGTTAAGTCATCTTCACTCCGCTCTCCTGACTCCAGAGTAATGCTTGGGCGCATGGTGACAGGTGGAATCTGCATCGCCGTTAAAACCAGCCACTCCGGCCGGAAATGTTCAATTGTAAAGCCAAATATGGCAAGATCATCGGAAGGTATTTTTTCCAATCTCGCTCTCACTTCAATGGGGCTGAGGCGAACATCATTTTCATAATAATTATAAGGTTTTTCTAGTTTTATCTTTTCTTGCTTGGTCGTACAATGCGGACATTTATCTTTTACTTTATACTTCGCAACAATCTCTTTAATCATCCGACGACGGGACTCAAACCCTTCTTCTTCACCAGTTTTGTCCAATGATGAAGTATATCGTTTAATGTTTGCATCGGGAATCAAAACGCGGCCGCACAATTTACATGTGGATTTTAACAAGTCTAGAATCTGACGTACAAATTTAACATGAATTACTGGCCTGGCAAGTTCGATGTATCCAAAATGGCCGGGACATTCTTTTAATTTCTGGCCGCAGGTTTTACAGCGCAGACCCGGATCAATAACACCTAAGCGAAGGTCCATTAAACCCCCGTCAACGGGATATCCTTCCCTATCATATAATTCAGGGGTCACTATTTTTGCTGTTGCTGAATCAACAATCTGTTTTGGGGAAAAAAATCCAAAACCGATGCTTACTATTTTCTTATGAACTTGACGACTCATGTTGTATGTACCTGCCATCCTTCTCAATACTTATTCTCCAAGTTTAATTTCGCATAAATGCCCATGGTCCGTATTTCATCCAGCATTAATTTGAATGCATAACTCATCTCAATATCGGACATATCTGAATTTTCTCCAAAGAGAGGAGAGATGCCCCGATCATTGCGACGGAAATCATAATATCCCATTAACCCTGATTTTTCACACACGGGAACGACGACCCTGTCAGCATCAAAGCGCTCTTTCAAAAGTAATGAAGCCCCATGGGCAATAAGTGTATCTTTTTCCATCTCTCCCAGCCGCAAGCCGCCTTCCTTCGCTTTTCCCTCGGTCGGCTGCCGCGTGAGCAACTGAATAGGTCCGCGAGCTCGAGATTGAATTTTATTGGCTACCATGTGCCTTAAGCGGAGATAATGCATGTTACCAACATAAATTCTTGCTAACATTTGCTTTCCTGTTCTGCCATCATTGAAAACTTCAGTCCCATCCTCACTAAATCCCAGTTTCAATAATTCTTTTCGCAACTCTTCTTCCCTTTCCGCTTCAAAGAGTGTTCCGTCAACATAGCGTCCAGCTAATGCCCCCACTTTTGCGCCAATAAGTTCAATCAAGTGAGAAACAGTCATCCGTGACGAAATACCATGAGGAGTAAAAATAAGATCGGGAATGATGCCTGATGTTGAGAAAGGAATATCCTGCTGCGGTATCAAGATGCCGGTAACTCCCTTTTGCCCATGACGACTCGTAAACTTGTCTCCGATCTCTGGAATACGTTCCTCCCGCAAGCGGACTTGTACTAGTTTATTTCCTTCTTCATTTTCTGAAAGTACCACTAAATCAGCAACTCCTTTCTCGCCGTGCTTCAATGAGATGGAACTTTCCCGTCGAATTGCCGCCGATAAATTATATTCATCCAGGCTGCTTAAAAAACGCGGCGGACTTGTTCTTCCAATAATAACGTCTCCTTCGCTTACTTTCGCTTCCGGATAAATAAGGCCATCTCCTTCTAAAAACTGATAATCTTTCTCGCTGCGGTATCCTTTCACATCTTTATCAGGAATAGAAATTTCATCAATTAATCCTCCTGAATAACGCAGCTCTTCAGCACTTACCGGTTGAAAATACGTACTTCGCGCTAATCCCCTTTCAACTGATGATTTATTAAGGATCACACCATCTTCCATGTTGTACCCATCGTAGCACATCACGGCGACAATCATATTTTGCCCGGAAGGATGTTCACCGTATCCCGTAACACCGTGAATTTTCGTTCTGACAATAGGGAATTGAGGATAATGAAGAATACTTGCATCCATATCCATCCGTAAATGATAATTTGCAGCATAGAAACCCAAGGCTTGCTTCTGATTTTTACTTCCAATAATAAGACGAGATGGCTGATTGTAATTGCCAAACGGAACCAAAGCAGTGGTAATGCCGCAAATGGCTCCAGGAGTAATCTCAAGATGGGTATGCTCTGGCGTAAGATCTGCTTCGCTACAGGCAACAAGAGTGTTTTCTTCCTCAGCAGCATCAAGATATTCAATGACACCCTGCCGCACAAGATCATGCCACGTGATTTCCCCATCAGTTAACTGCTGAAGATGCTTTTCCGTAAGCAATGATTTGCCTTGTTTAACAATAATCAAAGGACGTCGGGCACGACCTTCATCTGTTAAAACATGAACTTCTTGCGCGGTGGCATAAACATTAACATCTTCTGAAAGCGACCCTTGCCTTCTCAGATCGCGCAGCTCATTCGCAAAAGGAAGTGCATCATCAACTGTACCTACATATTTTGAATTTACATATACGTCAACCATTTTATACCGCTTCCTGCAATCCAAGGGATTTCATTTTTTCAATAATATCTTTTTCATTAACATTTTGTGATAAAGAAGCCAGCATTGCTAAATTTTTTCGTAACCCGATATTCGTTCCTTCAGGAGTTTCAATAGGACATAACCTCCCTAGGTGCGTACAATGCAAAGCTCTTGCCTCGAAATTTTCCTGCGAACTGGACAATGGGCTTACCACGCGCTGTAAATGCGAGATCATGTCTAAAAAATTTGTTCTGCTCATACGCTGGGATATTCCTTGTCTCCCTCCCACCCATTCTCCAGTAGCCATTGAGGAGTACAAGCGTGACGTCAACAATTTATCACGAATGATAACTCTGATAGACGGCAACTTCCCACGTTTAATGATGCGCTGAAAATTATACAATATATCGCTGACAAGAACTTTAAAGTTCACACGAAAGAGATCTAGAAGCAGGTCTCCGCTCATCCTGATACGCTTGTTCATGTAATGATCTTTGTCATCTGGTTCACGTTGTCCATTACTCACATCTATGTACTTCTTCAGCATCTTGCAAATGTTCTTTGCTTTCATCAAACGAGCGCGAGAATCAAGACCAATATTTGGCAAGAGGTACTTTTCAATAATCTCTTTTGTTCGTTCCATGCGAATTTCTTTTGCTTGAGCGATGCCCACCCGTTTGGAGATGTAATCAATAGCCTCTTCCGACGTCTTTACATCTGCAAATTCAAGCAGGTTCAAAATGATTTCTTCATACGTCCTCTCTTTGGATATTATTTTCATGATCTCTTCATCTTTGGTAAGCCCCAGAGCCTTCAAAATGACGATGACTGGCATCGCTTTTACCCTTGTAAAAGTCATATAGTAAATTCCGTCTTTTTTCCGTTCAATCATATGCGGAATCTTATACGAGCCCTGAGCTGCAAAAAATCTTCCCGTAAAAGTACCATCATCCTCATCAACCATGAAATTATTGGCAGCCAAATCTTCAACATTGACAACTACTCTTTCTGTCCCATTGATAATAAAATATCCACCGGGATCAGTAGGATCTTCCCCGCGTCGTACCAGTTCCTCACCACTAAGTTGATCAAGATGGCAATGCTTGCTTTTGAGCATGATAGGCATTTTTCCAATCTCTGCAACAAAATTTTCTCGTTGAACATCATTAATGTAAGAACTTACTTCCAAGTAAATGGGAGCGTAATACGAAATCTTTCGCAAGCGCGCTTCCATGGGATAAATTGGACGCTTGCTTCCATCAGCTTCAGTAAGCTCTGGTTTGCCTATGGTAATTCGGCCAAAACGAATCTTAAATTTTTCAATATTATGAGGAATAATCGTAGGCTCTGCTTCTTTATTCTCCTCAATCACTTCCTGCATGCCATGTTCTAGAAAATGGTTGAAAGACTGGATATTACTCTCTACATATTTCTTTTCTTCAAAATACTTCTTAATTAATATTGACCTATCCATCAATGACCACCCGATAATAATAAGATTTTCCAGCTGTCGCACTTTTCCGTTCAACTTTGATCACATCGCCCACTTTCACCTGCAACTTTGCGATAGCGGGGTCTTCTTTCTTGATTTTAGGAAGTTCTTTAGAACTAAGATTATATTTTTGGTATAGTTTTTGGACCTCAGAATCTGTCATCTTTGTGTGCTCTGGTACCAGGAAATGTTTGGTTATGTCAATTGCCATGGGTATTAAGGAAATTATAAAGGCGGGCCGGACGAGATTCGAACTCGCGACCGCTTGATATCTTCCGACAGGCTCGGAGATCTCCGATCGCCTGACGACTTTGACTTTGCTTAAAAGTCAAGCGCTCTACCAAGCTGAGCTACCGGCCCAGGAGCATAAGAGCGCCCTGGCCGGGAGATCCAGTGAGTCTCATCATGAAAACTCTTTTTGAACCCGGGTCGAAGCCTTTCTTTCAACTTTGGCAAATTTATTTCAGTGGGCTTTGTGCCCGCTATTTGATGCAACTTCACCAAAGTTGCCGACAGGGCTTCATGCTAGGCCGAGCTACACCACCAGGGCACCTCTTTACGACATAATACTCTCTACAACATTATTCATATATGTAGAAAATACCCTGCCATTTTTAGTTAAAAACAGCGGTTTGTTTATAAAGGTTTCTCTTAATTATTCAATTTTTCCTGAGAATCAAGTAAAAATAAATAAAAACGAAAATAAAATATAGGAAGAATGGTTAGACAATTGCTTATTCTTCACATTCACAGCAGCCAGGACATGACCCGCATTCAGGGCAAACTTTCTTCACTTCATCTCCACATAATTCACATTCTACCATGATGAATCCCTCCAATGTTTTACGAGAAGATTTCACTTAAAGAATAAAAACCTTGCGGTTGCTGGATGTTATCAAAGTATGCTGGCTGTCTTCAGACAACTCAGAAAAAAAGCCGAGTGAGGATTTCTCACCCAGCGTTATACGTCCCCTCTCCCGGATTTGAACCGGGGATCTCTCCGTCACCGCTGACTGCGTTTCATTCATGGCTTTTTGCCTTGTCACGCAGCGGAAAAACCTACAGCGGAGCGTTCTAGCCAGGCTGAACTAAGAGGGGATTCTCGTTCAAATTTAAGTTCATTTATTAAATTTTCCTATATTATAACTCCTACAAAAATAAGCGTTCAAAAACAAAAGGAATATAAATAAGAAAGTATTGCTTAGAACATACAAAATATAAGAGGTGATAGTTTAATGGCAAAAGAAAAAAGTATGGGAATGACGAGCCGATTGGGAAGCTGGTCTTTTCTGGTTGGTGTCGTGTTGGCAGTCCTTCTCGGTTTAGGACTAGCAGGAACATACCAGGCAACAGTTCTCTGGGTAGTGTTCCTTTTAGGTATTGTCGTGGGATTGCTGAACATTACATCAACGGAAGTGTCAGCCTTCCTGACAAGCGGAACAGTGCTCGTGCTGGTATCGTTCTTAGGCGTGCAAGTTGGTGTTTTTGATGCCGTTGCGCCAATGATTGCCAACATCTTGAAAGGTGTTCTAACCTTGTTCGTGCCAGCGACGATGATCGTTGCCTTGAAAGCAGTGTTTGTGTTGGCAAAACAATAAACCTGTTTTCTTTTTTTTCTTCTTTTTTTAATTCTGAAATGGTTTCTTAAATTTTTTAACTCATTAAAACAAAACCAACGAAAAACTTTATTAAGAAATTCTTTTTCCACTCTGATAATGCGGTGGTAGTATAGTGGCCTAGTATGCGGCCTTGCCAATAACAAAAATCCACAATTTTGGAATGTTTGTTACACAAACAGGCTGTGACCCGGGTTCAAAGCAAGTATCTTCGGATGCTTCTGAAAGTCCCGGCCACCGCATTTTTTTTGGTTATACCACGAATTACAAATTATCCATTACAAACTTCTCCTTCGCAGCACGGTTTAATCAGGCCGCATCGTGGACAAATGTATTTCTGCTTCACAAAATTCATTTCCTGACGGCAGATTTCACAGAGAAAAGGCATTTTAACCTTATTTTTAACCTTATGTATATTCTGATTATTTCTTTATTCTTCTTATCATTTGATATTCTTTATTGTTCTTCCACAACTGCTTTAATTCTTCTCACACCCGCAGCTACCGATTCTTCCTTCACGATCTTAAATCGGCCAAGTTCTTTCGTATTTTTAACATGAGGCCCGCCGCAGAATTCTTTCGAATAACCTCCGACAAAATATACTGAAACACGTACTGGATATTTCACGCCAAACTCCATCTCTGCGCCAATCTGTTTCGCTTCATCAGAGGACATCTCTTCCCGCCGCACTTCGAATCCCGACCGAATAACCCGATTCACTTCGTCTTCTACTTTCTGCACTTCTTCTTTTGTCAACTTGCGATCAAAACTGAAATCAAAGCGTAATCGTTCTGCGGTAATATTACTGCCGCGCTGATGGATGTTTTTTGAAATAATCCGCCGCAGTGCTTCATTAAGGAGATGCGTTGCCGTGTGTAATTTGGTTGTTTCCGGCGATGTGTCTGCAAGCCCGCCTTTAAATTTTCCTTCCGTTGCTGTTCTGGAAAGCTGCTGGTGTTTCTCAAACTCTTCTTTGAATCCTGCTTCGTCAACGGTAACCCCTTTTTCCAGCGCTAATTCTTGCGTCATCTCCAACGGGAAGCCATAACTTTGAAACAACAGAAAAGCATCTTCCCCGCTGATAACATCGGTCAAACTGGCCATCTTTGTAAATTCCCGCAGCCCTTTCTCTAACGTCCTTGCGAATTTTTCCTCTTCTTTCTCTAATTCACTTATTATCTTTTCTTGGTTTTGTTGCAATTCAGCGTACTCATCGCCATACTCTTTGATCACTACTTCAGCTATTTGCGATGTAAACAATTCCTGAATACCACAAAGTTTTCCATATCGAACAGCTCTTCTGATCAAGCGCCGCAGAACATATCCGCGATCAACATTGGAAGGAACAATGCCATTCTCATCGCCTAACACAAACACCGCTGCCCGGAGATGGTCAGCAATGATCCTCATTTCCCTTTTTGTATCACGATATTTCTTGCCGCTGAGTTTTTCTATCTTCTTGATAATTTCAGAAAACAATTCTGTTTCGTAGGCGCTTTCTTTTCCATTAAGAACCGCTAGCGCCCGTTCAAATCCCATGCCCGTGTCAACATTTTTTTGTGTGAGCGGAGTTAGATTTCCTTTCTCATCACGATTATAG
>Ga0209542_10015246_pt1 | contig 12940 bp, 22 predicted proteins | sample RifCSPhighO2_01_FD_184028 | JGI IMG/M metagenome (GOLD analysis project Ga0209542, IMG submission 184028) | Soil microbial communities from Rifle, Colorado - Rifle CSP2_plank highO2_0.1 (SPAdes) (version 2) | ecosystem: Environmental > Terrestrial > Deep subsurface > Rock core/Sediment ... | reverse complement strand
AGGTATGCGTCTCTTTGGCAAATACAAATAACCTTGTCATCATTCTATCTCTTAATTTATTTTGCGGCAACATTCCCAAAACAGCAAATTTTATAATTTCCTCAGGCTTCCTCTCTCTAATATCCATAAGAGACTCTTCTTTGTATCCCCCCGGATAACCGGAATGGCGGGAATATTTTTTCTGAGTTTCTTTCCTTCCCGAAACTTTAATCTCACCTGCATTTATCACAACCACATAATCTCCGCAATCAAGATTATTGACAAAATAGGGTTTTGATTTTCCTATTAGAACCTTAGCTATTTCGCTGGAAACCCTTCCAAGAGTTTTTTCCTTAACGTCAAAAAGGTGCCACGATCTTTTTATTTCGGATAATTTGGTTGGTATTGTTGAATGCTGACTCATTTATTTTTTCTCCTTTTCTGGCTTTGAATTCTTTGTTTCTTTTTTCAATTCTTTTTGCTTAGGTTTTTTTGTCTTAGTTTCTGATTTCTTATCAATCTTACCCGTTGGTAATTCTTTAACGTCTAAGTTTTGAGTTTTGACATTTGAGTTTTGAGATTTCACAACCCATTCCATCAAAACCATTGCCGCATTATCTGAAAATCTTCTGCCCAATTTCATTATCCTTGTATACCCGCTGCTTCTATCTTTGAATCTTGGCGCTATATCCGCAATTACCTTATTTATAGCGTCTTTTCCAAGAGATGGCGCTAAAACTCTGGCGGCAAGCTTACTCTCTTTGTTTTTTGCTTTGTTAACTATTTTATCAACATCTCCTTTAATTGCCTTTGCTTTTTCCAAAGTAGTCTTAATGCTTTCTTCTAAAATCAAGGAAGAAATAAGACTTTTGAAAAGAGCCTTTCTTTGATTAGTATTTCTGCTAAATTTTCTTCCGAAAACATTTTTCTTCATAATAAAAATACGAATTCATCCGAATTTTTAATACTAATCGATCCGAATTCGAATTAATTCGGACTAATCATTCGGATATATTCGTATTAAACGGTAAGAGCGACACCTTTTTCTTTTAATTTTTCTTCGATTATCGTTATAGATTTGCTTCCCATGTTGCGCATTGACATCAGTTCTTTTTTTGGGGAAGATATCAGCTGACCCAATGTCTCAATACCGCCGTTTCTAAGGCTATTGTAAATTCTTGTAGGCAAATCCAATTCGTCAATTGTTAACTTTGATATATTATCGTTTACTGCCGGACTTGAAACAGAACTCTCAAGGGATGCTGAAGATTTTGGTTCATACACCTGCAAGAAGTAAGAAGCCAAAATCTTAGATGCTTCTGTTAAAGCATCTTTTGGACTTACGACCCCATTGGTCCAAACATTTAATACTAATTTATCAAGATCCGTTTGTCTTCCAACCCTGGTTGCTGAAACTTCATAACTTACTCTTTTGACAGGAGTAAATACCGCATCGGTTGGAATAACACCAAGCTGTGTTGATCTTTTTTCCTCAGCAGATGCATATCCAAAACCCTGCTCCAGGGTTAATTCAATTTCCAATTTGGTTTTTTTGTCATTTATTGAAGCGATGTAGTGATCCTTGTTGACAATTTCTATGTTTTCGGGAAGATCAAAATCTGCACCTGTAATTTTCTTTGGTCCTTTTACCGACAAGGTTATTTTACCTTTTTCTGCGCCATCAAAAAGCCTGAAATTCAACCCCTTAATGTTGAGAAGCATATCGATTACATTTTCCTTAACTCCTGCAATCGTAGAGAACTTATGTTTTACACCCGCTATTCTTACCGACGTAACAGCTGCTCCCGGAATAGAAGAAAGCAAAGCTCTTCTTAAAGCATTGCCTAAAGTATGACCGTAACCCGGCTCTAAAGGCTCAATTGTAAATTCACTTTGGTTTTCATTAATTTTTTCTTCTTTTACTTTAAATGTTGGATTTGCCATATTTAACTTCAAGTCTTTGGTCTTTCGTCTTTGGCCAATGACCATACACCAAGGACTAACGACCAATTCGACTATTGTACCATTATCTTGAATAATATTCAATAATCAATTGCAAGTCAAAAGGAACCTGGATATCTTCCCTTTTTGGCATTCTTATAAGCTTACCTATCGTTCCGCTTTTTTTTATAAATGGGACTGTTGGGTTATCTTTATTTTCAAGGAGTGCCAGCACCTGCGGATTTTTTTGGAAATCCGGAGTAAGAGTAATAACATCATTTATCTTAACTTGATAAGAAGGTATGTTGACTTTCTTTCCATTTACCAAAACGTGTCTGTGCCCAACAATTTGCCTTGCCATCATTCTCGTTTTTGCAAAGCCTAAGCGATACACCAGGTTATCTAATCTTGTTTCAAGAAGAGACATCAACAATCCTCCTGTTTCTCCTTTTTTTCTTCCAACAGTTCTAACTAAATTACCGAATTGCTTTTCTAAAAGTCCATATATGACCTTTGCTTTTTGTTTTTCTCTCAGTTGCTGACCGTATTCGGAAAGCCTCCTCGTCATCCTTCTGCCTTTAATTCCTCCCGGGGGAACATTGATACGCCTTTGCAGGCTCGCAGATTCTTTTTCAAGAATATTTATTCCTTCTCTTCTTGCTAATTTATGTTTTGGTCCTGTATATCGTGCCATCTTTAAATTCTCCTTTTCTTTTTAGCCCGTGGTCCGTTGTGCGGAACCGGTGTAATATCTGCTATTAAAGCAATAGAAAGCCCGCCTGTCTTAATAGCCCTCAATGCCGAATCACGACCGCTACCGGGTCCTTTTACGTATACTTCAACTGTTTTAAGTCCTTTTCCCACAGCTTTTCTAACAGCCGATTCCATCGCGCTGCTTGCGGCAAATGGGGTAGACTTTCTTGTACCCTTGAAACCTGCTGCCCCCGCAGAACTCCAAGTAATTGGATCTCCGCTGGCATTTGTAATAGTAATTAGCGTATTGTTAAAGGTAGAAGTTATATATGCTCTTCCGCTTCCCGATACTTCCACGCTTGTATTTTTATTTTTTTTAACAGTTGCCATATAAAACTACTTTGTCTCCTTTTTTTCGCCGGCCGGCGAACTTGTCTTCGCTGCGTCTTCTTTCTTGATTGCGCCTATTGTTACCCTCTTTCCTCTTTTGGTTCTGGCATTTGATCTTGTACGCTGACCTCTTACGGGAAGATTGCGGCTGTGCCTTGTGCCTCTATAAGACCCTACTTCTTTTAGTCTTTTTATGTCCGCGCTGACTTCTGCTCTCAAATCCCCTTCCAATTTATACCCCTCAAGAACTTTTTGGATTTTCTTCTGTTCCTCTTCAGATAAAGATTTCACTCTTTTACCGGCTTCTACTTCTGCCTTTCTGAGAATCTCCACGACGTTTTTCCTGCCTATTCCATAAATATAGGTAAGGGCAATATCTACTCTTTTTGCATCTTGTAATGTATAACCTGCAATCCTCATATTAATTCACGAATTAATGCGAATAGTCTATTTATTTTACTTTAATTCGCGCATATTCGCATGCGACACCGACTTTAAAGTTATGCCCAACATACGAATTATCACGAATAATCAAAAACAGTGTGCGAAATTCGCATACATTCGTATGCTCACCCCTGGCGTTGTTTGTGTTTTGGATTTTCACAAACCACCCTCACAACACCTTTTCGCCTTATAATTTTGCACTTAACACATCTTTTTTTAACACTTGCTTGTACTTTCATTTAAATCTATATATTATTCTTCCTTTTTCCTTATCGTATGGAGTCATTTCTACGCGCACCTTGTCTCCTGGCAAAATTTTGATAAAGTTCATTCTCATTTTACCCGATAAGTGACAAAGAATTAAGGCTCCATTTGTTAACTCCACCCTAAAAAGGGTATTGGGCAACGATTCCTTAACAACTCCTTCTATCTCAAAAGACCCCTGATGAGCCATAGTAGTAGATTATAGCAAAAGAGGCTATAAACTGCAATTACCTCGGTGTTAGTATTATTGTGCCTGCTTTTGTGATAGCAACAGACCTCTCGAAAAGACCTGAAATACTGCCGTCTTTACTGCTGATAGTCCATCCATCTCTATTTGAATACACGACATCGCTTTTGCCCATATTATAAATCACCTCAATTGCAATTGTCATTCCATCTGTCAACTTTGGAGTTTTTTCTATTGATTTATCTAAAAATCCAGGCACCTCAGGGTCCTCATGAAGCTCACGTCCCACTCCATGCCCAATCAGACTCCTTACGACCGAGTATCCTCCCCCTTCTACGATATCTTGAATTGCCTTGGATATATCGCCAATTCTATTTCCAAATTTTGCAGCTTCCAGCCCCTTTTGCAAAGCTCTTTTTCCCGTCTCCAAAAACCTATCAACATCGTCTTCCTTCATCCTTAATCCTTCATCCTTAATCCTTACCGTCTCTGCCATATCAGTATGAAACCCCTTGTAGTAAACTCCACAATCGATTCCTATAACATCCCCTTCTTTCAATTTGTAGTTTGTTGGCACTCCATGAACCACCACGCTATTTGTAGAAACACAAATTGTATGCCTGTACCCTTCAACCCTCTTAAATCCGGGCTCAGCTCCATTTTCAAGAATTAATTTTTCCGCCAGTTCATCTAATTCCAGCTCTGAAATTCCAGGTTTTGCATAATCTAAAACTTCTGTTAATGCTTCTGCCAATATCTTTCCGCCTTTTCGCATTATTGCAATTTCTTCCTTTGTTTTTAGGTCAATCATATTAGATTTCTTTCTCTTAGTTTATCCATAACTTTATCGACTGTTTGGTCAATAGTGTCGTTAGTAGTATCTATAACTACCGCATCTTCAACTATTCTTAAAGGCGATGCTAGTCTTTGTGTATCTTGCCTGTCTCTTTCTTCCAAATCTTTTAAAACATCTTCTAATTTAATTTCGATTCCTTTGCCTTCAAACTGCCTAAGTCTTCTTTCTGCTCTTTTATTAATATCTGCTGTTAAATAAATTTTTATATCTGCATTGGGAATAACCTCTGTTGCGATATCGCGCCCCTCCATAACAACACTTTTTCCCTTTTTAAGAACGTCATCCGCCATCTTTCTTTGTTTGAATACCATTTCCCTCCTAACCTTTGGAAAGGCTGCGACAATTGGAGTTAATCTGCTTACATTAGGCCTAAAAATCTTACCAGAAACATCCTGGTTATTTAAAAAAGCTTTTATACCTTTTTCAGTAGGCTGCAGATCTATGGAGCTTTTGTTCAAAACTTCTAAAATCTGTTCTTCATTTCTAACATCGGCTTTTTCTTGCATGCAAGCCAAAGCTAACTCCCTATACATCGCCCCTGTATACACATACAAAGCACCAAGCTTTTTTGACAAAGCTACTGCGAGAGTGCCTTTTCCGGAACCAACCGGACCGTCAATTGCTATAGATATATTATTTTTCATTGTTTATAAATGTATTAACCTTATTTCTAAAGTCGTCTATTTCTCCATTGCTATCTATAAATATATCTGCAGAAGCAATGCAAAAAGCGACTTGAAGACCTGTTTGCTTTTCTCCTATTCCCAAATCGCGCTTATCAAGTTTTTCAAATATATCCCATGTTAGTTTTTCTCTTCTTTTAATAGACTTAACACGCTCAAATCTTATTTGGCGATTTGCAACTATTGCGACCAGAATAAATCTGCTGTTATTTCTAAACTCTTCAACCTCACCCAAATTTCTAATACCGTCAATGACTGCTTTTTTTGAACCTTCCTCACCCAAAAGCTCTAGAGCTTTTTTGGCCAAAATGCCTTTGCCGTATTTTTCTCGCCACTCATTTCCTATATCTTGAAGTATTTCGCGTGTAATCTTTTTTACGCCTCTTTTCCTCGCTTCATTTTCAAGAAAAGAAGAGAGGATAATTTTTCTAAACCCTAAGCTTTTCAGTAAATCAGCGGCTGTTGACTTTCCGCTCCCAAAAGCTCCTGTTATGCCAACAATAAATAACTTATTTTTCTTTACCATTTTGCTTTACTTCATTTCTTTTATCCAAACGGAATTGCAGGATCGTTCCCTCTCGATCTAAAAGATCTAATCTGGCAATAACCGCATCAAATCTTTCTCCCGTATCAAATGTTTCCATCAGATCATTCTGCAATCCTAATATTTCAGTTTTAATACGTCTGACTTTTGCTTCAACCATTTTAATTCCATCTGGATTATTGCCTAAACCCATCCGTTCGGAATCTGCCATAAATTTATTTTATATCTATTTTTTCCATTATTTCTTGGCTAATTGCTTCCTCTGTTCTATTGTTATCAGCTAAAACAATAAAAAAAGGCCCTTTCTTTCTAGCCTCTAGCATTCTTGTTCCGAGATCATGATAATGATTTGTTAGTCTCGCAAGTATTCCTTCTTGCGTATCATCTTCCCTTCCCCGTTTTAAAAGCCTTTCCGCACCTTGCCATCCTGCTATCCTAAGATAGATAACCTTGATTGGCATTACATTATTAGTTTCTTTCAGCAATTGATCGAAATTGGTAACTTCATCTGTAAATCTGAATCCGCCCTCAAAGACAAAACCCTTCTTAACGTCATCTCTTTGCATTCTCCAAATAAAAGCTTCTCTATAAAGATCTATGTTCGAATAAGCATGGTCTTCAAATAATTTTTTGCTTTTCCTGCCCAAATCCGTATTTTGCTCTCGCAACTCCCTAAAAACATCACCCATTGTAACCTTAGGAAAACCTAACTTATCTGCCAAAATTTTCCCTTGGGTCGTTTTTCCTGACCCCTCGGGTCCGGTTAATACAACAATCTGCCCTTGTCCAGCTAGACCTGCCTCTACCATATTTTAGCTTTTTATTTTTTCAAATATTTCTTTGTGAATATCCTCAATAGATTTTTCTCCGTCTATTTCAACTAACAATCCTTTTTCCCTGTAATAACCCAAAACAGGTTCTGTCAGCTCATGAAATAGCTCTATTCTTCTCCTTATAGCTGACAGGGTTTCATCTTCACGGCTGTCTCCGTTCCTGTAGGAAAGCCTCCAAAGCGCTTCCTTGTCTGAAACTTTCAGATAAACAACCTTATTAGCGCCATTCACAAACATTTTTACCTGTTCAATTGTCCTTGGAAATCCGTCAAGAATATACCCGTTTTTGTATTCGGGTTTTTTCAGATACTCGCTCACTATCTCCACGGTCTTATCGTCCGGAATTAAATAACCCGCATTCATTATTTCTTTTATGTACCGTCCAAGCGGGGTTTTCTCCTTTGCCATTTCTCTAAATATGTGTCCTGTTGAAAGATAGGGAATATTCAGCTTATCTCTCAGAAGATTTCCCTGCGTTGATTTCCCCGCCCCTTGTATTCCTATCAATATTATTTTCATATTCTATTTTTTGCTAAAAGCATCGTAGCTTTTCATCACTAGTTGCGCCTCAATTGCCTTAATTGTTTCCAAAACTACGGAAACTACTATCAATATACCTGTCCCTCCCACTATAAGCGTCTCAACGTTGGTAAAAGCGCGGGCTATTGTTGGGAAAATAGCTATGGTACCTAAAAATATTGCGCCTGCCAAAGTAATCCTGGTCAATATATAGTTAAGATATCCCGCTGTAGGAGTACCGGGTCTTATTCCGGGAATAAATCCTCCGTACTTTTGTATTTCTCCGGCAATTTTTTTGGGACTGAATATAACAGCTGTATAGAAATATGTAAAACCAACAACTAACAAAAAGTAAAAAGTGTTATAGAACCACCCTTCAGGATTAAACAGATTGGTAATGCCCACAGCCATATTACTCAAAAATTCATTTGGGGAAGCAGTCAGATAATTTGCTATAACGGATGGCATAAGAACCAGGGAAACGGCAAAAATTATCGGAATTACTCCAGCCTGATTAACTCTAAGCGGCAAATGCGTGGACTGACCGCCATACATTTTATTTCCTCTGACTCTTTTTGCGTAATATACCGTTATTCTTCTGGTGCCCTCATTAATAACAATTATAGAAGCAATTACCATTAGACCTATAACGAGAAAAGTTATTGTGTTGAAGATGTTCTCGGCATTTACTGTCGACATTGTCTGCCCGAAGATAACGGGAATTCTCCCTACAATTCCGGCGAATATTAGAAGTGATATTCCATTTCCTACCCCTCTTTCCGTAATTAGTTCCCCCAACCAAACCAGAAGCATAGTGCCCGCAGTCATAGTCGCAACAAAAGAAATAATATCAATCGGACTTAGAGTTGAAATTATTCCCTGGCTTTTAAGCAACGCATACATACCAACCGACTGAAGAAGCGCTAAAGGAACAGTAAGTAGTCTCGTATACTGATTTATCTTCTGTCTGCCTTGTTCTCCTTCTTTTGATAAGGCTTCAAGTTTTGGAAAAACCAAGGTCAAAAGCTGTAAAATAATGGATGCGTTAATGTATGGATTAAGTCCTAATGCCATTACGGAAAAATTGGCAAGCGTTCCTCCTGAAAAAATATCCAAAAGTCCTAGAAATTGATTCTGAGAAAAAAGGTTTTTTAAGGCTGTTAGATCTACTCCCGCAACAGGAATGTGGGCAAAAATTCTAAATACTACAAAAATGGATGCCGTGAACAAAAGCTTTCTCCTTACTTCCGGAGTTTTTATGCTTTTACTAAAAATCCCAAAAATATTATTCATACCGGTTTTGCACCGATCTTATGCTCCTACTTGCCCGCCTGCCGCATCCGACCGCGTCAAACGCGGTTCTACGCGACCGCCTGCTTTTTCAATTTTACTGGCTGCGCCTTTTGATACTGGTAATTCCACTACTAAAGCAACAGAAAGTTCTCCGTCTCCAAGAATCTTAACCCCATATTTCTGCGCGTATCCGGACTCCACTATCCTATTGGCAATAAGAGATTTCACGTCAACAACAGTCCCCTTCTTTAATAAGTTTAATGCCTTAACATTTATAATAACAGGGCCATTTTTGAATGACTTATTTTTACCCTTGCCCCTCATAAAAGGAAGCCTTTTTATAAGAGTCAATGCTCCTCCTTCAAAAGTTAATGGAATATTTCCCTTTGCTTTTTGCCCTTTAGTTCCCCGCCCTGCTGTCTTGCTGCGGCCGGAACCATGACCCTGACCAAGTCTCTTTTTACTTCTTTTTACGGTTTTTGATAAAGATGATAGGTTCATATCTTTACTTTCCTTTTATTCTCTTTTCCTTATGGTATCTGTCTGTTAGCCTCTTCAATGCTTCAATTGTAGCGTAAACATTGCTTGCCTGATTTTTGGTCCCTAATACTTTAGAGGAAATATTCTCTATTCCGCAAGCGGCAACAACACTCCTGACTGCTCCTCCTGCTATAATTCCTGAGCCACGCGGCGCAGGCTTTAGCATTATTTTCGCTGCTCCTAATTTAATCCTAAACTCAAAAGGAATAGTACCATTGACTATGGGTACATCTATAACATGTTTTTTCCCAAGTAAAACTCCTTTTCTTATTGCGGAAGATATTTCGGGGCCTTTTCCAAGACCTACTCCTACTTTTCCCTTTTTATTCCCCACAACCGTAAGAACCGAGAATCCAATCTTATTTCCGCCCTTTGTCTTTTTGGATACCCTATTGACCTGAACTATTTTCTCCTCGAATCCATCAGACGGTCTGTCTCTATAAGATCTTTGATGATCATTCATTAGAATTTAAGCCCTCCTTCCCTTGCTCCCTCTGCTATAGCGCTTACTCTTCCATGATATGGATAGCTTCCTCTGTCAAATACTACTTGTTTTACTTTTTTCGCTATTGCTTTTTTTGCCAATAAGACTCCTAAGGCTTTTGCTCTTGCGCTTTTTCCTATTGTTTTCCCATCTATTCCTTTTTCCGAAACTCCAAGTATTGTTTGCCCTTTTTCGTCATTAATAAGCTGTGCATAAACAAAGCGATTTGATCTAAATACGCTAAGCCTTGGACGACTATCGGTGCCCTTTATTTTACTTCTAACTCTTGTTTTTCTTTTTAGTATCTTTTTATTTTGCTTCATATATTAATTTTAAATTTTTAATTTTTAATTTTCATTGAATTTTCAAATTTTAAATTTCAAATTAAAAATTACTTTGCTCCAAGTGCTTTTGCCGCTTTTCCTGCTTTTCTTCTAATTCTTTCACCTTGATATTTTATCCCCTTACCTTTGTACGGCTCGGGTGGTCTAATTTTTCTAATATTTGCAGCCAAATTCCCAACTTTGTCTTTATCAATTCCGGAAACCGTTATGATATTTTCAAATACTGAAAAACTTAATCCGTCTTTTGCCGTAATTTTTACGGGGTGGGAAAAACCCACCGAAAGATTAAGATCACTACCCGTTACCTGAGCTCTATATCCTACTCCGGAAAGCTCAAGTTTTTCTTCGAATCCCTCAGATACGCCTTTAACCATATTCGATATCATTGCCCGTGTCAAGCCCAACAATGGTTTGAGATTTGCGCCATTCTTATCCTTTAAAGAAACCAATATATTTCCTTCAACTACTCTCACATCTACTCCCTTTGGAAAAGCAAAAGAAAGATTGCCTTTGGACCCGCTCACTTTAATAACGTTGTCCTCAATAGCAATGTTTACTCCTTCTTTTATAACAACCGGTTTTTTAGCAAGTTTAGACATATTTGAACTTTAATTACCAGATTCGGAAGAGAACCTCTCCTCCTAAATTTTTCTTTATTGCTTCTTTTCCTGTCATAATACCTTTACTGGTTGAAAGGATTATTGTGTGTTTCCCCTTTCTCTGAATAGCCGGAATATCTTTTGCAGTAGCATAAATTCTTAAAGAAGGCTTGGATACCACAAGTAAATCCGACAAAACAGGGTTTCTTCTGTCATATTTTATTTTTGCCACCAAAATCTTTCTTCCATCCCGTGTTTCCATATCCACATGATTTAAAAATCCTTCACTAACTAAAACCTTGCAAATTGCCATGTTAATTTTTAAGTTATCAAAAACAACTTCCTTCCTCTTGGCGGTAGATGCGTTTTTAATTCTTATTATTAAATCCGATACTCTATGGTTCATAATATTTATTCCGATTAAATCGGAAGTTACCAACTAGATTTAGTTACTCCGGGCAATTGTCCTTTCAAAGCAAGTTCCCTAAAGCAAAGTCTGCATAGACCAAAATGTCTTATATATCCCCTGGATCTTCCGCAAATATTGCAGATGCTCTTATTTCTTACCTTAAATTTTTGTTTTCTTCTTAATTTAACAACGTTAGATGTTTTAGCCATAATATTTTATTTAACAAAGGGCATACCCATTGCCTTCAAAAGTTCAAATCCTTTCTTGTCATCCTGAGCAGTTGTAACAATTACCACCTCAAACCCTTGTATTCTATCAATTTTCCCGGGATCTATCTCTGGGAAAACAGTGCTTTCCGTAAAGCCCAAAGTATAATTCCCCTTTCCATCAAAACTTGTCTTTTTGACTCCGTGAAAATCCCTGAACCTGGGTAAAACAACGCTAGTTAATCTTTCAAAAAAGTCATACATTTTTTTCCCTCTTAACGTCACAACCAAGCCTATCTTATCTCCTTCTCTTAACTTAAATGAAGAAATAGATTTTTTAGCTGCAGTCCACTTAGGCTTTTGTCCTGTAATCTGCGCTAAAATTTCAGAGCCTTTTTCCAAATTTCTCTTGTCTAAAAGAGCATCCTTGACACCCATATTCACAACTATCTTGGAAAGGCTTGGCACAGACATCACGTTCTTAAGGTTCAATTCTTTTTGCAAACTCTGGGCAATTTCTTTTTTAAATCTTACTTGTAAGTTATCCATACTTTTTAAGTTAATTTCTTATCGCACTTTTTGCAAATTCTGATTTTACCACTTTTTTCTATCCTAAATCCAATTCTTGTCTGCACTTTGCAGTTAGGACAAATCAGGGCAACATTTTGCGAAGGTAAAGGCTTCGTAATTGTAACTATTTCAGATTGCTGACCCTGAGCCCTTGCCTTGAGATGTCTTTTATATTGATTGACACCTGTAACAAGCACTTTATCAACCTTAGCTAAAACTTTTTCTATTTTTCCGGTTTTGCCCTTATCTTTTCCCAAAACTATTTTTACGCTGTCGCCCTTTTTTAATTTCATCCCGTTAGAAAGTCCTCCTTTCAAGACTTATCTTTAACTTTTTAAGATCTATTTTACAACAATTCTTTCTAACGGGATTCATAGTTTAAATAACCTCTATTGCCATACTTGCAATTTTTGAAAATCCTTTTTCTTTCACTTCTCTTGCTATCGGACCAAAAACCCTTGTTCCAATTGGATTTTTGTCTTTGGCATTATCTATAACAACTCCGGCATTATCCGAAAACCTGATAAATGATCCGTCTTGTCTTCTTTTTTCCTTCCTTGTTCTAACCAATACGACCTTTACTATCTGACTATCTTTTACCTGACCTATGGAAGTTGCTCCATTCACTACGCAATTTACCACGTCGCCAATATAACCAAATCTTCTCTTCGACCCTCCATAGACATGAATTACCATAAGAGATTTTGCTCCTGAATTATCTGCCGCTTTAAGCACTGTTCTAAGCTGAACCATTTTTAATTACCTCCATTATTTTAAAATGCTTGGTCTTGGATATTGGTCTAATCTCAATAATTTTCACCCTATCTTCAACATTAAGAGAAAAACCTGCAGTATCTACATTCAATTTATTATCTCTTTTTATTAACTTTTTGTATAAAGGATGAGGAAATCTCCTCGTCACATTAACGGTAACTGTATTTTGTCTTTTAGTCGAAGTAACAACCCCTTCAAAAATTTTCTTTGCTTTATTCATAACTATGTCCTTTTTATATTTGCTAATTCCTTAATTCTCTTGATTGTCATCATCTGTGCAATTTCTTTCCCTTTTAGGAAAATTTGCCTTGGGTTCTTGAGTTTATTCTGCGTTTTATCAAGCCTTAATCCAACAAGTAAGTCCTTAGTCTCATTTATCATTTTTTCC
>Ga0209542_10015245_pt1 | contig 12940 bp, 9 predicted proteins | sample RifCSPhighO2_01_FD_184028 | JGI IMG/M metagenome (GOLD analysis project Ga0209542, IMG submission 184028) | Soil microbial communities from Rifle, Colorado - Rifle CSP2_plank highO2_0.1 (SPAdes) (version 2) | ecosystem: Environmental > Terrestrial > Deep subsurface > Rock core/Sediment ... | reverse complement strand
TGGACGAGCCGTTATTTGCTGTCGGTCTCTTAATTTCAAAGTTTTGAGTACTGATAAAAAAGATTATTCCAGTAGCCAAAAGAGCGACTAAAACGGTAATCTGTTTCTTAATGGGATTCATTACCTTCAATATAGCACATTTAAACGGCTTGACATGCTGAAGAGAGTCTGCTAGAATGGCAGAGTATTAAGAATAAAGCTTAAATTTTTATGACTACATCTTTTCGTCGTTTTGCTAAGTTCGTGGCAGTAGCAGTTTTGCTGTCCGCTGGTACATTCGCAACAGTAACGTATGCCAGTCATTCGTGGGGCGATTACCACTGGGCACGTACTGCAACCCCCTTTACTCTTAAGCTTGGCGATAACGTGTCACCCTCATGGGACGCATATCTTTCGACCGCTTCAACTGACTGGAGCCTCTCTTCGGTATTGGATACCTCTGTCGTGCCGGGGCAGAGTAACCAAAAGAACTGCCGTGGAACCAATGGTCGCGTGGAAGTATGCAATAGAAAGTACGGCAACAATGGATGGCTAGGTATCGCGTCAATATCAATCACTGACAGTCACATAACGCAAGGGAAGGTTATGTTGAATGATACATACTTCAACACTAATGCATACAACACTCCAGCATGGAGACAGTTTGTAACTTGCCAAGAAATCGGACACACATTTGGACTTAGTCATCAAGATGAGGATTTCTATAATTCGAACCTTGGCACTTGCATGGATTATGCGAGCAATCCAACGACTAACCAGCACCCGAATATCCATGACTATGAGATGCTGGAAACTCTCTACGCACACCTTGATAGTTATACCACGGCTTTAGGGAGCATACTGACATCTAAACCTCTCGACGTTGACACTTCAGATCGCTCGGAGTGGGGCAGGTCTATCCGAACATCTCGTGATGGGCGTAGCTCTCTCTACGAACGTGATTTTGGCAATGACCAAAAAGTTTTCACCTTCGTTATTTGGGCAGATTAGGTTAAAGGAATACTCACAATTGGTTTTTCTGGGAGTTTCTGATAAAATTGTGAGACAATGATTGTTTTTGACCGCGTTTCTAAAATCTATCCGGATAGTTCCATCGCTCTCGAGGAAGTGACGCTCTCCATTGAGCCGAAAGAATTTGTTTCTATCGTTGGACCATCCGGCGCCGGCAAAACCACACTTCTGAAGCTCTTCCTCGCGGAAGAAAAGCCCACGGAGGGCGCTGTTTATTACGAATCCGCAAACATTCATACTCTCAACAAAAAAGAGATTGATGCGTTTCGTAGGAAAGTGGGCATGGTCTTCCAAGACTTCCGTCTTCTGCCAAATAAAACTGTCTACGAGAACATCGCCTTTACCATGGAAGCGGCAGGTCGGACAGACGAAGAGATAGAATCAGACGTGCCTCATGTGCTCGAGCTAGTGGATTTGACACCGAAGGTTTGGAACTTTCCCCATGAGCTCTCCGGCGGGGAGAAGCAGAGAGTGGCCATCGCTCGCGCTCTGGTTAACGAGCCGGATATCATTATTGCGGATGAGCCGACTGGTAACTTAGATCCGGCTAATACCTACGACATAGTTCAGATATTGAAAAAGATTAACGATATTGGTACAACCGTAATACTTGCCACGCACAATAAGGGTATAATTGATTTGCTGAAGAGGCGTGTCATAGCTATGGAGCGCGGCAAGGTTGTCCGCGACGACAGGAGCGGTAAATATTTTGTATAGTTCGATAAACTCACTATAAATGAGCGATAAAAAAATGTTTTGGACAAAATTGAAGAGAATTCTACGCACCGGCTTTTTCAATTTCTGGAGAGACAGCACCGTCTCGCTCGCCTCCGTTTTGGTGATGATGGTAACTCTCTTGGTTATTGGTCTAATTTCTTTCTCCGGCGCTATTCTTAATACCACTCTTGTTGAGTTAAAAAATAAGATTGACATTAACGTCATTTTTATCACAACGGCCAAGGAAGAAGATATTTTAAATGTTAAACACACCCTTGAATCTCTACCAGAAGTTTTTCTAGTCACTTATGTTTCGCGCGAGGAGGCTCTGGTCGCTTTTAAAGAAAGACATTCAACTGACCAGTCCATCCTCTCTGCTCTAGACGAGCTTGGTGAAAATCCGCTGGGAGCTGTCCTCAATGTCAAAGCTAAAGACCCCTCTCAATACGCATCTGTCGCCGAGTTTCTGGAGGGCGGTAACGCGCTTTCTTCAGAGAGTGTTACCATCATTGACCGTGTTAACTATTTTCAAAACAAAGCGGCTATAGATAAGCTAACCCGGGTTATAGCTTCCGCAGACCGACTTGGTTTCGCTTTAACGCTTTTTCTAGCTATTATCTCTGTGTTAATCGCTTTTAACACTATTCGTCTGACGATTTATCTCGCTCGAGATGAGATAAGTGTTATGCGTTTAGTGGGTGCTTCGACCACTTACATCCAAGGACCTTTCGTGGTAGTTGGAGTTATTTACGGAGTGGTAGCGGGCCTTTTGACCCTGCTTCTTTTCCTGCCTCTTACATTTTGGCTCGGTGGCACAACTGAGAGCTTCTTCATCGGCTTCAATATTTTCACTTATTATCTTCGCCACTTTCTAGAAATTGCTTTCATTATTATGGCTTCTGGAATATTTATCGGCGCCCTCTCGAGCATGCTTGCCATTAGAAAGTATCTTAAGGTATAATCCAACAACATGAATCCCGTTAGAAGTAATTTACGATTATAAAAAACGAGATTTATTTACAAAGTATATTTATAAGAAGTAACTTCTAACGGGATGAATAATAAAATAATCGCAGTCGTTATCGTAGTGGTTTTAGTCGCTGGTGGTTTCCTATTATTCAAGAATAGGGGAATAGCGCCAACTATGGCACCAACAGACGTAGAGATTAATACCAATATGCCAGTTCCGGGAAGTGGTGTAGACGAGATGATAATAGAGGAAGAGGCAACAAAGACAAGTCCAACAAATGTCAAAGAGTTTAGTGTTGACGCGAGTTCTTTCTCTTTCTCACCTTCAACGATGACAGTTAACAAGGGAGATACGCTTAAGGTTACTGTCAAAAACATGAAAGGTACTCACAGCCTAAAGATAGATGAATTTAACACTTCTACCCGGATACTCAACGCCGGAGAAGAACAAACGATTACGTTCGTAGCAGACAAAACCGGTACTTTCCAATACTACTGCTCGGTTGGTAATCATCGCGCCATGGGCATGTGGGGAACTCTCAATGTTTTGTAATGCGGACTGTTACTAATACCCCTAGGTTAACCACCACAGCAAGTTTGCGACGAATCGTTCGAGAATGGAAAAACTCTTTAAGAGACCTTGAAAATAGATATAACGAATTAAATAGGCTTCTAGAACACATTACGGTAAGTTGGCACGACGCTAATATCGTATGGTTATTTGACAATCGATATAAGATTTTTGATATTTCTGAACGAATATTTTCGGAACTGGACGCAGGAAAACTTCGTGGTCTCTTGGATAACGAAGTACACACGAACAATGAGTATCCTCGTCTGACGGCTGTTTCAAAGGACCTTATAAACCAATATGAAAAAAATAATGAGAAGAGTGAATTAAGAACTCTAATTGTGAAAACAGGGAAAAGAACCAAACTTACCTATCGGGAGGTTGAAGTGTTAGATTTATTCTTGAACCTTGAGAGTCTACTTTTGATCAACCAGTGTTTGGAAACGATATTAAGTCAAGCTAGGGAGATTTATCAAGCCCAAATTGTCTTAAAAAAAGCACTAAAATGGCAAAACCGCACTCACAGTTATGTGTTGCCGGCTAAGTGGATAAATAAAAATGTTCATACTTTGGGAAACTTGAGTCAAGCATTTTTTTTTACACATTTGTATGAATTCGGTTTTCAACTAGAAAGTAAGCGACAAAATAGTGGTGCTTGGACTACGTACGAGAAGAAAAAACAGGAAATCAACAAAAAATTATCCACAGCCATTAAGATTCTGCATGTTACCACCCAAATAAACTGGGAAAAAATTTATGAAGAAGTTTTATTGTCAGCTGTTGAATTAAAAAAGGACCCAAGTGAATATTATGAACGATTAACCATATCTTCACGTCTGCGTTATTTAAAACAGGTTGGTATCATTGCTCAACGTACTAAAAGGACGGAGCAAGAGGTGGCAGTAGAGACAGTTAAACTCGCAGACCTTGCAAACACAGAAGAAGAAAAGCACGTGGGTTTCTATTTGTTTCCCGAAGAAGCGCGACCAGGCTGGTTCTTTATCGCCACCCTATGTTTCGGAAGCCTGCTCATTGCCATTACACTTTCTGGTTACTACTGGTCTGGCTTGGCAAAAATATTTTGGGGATTACTAATTTTCTTTCCAGTCTATTTTACCGCAAACACCTTGGTGATGAGTATCCTGCGTGTCTGGCAAAAGCAGAGATTCTTGGGTCAACTTGATTTCTATAAAGAAGTACCTGCCGAACACGCTACTTTTGTCGTTATACCATGTCTTTTTCTCAATGAATCAACCTTGAGGTCATTAGTACTTGATCTTGAAACAACTTATGCCGGTAATCCACAAAACAATATTTACTTCGGTTTATTACTCGGTCTCCCGGACAGCAATCGAGAGCATGAAGAGAGTGATGACCCACTGATAAGATTGGCGCGCATTCTTATTGATGATTTAAATAAGAAGCATCCATTATCGGGAACCAGTAGGAGATTTTTTGTCTTTATAAGAAAACGTGTCTGGAACGAGGGCGAGGGAGTATTTATGGAATGGGAGCGTAAGCGCGGGAAATTAGAAGAATTTAATCGCTTATTGATTACCCCAAACGCAGTAACTTCATTTTTACCAGACGAAAACTTTCAATTCTTGCCTTCCGTTCGATACGTCTTAACCATTGATGAAAAAACGAGATTACCTATTGGAGAGGCAGCCAAGCTCATTGGTACTATTGCACACCCCCTAAATCAGCCTCGTTTTGATGAATCCGGTAAAAAATATAGAGGTTTCGGTATTATTCAACCAAGATTAATTGAAACACTAGAGTCAGCGTACGCTTCACCCTTTAGCCGGCTATTTTCAGGAAGTCCCGGGTTAGATATGTATTCTCTCAACTGGTCTGATTTATATTTTGACCTATTTCAATCGGGGCTATTTTTCGGCAAGGGCATTTATGATATCAAAACTATACAGGCAACTTGTAGAAACCTGCCGGAGAATAGAATTCTTAGTCATGACCACCTTGAGGGCGCGCTTGCCACAGTAGCATTTGCAAGCGATACTTATTTGGCAGAAGAATTTCCCCCGACCTATAAAGCCGAGTATCAGCGCCAACACCGATGGATTCGTGGCGATTGGCAAGCATTTACTCTGTTACCGAAACTCAAAATACCTCCAATTGAGAAATGGAAGATTTTTGACAATGTTTTACGCAGTCTCTTATTACCCGCAAGTCTTGCGCTTATCACCCTTGCTGCATTTAAGGGCATTCATACACTTTTTTTGTTGACTATCATTTTATTGCTGTCTCTAGATATAAAAAACTTTTTAATCAGCCTACGTCCGCCCAAAAAACACAATACTTTTTCATACTATCTATTTTCCCATTTAAAGAAAACTGCCCGAATAGGATTAATCATTATAAGCAAACTTATCTTTTGGCTAGATAGCTCTTGGAGAAACATAGACGCAATTGTCCGCACTCTCTGGCGCCTTACTGTGTCGCATAAAAAACTATTAGAGTGGAAAACAGACTATCTTACTCGACAGACAGACGAGCAAGGCTTACTTTTGACTTATAAAGAAGCAATGATTCCAATAGTTTTGGCAATTATTGGTCTGGGTGCAGGTTTAACTTGGCTCTGTCCGTGGTGGTGGGTGACTCTTAATCTTTTATGGTTGTTTGCTCCCGGTTTCAGTTGGTTTTTAAGTAGGCGAACGACACACAACAATAGTCTCATAGAAGATCAAAGAAGCTATTTAGACCAAATACTACACGAACAAATAAGTTTCTTTTTGAATTACTCCACCGACCAAAACAATTATTTGATTCCTGACTTTATTCAATCTTCTGAAAATATTCCGCGCATTGCTACACAAACTTCCGCTACAAATATCGGTTTTCTTCTTCTTGCTTTGGTCGCTGCCAGAGAGACAAAAAAACTAACCGATACACAATTTTTAAAGCATGTTGAACTATCACTTGAAACTATTTCAAGCCTTGCTCGATACCAAGGGCACCTTTATAACTGGTACGATATCCAGAATCGAGAGATCGTTGGCGGAAACTACGTGTCCAGTGTCGATAGCGCTAACTTTACCATCGGCTTAATTGTTCTTAATCAATACTTAAAAGAACTTTACGCAAACAATTCCAAGACACAGATGGCAGAAAAAATATCGGTGCTTATTAGTCAGTGTGAACAAATGTTGAACAAGATAGATTTCTCCGTTTTCTTTAACGAAGATAGAGGACTCTTTAGAATTGGTTTCAATGATCGGACCGATAAATCCGATGACCTGTTTTATGATTTATTAATTTCTGAAGCTAATTTAATTAGTTATTTGGCGATTGCTATGCAACAGGTTAACCCAAACCAATGGTTTAGGCACGGACGTCGCTTGACTAGAGGTCCACTCGACAAACCACTTTTAGTGTCATGGAGTGGTTCTTTATTTGAATATTTAACCTCCCTTCTTTTTTTACCCGCACCAGAAGGAAGCACACTTTATCATTCAGGTGCTAACGCGGTAACTATGCATAAAAATTATGTAAGGAAGTACAAAATCCCTTGGGGAATGGGGGAGTCAGCCTTTAGCTTACTTGGTGCAGATGGTCGATATCAATACAGAATGTTCGGAATTGCTCCACTCGCTATGCGCTGGAATGTTAAAGAACATTTAGTTGTTTCACCGTATAACTCTATTCTTGCCTTAAATTTTCAACCTCGATCAGTAATAGAAAATCTGCACACTCTGGAAAAACTTGGTATGAAAAATCAATTCGGGTTCTATGACGCCATAGACTATACGACGGACCGTAGTGGGCAAGTTGTCAAAGTAGTTTATGCTCACCACCAAGGTTTTTCTTTGGTTAGTATTTTAAATATTTTATTTAAAGATAGGATTAAAAATCTATTTCTAAGCGATCCGCGTATGAAAGCGGCCAGTCTACTTCTGCAAGAATCTGTCCCGAGAGTTCCTGCGAAGAGAGAGCAGGAAGAAGCAAATCCTTTGCGGGAAAACTTACAACATAGCGGTATTCTCACCAGACAAGTACTCTCGAACATCAGATTAACTAGGTATCTCCCTTACCGCTATTTAGCCAATCGCCAGCTCTTTGTATCAAACGTAAGTAATCGAGGTGGCTGGCTTGGATGGCAAAAATATTATTTAACCAAGCGCTCAAGCTCAACTGATCCGATTCCTCATGATTATCAGATTTTATTGTCTGCTGAAGATGGGCGAGCTGTCTCCCTTGCGCGGGCAGAAAAAAGCCATGATATCCCTGGTGGTCTTAATCGTGAGATTAAAGTGAACGGAATTCTCGCTAATCTAGCCATTGTTTTGCCGGAAAATACTGCCGGTGAAATCCGAGAACTAACCCTAGAAAACAGAACAAAAAATAACATTAAAATCCAAGCCGCCTCTTTTTATCAACCCGCCCTGCTTCCCGTATCGGATCACTCTAACCCAAGATATCAAGACATGTTCATTCGAACCAGTTGGTCATCGGATAACTCCAAACTTTTACACGAACGACCTTTCCCACCATCAAATGGTACGCTCTATTTTGCTCATCAGATTATATCCGATAATCAGAAAGATGAATTTAGCGCTCTTATCAGTGACAGAGACTTGGAGAATGTTGAAACAATTTTTGATGCTTACAAAAAATCCCCGAGTCTTTTAAACCCGTCTTCTCCTTACGGTGGTTTGGCAGTAAAAAAGCTTCTTAAACCGGGAGAAAAATATCAAATAAGATGGTTAAGTACCGCCAGCAACTCCATTCCAGAAATTGATCATAATTTGAACAATCTTAAAGACAGCCCGACCAAGATGAGCACATATACTACTGAATGGATTAATCATTATCAGCAAGAAATCTTTGAAATTTTGGGAAATGGTTTGGAATGCGGAGGCTTTATCCATACTAGACCGGTGCGGTTGGAAAATCGTGAACCCTTTGTGGATAGTTTGTGGCGACACGGCTTAAACGATGAACATCATCTGGTTGTTTTCAAGATTGATACTTTAAGTCACGTGGTGGTCCTAGAACACCTGCTTTCTGCCCAGCAGTTTTTAGAAAACCGTCATATTTTATTTGATGTGATAGTCATAAATACGCATTCAGAAAGCTATAGAAACATCTTAGATGTGGAAATTGAATCCATGATTAATTCATATCGTTTAAATAACCCGAGTCTAGCCACAAAAGTTGTGCATTTACGATCAAGATTGTTATCAGAAGCTGAAGTCGGATCTTTTTATCAGAGCGCGGATGCAATATTTGACGCCAGTCACGGATATATCGAAGAGCAAATCCAACATCAAGCAATAATACCGAGACTCGCCTTATCGTTACCACCTGCGCCCACAAAATTAACCAAACCAAAGTACCAACTTGATCATGGAACAGGTGACTTTATTTTTGAATTAGCGCCCCATACTCGTCCGTGGAAACCTTGGGTAAATTTATTAACCAATAATGAGTTCGGAACCTTAGCAGACGATCAAGGTAAATTTTTTAGTTGGTATAAGAATAGTCAAGAACTACGCATCACCAAATGGGACGATACAGACCCTTATAATTTCTCGGGAGGGGAATGGTTTGTGATTAAAGACCGACAAACAGGTAGGGATTATTTATTAACCCATGGCACCAAAACAAACAGGGTTGTTTACAGCCAGGGTGGAGTTAAATATATTGCAACGTTTCCATTTGCCCAAGTAAATACAGAAGTGATTGTGTCACGACATCGTGCAGAAAAAGTTGTGAAAATAGAAATAGAAAATACAAGTAAAAAAACTTTAGACCTAGATATTAAAGCTTTTGCCCACTTCGTTTTAGGGCGCTGGACTAAGCAACACATTCAGGCTCGTCTTCTGGATTCAAATGTGGTCGAGATATCAAATCAATTCCACCACGATTTTCGCTCAACCGTGCGTTTCGAGTTGTCCGGTCATGCAGTTCGGGTTCTGCCTGTTGTAACCGGAGAGTGGACTAATTTTGGTAACTTGCCTCTGGAGATTGTTTCTTCCTTAATTATATTACCAGGGCAAAAATCTATAATACTTGCTCGGATTGGGATAGTATCCGAAGTACCGTTTGAAGAACTAACAAATAGTTATTTTTCTAATACTAAAGTGGTAAATAATAATTTCTGGCAGAATCAGAAAACCACGATTCAAATTGAAACACCAGATAAGAATTTAGATTATTTATTCAATCATTGGTTACTTTATCAGACACACACCTCTCGCCTAGAGGGTCGTGTAAGTCTCTGGCAACCATCCGGCGCCTTTGGTTTTCGAGACCAATTACAGGACATAATGCCTCTTTCTATTGCAGACCCGAGCAAGGCGCGCTCTCTCCTGTTGTATATTGCAGGAAGACAGTTTGACACCGGTAATGCGCTAAATTGGTGGTATCCCGGTTCTGATTTCGGTTTAGGGCGTGCCTTTACTGATCATCAACTCTGGTTAGTTAAGGTCGCTCTATTTTACGTTGGAAGAACTGGTGATAACTCCATATGGTCGGAAGTAGTACCTTTTAAAAAAGATCCCGGTCTCGATTTTCGTGTAAAACCTGCCTGGACAGGTATTCCAGCGGAGGGTGGGGCTGATACTCTTTACGGACACTGTGTGCGTGCCCTTGATTTCAGTATGAAGTTCGGCTCACACAATTTGCCGTTAATTGGGCAGAGTGATTGGAATGATGGTTTGGGTGAAATAGGTAACCATGGTCATGGAGAAAGTATTTGGACGGGGTTTCTACTGCAACAACTTTTACGTGAATTTGCACCAATTTGCCTAGAACACAATGATAAATATCGAGCTAAATTGTATCAAAAACAATCCAAAAAGATTTGTCTTGCTCTAGAAACCCATGGTTGGGACGGGGAGCATTATAGACGAGCTTTCCGCGATAATGGTGAAATCTTAGGTTCACATTTGGATGAAGAGTTAAAAATTGATTCAATTACGCAGTCCTGGTCCGTTTTAGGTTTTGATACGGTCTCGGATAACGCAAGACGAGCCCTAGAAAGCGCTTGGAATACTCTTGTAGATTCAGAAGCAAAACTATTGGCACCACCACTGACTGGTAAATTAAGCAGGGTTGGACACCTCGAGGATTATCCGGCTGGTGTTAGAGAGAATGGTAGTCAATATAATCATGCTGCTCTATGGCTTGCTCAAGCCTTTGCTAAGACTGGTGATAGTAATAAGGTTTATGAATTAATTAGGTTGGTTAGCCCGATACACCGTGCAGAGAAAAATTTGGCCCAATATCGCGGAGAGCCATATGCTGTGGCTGCGGATATTTATGCTAAACCCGCTGTTTCCGGAGAGGCTGGTTGGACTTGGTATACTGCCTCGGCGGGTGTTCTTTACTTAACAATTTTAGAATCAATGTTCGGTATAAGAATAAATCAGGGCAAAGAATTAATTGTTAGTCCATCACTTCCAATCAATTGGAACGATTGTCTAGTGAAAATAAAAATTAATGGAACAACACACGAGCTTATATTCAAACGAGTAGAGAAATCTGCCAATATTTCTCATATAATCAAGTTAGAGAATGACGGAGGTTATCACCAAAAAGAAATTAAATTCAGTTGAAAGAAACTTATGCTAACTCAATTTTCGCGCCTGGAACTTTTTTATAATTAGGGTTCTTAACCAAAGTTGGTTTACCGTTTTTTTCCACAATATAATATGCTGCGCCGTGAAGCTTGCGGAAGGGCCCGTAATCTGCGTGGCTAGGCAGGCTCACAGGATTCTTTTCTTCAAAGTTAACAGGGGAGTTGTCGGACGTTACGAGCCACGTCTTACCGGTATTTACCACGATATGTCCCGCATCTTTTGAAATGTCTACCACGTCACCGGACCTTACATGTTTCGCCTCAAAGCTTTTTATTTCATCATCAATGGGGTTACCATTGGTATCAACACTTCTCTCTTGAGTAATAAGAATACCTTCTCCCTGAAGGATGGTGTATTTCTCTTCAAGATTACCGACATGGTAATGTCCATAAGTTTTAATGTACTCTCCTCCTACCAAACCTTCTTCCCAAATAGTGATATTGGTTTTCTCGCTTCCACCTCGAATCATATAGTAGTGGACAGCAGGACCCTCTGATTCTGGTGACATAAGCACCTCCTTCATCTTCTCATGGGTTCTCTCTGCGTAAAATTTTGGCATATAAACTTATATTTTTATTTTAACACAGCCTTGATTGCATCCTCAAGCTCTCTGGGAACATTCGTTCCGATACGATACACTCTCCCATTTTTCATAATCAGTTCAACCGCACCAAAACCGGAAACATTATAAATCCACATATGTGGCCAGAACCACAAGCGCATACCCCAGCCATAGTACCAATGATTTTTTACTCGTTCTACTGAAGTAACATCACTGACCGAAAAGCGTTTTCGAAAAATACCTAACGGTGGCAAGGGAATCTATCGACTTTCTTATCGCAAACAGTTTCGAAGGAAATATTTGTATGCCCATAGGACAAAAAGATTGGTTCAAAAAAGGCTTTAAAAAGTCTGCCCATGACCAGCAACCTGAAGAAGTCGCGATACTTGTTTCGGCTCTCAAATCTATTTTTGAGATAACAAGAAATGAAACATACTCGCGAAAAATGCGAGACGCCTTCTATTGGTTTCTGGGCAATAACTCGCTTACACGCACCGTCTACGATCACCAGACCGGCGGATGCTACGACGGTATGGGTGAGCAAGATAAAAATCTCAATAAAGGCGCCGAATCAACCATTATGTATCTTCTGGCTCGCCTCGAGTTTGAAAAATAATCCAACTATTTGTGAGTTCCTGGGCTCACAAAACAGCAGTCAATCGCTTTCTTTCCAGATCCACAGGGACACATTTCACCTCGTCCGCAGCATTCTACATATGACTTTCCAGAACCACACGGACACTTCGCCTTTAACTTTTCGTACATTGTTTGTGTCATAGTAATATTTTATCTCCTTATCTAATAAGATATCTCAACCCATAAAAAGTATAACAAATGCCCTAATTTATTTGCAAGTATAGTACATTTCTTGCTGTTTGATAATAATTTTACCGATTGGTATAATGCGCGCGGGATAGTTTTTACTCTCCAAGGGGGAGTGCGATGATAAACAAAGATCCTGATGTCGTCTTGTTTCTCTTGTTGCTGGTGCTTGTTTTTGTCGCGGGAGTCCTAATTTTTTGGTACAAGTTACTCCAAAATCTGAAGAAAAATTCCTTACGGCTTCCGGCGGTGGTCCAAGGCCGAACAATTCATGCGGGGGATGCTTGTTGTCACTGTAAGAGAAGGGTACTCGAAGTCGAGTTTCTCGAGAGTCCTGATCTTGCCGACGGGGAGCGATACGTACCCGCAATTCAGCCGTACAATCTGGTTTGCTCTGGTTGCGGTAGCAGGTATCGAGGCATTTACTAGAATGCACGACGGGGAAAATACCGTTCGCGCCCCGACCACAGTCGGGGCGCTTTCTTATCCTTGTTGGCTGCGGGGTTTGGACTCGAACCAAAATGACGACTTTCAGAGAGTCGCATCCTACCGTTAGATGACCCCGCAATAAGCTCTACTATATAATGAGAACATGCAAATATTCAAGGATAGAACAGACGCTGGACGGCAACTGGCAGAGAAGTTGCTTGAGTATAAGCAGGATAATCCGATTGTACTTGCTTTGCC
>Ga0209542_10015243_pt1 | contig 12942 bp, 8 predicted proteins | sample RifCSPhighO2_01_FD_184028 | JGI IMG/M metagenome (GOLD analysis project Ga0209542, IMG submission 184028) | Soil microbial communities from Rifle, Colorado - Rifle CSP2_plank highO2_0.1 (SPAdes) (version 2) | ecosystem: Environmental > Terrestrial > Deep subsurface > Rock core/Sediment ... | reverse complement strand
GAAGCAAAGTACATCATCCTTTGCTTCTAGTAAAGCAGATACTAATGGAGGGTTTGGATCGTAATAGCCGATATTTAAAACAATAAGTATTTTTTTTGTACAAATCTTGTTTGAGGTAACCAGCCCAAAATTCTCCGACGAATAAGAAGTTATGCAGTCAGAAGAGTCAAAAGATTCCAGCGCCCTTCCTACCATAAATTCTGCTTTTGTCGCTTTGACTACCTTACCGGGCTCTGTAGGAGATACGGTTAATGGATCAGACGGATCTATATGGTCGCTATCACTTGCAACTTTAACAGGAAGCTGTCCTACTATACCAACTGGAATATAGTTTGGATCTTCGGCATGGTCGCCATTACCTATAAAGCCATAGGTATTTGAAAGAATACCCAAAATTGCATTGTTATCCTTATTGCACTTTGTAACTCCCGAGCTTTTACTAAGACATATAACATCGCCTAATTCCAAAAGCTCGGAAGCATCAGATTTTGGATAGTACTCAGCAAAATCTGCTTGTCCAGTTTCATAAACAACCCCTGTTGAGGATCCGATTATTTGTCCTTTTCGTCTTCCATCTCCTCTTAAAAATTTAATGAAGGCATCGTTTGAGTTTGTGTCGGTTGCAGATCCTACAGCACCCATTTTGATGATAAGTCCTGTATGGCCAGCAGTCGTATTTGGAGCAGTATTTTCGATGTTGGCAGCTGCGGTTGCGGCTTGAGAATCCGCAACGTCGAGTCTGAAAGAAGGATTAGATGTTCCAATCCCCACATTTCCGCCGGTTTGATTCCACCAGTTTGTTATACTAGGCAACGATGCCCAAGAAAGAGTACCGGACCCGTTTGTTTGAAGAAAATATCCATTGTTTCCTCCGGAATTTGGCCAAGTATATTTTATACCACTAAATGTTGTAATTGCAGATGGACTGGATAAATTAAGATTTCCTGAAATTTTTAAATCTCCACCTGAAGACAAAGTATTAAGAGCTGAAAAAAACTGGATGTCTCCTAAAGAAGCAGATTGTATCGTGAAAACTCCTTTTCCGCTTGTTGTTAACGAAAGATTAGAGTTCTGTGAAGTAGTAGAAATAATTGGATTTATTCCCGAAAGAACGACGTCTCCGCCTATTGTCGTATTTCCAAGGTTATCAACCGTGAACTTAGCAATTCCGCTTGAGGATGCGCTAATGAGCGGTCCTGTATCGTTTTGATTGATAGTAAAGGCCGATTGACCACTTGAAGTAGCGAGTATACTAAAAAGATCATCTACTTCAACGCTCCCTGCTGCTGTCTCTAGGTTGTTATTGTTTGAGCTATTATGTAGCGGTTTTTGGAAATCAATTTTTCCCAAACCATCCGGGTTCAACTCTATATTTGTATCGCTTCCCAAAGCCGTAGTAAGGGTTAAAACATTACCGGATATGATAAATTGGCTGTCTAATGTTTGAAAGGTATGTGAATTTTCTCCTCCAATAGAAAGATTACCGGATGAATCCAGGGCTAAAACAACATTTGAATATCCCTCGCTTGTGATTGGATCAAGTCCTCTTAGTTTTTGTGCATTGCTAGCCAAGGATACGTTTGAAATTTGCTTTCGAGGATATAATTCTTCGGTTTGAGCAACTGTTACTCCAAGCCACAGAGAAGGGTAAGCAAGAAAAATATTTTGGGGAATTTGGACTTTATTTCCAAGTATTGCCGAAAACTCTCCATTCGCATTGGGTTTTATATTATCTACTTCTTGCCATAATAGGGAAGAACCGGATGCTTGCGGGTCGTTATATATTGAAAATCGAACCATCACCTCATTCGTTATTGGTCTGCCAAGAGAATCCGTAAGCTTATCTTTGAATGTTAGAACTCTTGGAGCAGCAAATGTGAGATCGCCCAACACCCCCTTCTTAACATGGCTATCCTGGAAAAATTTTTGATAAGCTCCAAATCCAAGCATAGACATAAATATAATAAGAAGCGAAAAGTGTAAATAGTGAACTATTGGATTATTTCGATACTTTAAGTACCATTTTGGTCTATTATGTAGAACCTGATAGGCGATCTTTCCTGGCAGTGAAAAATATTTTGTGGATATTGCAAAAGGAGCATAAAATGATTTTTTTATATTTGGGATGCCTAAAACAGGGGGGGCTGTTGGAATCTTTAGAAAAGCATCTTTAAAGATTGGTTTTTTCTTAGCTACCCATAAAGCATATTCAAGTTGACTAAAAGTTGAACCTAAGTTTTTAACCAAAAAATCGATAGAGCTATTTGTAAGTCCAATAGACTTTTGAACGAGTCTTAGGGGAGGAAAAATAGAATATCTTATGTCTTTGTCTGGCAGAGCCAGATCTCGCTTCGCGAGACTTTCTTCTTTTAAAGTTTCTGCTTGCAGACTCTTTTTTTCTTTGAGAGGATATATAAAAAATCCTCTAGGGGAGATAGCTTGCTTATTATTAGAGCTTTTAAGATTTTCATAATTTTCTATGATTTTTTCCTTTATAGCCCAACGCACGAAATTTCTAATCGAGGAAAGCTTTCTATTAATCGTTAGAGGAGAAAAACCCTCCGAAAGTAGTCTTTTTTTATATTCTTCAATAATTTCAGGATTTATTTTATTGAAAATATTTTGATCTTTTATATTCCATGCATCTTCTGCATTTGTAACCCTTTGCGTCCAGTCTAAGAATTGCCTTATATCAATTAAATAATTTTTTATAGTAATCCCGGAAGAACCACCGGAGTATAAATGGTTTTTAAACTTATTTAGATGCCGAGGATCTTCATTTTTGTCTTCGGGAGTAAATTTCTCAAATGGAAATACATCTATGTGGTTTTGTTCTTTTAAAAAGAGAAAAAATTTGCGAATTGAAGACATATGTCTATCCAGAGAAGATGCAGAAATTCGGTCTACATTAGATCTTTTAAAATGTTCTATAATATCCGCATTCACCAACTTAGGATCAAAATCGAAAGAATAATTTTTTTCAATCCATCCTAGAAAGAATCTTAAATCAGAGGCATAATTTTTAATCGTGGACTTAGAAGATGGCTTATTTTGCGAGCTTAGGTAGTCTCTAAATTGGTTTAATAAATTCATTTTAGTTTATGACACATATTTTGTGAAAATACCATGTTAGCTTTAAAATTATACAGATTATATTAGTTATATGACAAATATTGCTTATAAAACTAGAATAGATAAAAAGAGATGACTTTGTCAATAACCCAGAGTAAGTAAAATTGATATAATTTGTTAGTATTTGAGATACTGATTGTATTAGATATGGTGTGTGAAAATAGACGAAAAAAATATGAAATGGTCTTTTTACTAGAATATTCTTTTAATGTTCGTCTTTTATCATAATCTGCGTATATATCTATATATATCATTTTATATCATTGTCCATAATTTAACCCCTGTTGTAGTTTGATGCTGTTCTTAAAACTATTTTGGCCCTTGACATTTTTATTCTTCTTTGACTGAACTTTTTGGAGTATCTGTGTAAGAGTTGTTGAAAATGCAGTGAATTACTAGGGGATGTCTTTTAGCAGATGCTATCCCAGGGTGATAGGATTTTTTAATTTTAATTTTAGACTGTTAAGAAGGGAGAAATAAAATTATAATTGTTTTAACCTGCTGGTTAATGCTCTTTAATCCTTGGCCCTCTTTCTTATAAATATAATCAGAATTCCGATTATTGTCAATATGATAATTTGCTTGGTGGGTATAGCTATAAATCTTATTTCCTTGAAAAGAGTAGGATATGTCTCATAATTGACATATAGCTTTGCCCTGTAGCTTCCTAATAAGAACATTTCCGGCCAAATAATATCATCTTTTTCTTTACTGGACATTCTAGCAGTACTTTTAGCAAGAATGTTTCTTTCGGCAAGATCTACTTTTCCTACAGTTTGTCCAAAAATATTATTGATAATAATATATCCAGTGGTATTTATAAAATTCCGCTCCATATTTTCAACTTTAACATTAAACTTAATCGGTCCTGCCGAAACAAAAGGTGAAGTTGAGAAATCTTTAATTTTAGCTTTATATCCTTGCGGGTTTATAGAAACAAGAACATTCGTACCTATTCCTTGCACGATGCGTGAGTAACTCGAATCGGGCTTATCTTGATTTTGGGTAAGGAAAACAAGCGAGAAATAATAATCTATTGATTCCCCTTCTTTTGGAATATCAATTAGAAGTGTAAGATTTTTTTCTTGTTTGGGGGAAAGAATAATTTTTGATATAGTTTGACCATCTTCTAAAATTCTTACTCTTTGTAAAAAGTTAGTATTTTTAGAAGTATAATCTGGGTATAAAAGATATTTAACCTGACCGGAATTATTATCGTCAGCTACAAATGGTTTTAAAACATAGCTTAAATCTACAGGATAGTCCGATAAATTCTTAATTTTAACCTCAGTTTTCACAAGCGCCGGTGGGTTTGCCTTGATTTTTATAATTGTTGGGTAAATACTAAGCGAATATCCTGATGCATTGGAAGGATTGTGTACTAGAAGAAGAGTAAATATCGATATAAAAAAAACTAGAAATATTTTTGATTCAATCCTTATCATAGATTAGGAATCGCAATAAAAGTTATAGAATTTGAATAACTGCTTTTGGCTTGATTATTTGATATATTAACTTTATACTCTATTTTGGCTTTTCTAGAATCAAAACCGTTAATTATTGCCTGATATGCTTCGGACTTTGAATCATTTGCAAACTGCTTAAAATAACCTATCCCTAAGAAATCCTCCGTGCAAATAGAGCCATCTGCATTTTCGCATCTATAGCCAAATCCAAAAGATAAATTGCCAGACCATACCCCCGAAGAAGTCTCGGAGCAGGTGCCATTATCACATGTTGTGTCGGGTATTGAATTATTATTGACATCACTTAGCTCCCGATTTGCAAATGCAAAAACGGAATAGCCTCTTGAGGACCCTTTTGAAATAATAAGATCGGTTGTTCTAGAAACGGGATTTGTTGGAGTCAAAGGACCATAATCTACTAAATTATTTGATACCGAGAAAGAAAAAGGCTGACTATCTTCAATCTCCTCAAATCCAGCAGTAACCTGGGTTTTATCAGAGCTTTTATCAGAAGATTGCCCAGAAGAGTCGCCGGGGCTAGTAAGCGTCTTTTGTTCAAGATCCCCGCCCCGTATAGTATAGGAGTTGTTTGATGCACTTTGAGCTAGTGTTCGATTTCTTAAAATTATAAATGCAATAACTATCAATATCAAAACTAAACCTATTTTTTGCTTTTCGGAAAATCTCATAAGAGCGGTTATTCTTATTCCCGAAGCTTTTCGGTTTCTTCTATGATTTCTTCTAATTTTTCTACATCTTCCTTTTTCAATTTTGGCTTTTCTTCCTCAAGGATATCCTCAACTTCGCTCTGGATTTTTTCTGCCGTTGCTTCGGTCTTTTCTTTGATTTTTTCAATATCTTCGCCGCTTTTTTTGTATTCTTTTCCAAAGAAAAAGGCCAGTGGGGAGATTAATATTATTGATCCTAATCTAATGAAATTTCCAACTACATCTCCTTTAATTGCCTCTGGAATAAAAATTAGAACTATGCCAATCGCAAATGCGATTATTGTATATGGTTCAAAAACGAAAACAAGGGCAAAAACTACAAAGTATAAAAGAAAAAAGAATCCCGAGGAGAGCCCGCCTGTAGAAAATACAAACAAAAGTATAATCGTATTTAGAATAAACATTCCCAGGGGACCGCCCAGGGATATTTGCTTTCCCCCTTTTGATGTTGCAAACGAGCTGATTATAAAAACAACTGCCAAAAATCCGATGATTTGAAGGGTATAGGAAGAAAGAGGGCTTTCCTGCCATATAAACACAAGAGCAAAGGAAAAAAGTAATAGTAGAGACTGAAGGAGAACTCTCATAATCCAATCGTATAGAATCCCTGATTAAAAAGCAAGAAGGTTCTAAAACCAATTAACTTGAAAAGTTGAATAAGCAATAAATTGACATACATCTTATGAATGTATAAAATTAAAACAATGGCAGAAGTTGCTGGAAGCGAACCAAAACCAATTGAAGCAAAATTCGATATTGAGACAAGACCACAGACTAAAGAATCACCTTATCAAAGAGTTGCCCGAAAAAGAAGGGAGGCGAAAGGCACTGTCACAGGTCTTAAATCGGAAATTCGTGATCTTAAGTATGACCAACAGAAACTTGTAGAGTTTTCGATGCGGCTCCTGTACCAAGAGTTCAAGTTACAATCTAAAAGACTTTTTGATTTGTGTACAGTCCAGGTGGAAGGAGGGCGTAAATCTTTCATAATTGATGACTTCCATGCAGTAAGGATGATTATGCGTACACATCCAGTAGATGCTTATACAGACGTTCTTACCGAAGATGATAATATGGCAATTAAAGTAAAATTAGCTCCTACCGACATCTTGATTGAAAATCCTAAGACTGGTTTAGGATTCATGGTGGGCACCCCGCCTTTTTTAAGAGTTTAGCCTAGCTTAAAAAGAGCAGAAGCAGAGCCAAAGAGAGGATACGACACTCCCGCAATTAAAAAAGCTTACGATTATTTTGAAGGTGCGAAGAAATCAGTAGATGAAAATCCCCCATATGAGCTAGTTAAGCATCATGAAGCATTGACTGGAATAATGACGGTTATTGAGCATACTATGCCAAAACATGAGCAAACTTCCTAGAAAATTTACCTGGATCTCTTAGTATCAACTTCTCCAGCATGCCACGAAACAAAATCCACAAGAATAATTGTAGGAGTCCACCCTTGGGGTGTACAAAGGGTATTGGGGTGTCCAGAGGGCAGTGCTTTAAAGTCTTATCGATGTAATCAGCCAGAACTAATATAGATAGATAGAATTTCTTGTGCTATACTCCATTTATGGCTACAGCAAAAGCAAAAAAAGAAATCCTCAAGTATATTCCCTCGCAGATCGAGTCTAAATGGCAAAATAAATGGGAAGAGGCAGGACTTTACGAAGCTCGAGATTTTGATAAAAGACCTAAGTTTTATGTTTTAATCGAATTCCCGTATCCTTCAGGTGCGGGTTTGCATGTAGGGCATGTTCGCTCATGGTCGGCAATGGATGCGTATTCCCGAAAAAAGAGGATGGAAGGCAAAAACGTGCTATATTCAATTGGCTGGGATGCTTTTGGTTTGCCTGCTGAGAACTACGCCCTTAAAATGCACGTTCATCCCTCAACTATTGTTCCAAAAAACATCACTAGATTCAAAAGACAATGCAAGTCCTTAGGTCTTTCGTTTGACTGGAGCCGTGAAATCAATACAACTGATCCAAAATATTACAAATGGACTCAATGGATTTTCTTAAAATTCTTTGAAAAGGGTTTGGCTTACAGGGCAGGTGTGCCTGTAAACTGGTGTCCGGCTTGTAAAACAAACTTGGCAGACGAAGAAGTCTTGCCCGATGGGACACACGAGCGCTGCGGCAATCTTACAGAAAAGAGAATGCAGAAGCAGTGGCTATTAAATATCACGAAATACGCGGATAGACTCTTGGAGGATCTAAAACTTGTTGACTATTCCCCAAAAATAGCTGTTCAGCAAGTAAATTGGATAGGGCGATCAGAAGGAACATTAATCCGTTTTGTCATCCTGAGCGATAGCGAAGGATCTCAAGATTCTTCGGCTAAGCCTCAGAATGACAATCGCTATATTGAAGTATTTACTACTAGGCCAGACACTTTATATGGCGCAACTTTTATGGTTCTTTCTCCAGAGAATTCGCTTTCGAAAGAAATTGCAAGAGAAAATTCTAAGGTTGCCGAATATATAAAAAAAGCTCAAACTAGAACAGAGCAGGAAAGAATTGCAGAGGGAAAAGAAAAAACAGGAGTGGATACGGGTTTAGTCGCAATAAATCCGGTCAATAACAAAGAAATTCCGGTTTGGGTAGCAGATTACGTAATAATGGGTTATGGGACCGGAGCCATTATGGCAGTTCCTGCTCATGATCTACGAGATTTTGAATTTGCCAAAAAGTATAATCTCCCAATTAAGACTGTCATCCTGAGCGAAAGTGAAGGATCTAGGGATTCTTCGGCAAATCCTCAGAATGACAATCCCAAGGGAGCATACACTGGCGAAGGTAAAATTGTAAACTCGGGTGAATGGAATGGTTTAAATATTCCGGAAGAAATTTCAAAAACTATTGATTGGCTTGAGAAAAAAGGATTAGGTAAGAGAGAAATTCATTATCACATTCGTGATTGGGTTTTCTCAAGGCAGCATTATTGGGGAGAGCCAATACCAGTTGTTTATTGCGCAAATTGCGCAAAAAACAAAATCTCAAATCTCCCGTCAAAGACGAGGCTCGCCAAAGGCGGCAAATCTCAAATCTCAAATATCAAGGAAACGGATTACGCCATAGTACCGGTACCAGAGGACCAACTTCCGGTTGAACTGCCTTATTTAGAAAAATACGAACCTTCTGGTACAGGGGAGTCCCCACTAGCTAATGCTAAAGATTGGGTTGATACTCAATGTCCGGTTTGCAAAGGACCGGCCAAAAGAGAGACTGATACAATGCCAAACTGGGCAGGTTCAAATTGGTATTTCTTGCGTTACTTAGATCCTCAAAACGATAAAGCCATAGCTGCGAGAAAAAAAATGGAATACTTTATGCCAATCGACATCTATCAGGGTGGATTTGAACATACAACTTTGCATCTTTTGTATTCCCGATTTGTCTACAAGTTTTTATACGATATTGGCGTCGTGCCAGGCAAAGAGCCATATAAAAAGAGGCGTTCACATGGAATTGTCTTGGGTCCAGACGGCCGAAAGATGAGTAAATCCTTTGATAATATTATTAATCCAGATGATATTGTCAATAAATTCGGCGCTGATACCTTAAGGATTTATGAAATGTTTATGGGTCCGTTTGATCAAACTATTGTCTGGAGCGAGGAAAGCGTTGAAGGGTGCTCCAGATTCCTAAAAAGAGTTTGGCAGCTTTCTTTAACTAAAGTTTCAGATAAAAATACTTCGGTTAAGCTTGCCTCTAAACTTCATAAGACAATTAAAAAGGTTTCGGAGGATCTAGGGAATCTGAAATTTAATACAGCTGTTGCTTCTCTTATGGAATTTATTAAAGATTGGCGAAGTGATAAAGAGGGTTTAAACAGAGATGATCTTAAAAAATTTTTATTAATACTTGCACCCTTTGCACCGCATATGACAGAAGAGATTTGGCAAAAATTACAAAATCCCAAATTACAGAAGTCAATTCATATTCAATCTTGGCCAAAATTTGACACCCTAGCAATTGTTGAAGAGGAAGTAACGATTGTTATTCAAATTAATGGGAAAATAAGAGACACTTTAGTAGCTTCCCGGGAAGAATCCGAGAATCAGCAGTTAATCGAGAAGATTGCTAAAGAAAGTCAGAAAATTAAAAAGTACCTTAGCAATAGGAAGATTAGAAAGATCGTCTTTGTAAAAAGTAGGGTAATAAACTTCGTTGTAGTCTAATGGATATTGAAGAACTAATTAATCGATATCTTCCACTGGCAAAAAGACATTGGTTGCCTCTGATTCTTGGTTTTGCGGGCTTGATATTGTTAGGTTATGGTTTGATAGGGTTGGGTGGTTCCTCTTCAGGTTCAAATGATGTAGTTTTTGAAAAAGCAGATTCTCGTGAAAATTCCAGTCAGAGCGCAAATTTAGTAGTCGATGTGGAGGGAGCGGTGGTTTCTCCGGGAGTTTATAATTTGCCCAAGGATTCAAGGGTAAAAGATGCTCTTATCGCAAGCGGAGGAGTTTCGGGGGAGGCAGATAGGCTTTGGGTATCAAAAAATTTAAATTTAGCTCTTAAAATAAGCGACGGAGCAAAAATTTACATTCCTTTTGAAGGGGAAAAACAAAGTAGTCCTGCATTATCCGGTTCTACAGGAGTCAGTTCTACGGTAGGAATTGGATGGTCTATCAATATAAATTCGGCGTCGGAAAAAGAACTAGACGGACTTCCAGGAGTTGGTCCGGTGACCGCTCAAAAAATAATAGACAATCGGCCTTATCAAACACTTGAGGAATTGGTTTCAAAAAAAGCTGTAAGCAGTAAAGTATTCGATAACATAAAAGATAAAATAACGCTTTATTGAATGAAGATTGCCGCAATAGCCTCTGTTTTTCTTCTGATTCTTGGGGTTCGAGTATTTTTGTACTACCAAAACCAACCTCATTTTTCTGAGGGCGAAGATGTAGATCTTAAAATAAAACTTAATTCCGGACCCAAAATTTCTAGCAATCGACAGGTTATATCTGCTAATTTAGGATTAAAGCATTTGTTGATTATAACCTCATTTTTGCCTCAATACCATTATCAGGATAACCTAAAAATCTCTGGCAGACTAAGATCTAAAGTGCTAAAAAATGATAAAGAAATGTTTATTCTATATTATCCGAAAATAGAAAAAACTAACCCAAATATTCTTTTGAAATTAACAACAGAAATCCGACAAAAATTTATTGACTTATTTAGCAGGACTCTTCCCAAGAATTACTCCTCGCTTCTTTTAGGAATTACTTTTGGAATAAAAGAAAAGATGACAGATAATTTTCTCAACAATCTTAGAATAACAGGAGTCCTGCATGTAATTGCGGCATCGGGAATGAATGTTACACTTTTTGGAGGATTCATTACGGCAGTTTTTGGCTTTTTTCTTAAAAGGCAATTGGCTCTTTTCCTAAGTATCTTTGGCATTTTATTTTACGTTTTTTTAGCGGGTTTTGAGCCGTCTATAATAAGAGCTGCAATAATGGGTATTCTGGTTTTTTCTTCGCAAATTCTGGGCCGCCAGAGGCTTTCATCGTACGGTTTAATACTTGCTGGATACTTCATGATTCTTTTAAGTCCGGATACAATTTTTGATATAGGATTTCAACTTTCTTTTGTTGCAACAGCCGGCCTGTTATATATTCGGCCTGTTTTTTATTCCTCGAAGAGGATCAAAAGAATCTTGGACACTTCTTTAGTCGGAGAAGATATAGCGACTACAATTTCTGCCCAAGCCGCAACCTTGCCGATACTTTTTGCAAACTTTGGAATTTACTCAATTTGGTCGATAATGGTAAACACTCTTGTTCTATGGACTGTTCCGATGCTCATGATAATTGGCGCAGTAGGCGGTACATTGGGTTTATTCTCAGATTTTGCAGGAAAAATATTTATTTTTGTTTCTTTTCCTCTGCTTTTCTATTTTGAAAAAATTGTAAATCTTTTTTCAGGTTTAGGAGGAATAGTTGCTATTGGGAACCTTTCTTGGCAGGTGATTGCCGGATACTATCTTCTCTTAATTTCTTTAATTTATGCACGCAGGACTCACAAAAAATGAAGAAGTATTTTGCAATTGGCACAGTTATATTAATTTTTTTTGCAGGATTTTTCTCTTACCAATTTGTTAAATTCAACGATAACAAACTTCATATAGTTTTTTGCGATGTGGGTCAGGGCGATGGGATTTTTATTAGAACTCCCTCAAATAAAAATTTCCTAATAGACGCCGGACCAGATGAAAAAATTGTCGGTTGTCTTGAAAACCACATGCCTTTTTGGGAAAGAAATATATCTGTCGCTTTTTTAAGCCATCCTCATCTAGACCATTTTGCCGGGTTTAATTATGTTATGAAAAGATATAATTTGATCTCTTTTGCTACTGAAGATTTAAATAATAAGAGCGCAAGTTTCCAGGGACTTTTAAGTCAGCTAAAGGATAAAAAACTTAGGATCCAATATCTTTACTCCGGAGATTCTTTTAAAATAAAAGATGGAACTCGCTTTTCGGTCTTAGCGCCTACAAAAGATTTTATTGACAAGACGAGTCCGAATGGGCAAATCGGGGAAACTGGGGAGTTTGCATCATTGATTATTCTGGTGTCATACGGATCTTTTACGGCTCTTTTTACAGGCGATAGTCAGGCTCCTGAGTTAAGTCAGGCAATTTCGGATAATTCTATTCAAGATATAAAAATTTTAGGAGTACCTCATCATGGTTCGAAAACCGGCTTGCGTCCTGAAATATTAAGCAGATTAAAACCAAATTATGGAGTGATTTCGGTGGGCGCGCATAATCGATACGGTCATCCCACTCGGTTTACCCTAGATCTCTTAAATGAATTTAATGTTAAAACCCTAAACACTTCCAAAAATGGGGATATAGAAATAATTTCCGATGGAAAAAATCTGCAAGTCAGATGAGGCTAATTTGCCAGCGGGTTGACTTCACTCACATTGCCAGCATGAGGAATAGCTTCCGTTTGCTCCGGCTTATATATAGGAAGTATAAGGGTTATAATTGTCCCACGGCCCTCATCTGAATCAAGGCTTATTGATCCGCCGTGCGCGTCAATAATTTTTTTTGTAATATATAAACCCAATCCACTTCCAGCCCCTTCCTGCCTGCCGTCTCTGCTTTTTACCTGGTAAAATTTTGTAAAGATCTTACTCTGATCTTCTTTTGGTATACCGCGGCCAGTATCGGCTACGGAAACTCGTAGTTCTTGTATCCCTTTGTTAAATAAAGTTGTTGCAGACACAATGATTTTTCCACCCTCCGGCGTAAATTTGATACTGTTTGATATAAGATTATTCAGTGCTTGTCCCATTCGAATCCTATCTATATCTACTATTGGGAGGTGATTATCAACATTACAAGTTAAAAAAATATTTTTTCTTTCTGCTTGAGAAGTAAATATTTTAATTCTTTCGTAAATTAGCTCATCTATGGTATCGGGTTTTTTGTCCAAGCTAAAGGTTCCCGACTCCAGTTTTGCAACATCAAGAATAGAGCCTACCTGATCTAAAAGTAGATGAGACTGTCTGTTAATCATTTTGAGGAACTGTTCTTTTTCATCTTCCGCAAGCGTGTATTTATGGTTTAATAAAAGCTCGGAAGAGTCTTTT
>Ga0209542_10015240_pt1 | contig 12944 bp, 15 predicted proteins | sample RifCSPhighO2_01_FD_184028 | JGI IMG/M metagenome (GOLD analysis project Ga0209542, IMG submission 184028) | Soil microbial communities from Rifle, Colorado - Rifle CSP2_plank highO2_0.1 (SPAdes) (version 2) | ecosystem: Environmental > Terrestrial > Deep subsurface > Rock core/Sediment ... | reverse complement strand
GCTGTCGCCCTCGTACGCCGGGTATGGCTATCTCATCCAGGCGTATATCCGCACGAACCGCCTCGATGACGCTCTGGCCGTTTACCAGCGGGCCCAAGGCACGCTTCAGGAGAAATCCCAACTTGGTTCTCTGGAGAAATTGATTGAGGAAGGAAACAATTTACGGGGATCCGTGGACATCGGAATTTGAGGGAGACCGCGATGAGATCTTTTCGAAAAGAACTTTGGTTCAATACGAAAGACCGGCGTGATTACGTCAATATCAGCGATGATGTCCAGAAAACAGTCGATGAAAGCGGGATCAAAGAAGGACTGTGCTTGGTCAATGCCATGCATATCACCGCCAGTGTCTATATCAATGATGATGAAAGCGGTTTGATCGGCGACTACGACCGCTGGCTGGAAAGATTGGCACCGCACGCACCCGTCGATCAATACCGGCACAACGATACCGGCGAAGACAACGCGGACGCGCACCTCAAACGCCAGATCATGGGGCGGGAAGTGGTCGTTGCGGTGACCAAGGGTAAACTGGATTTTGGACCGTGGGAACAGATATTCTACGGAGAGTTTGATGGAAGACGGAAGAAACGCGTGTTGGTTAAGATTATTGGCGAATGATTATGGTAACCAGAAACCAGTAACCAGCAACCAGAAGTTTTTATTCTGGTAACTGGTCTCTGACAACCGGTTACGTTGCAAAGGAATTTATTATGGATCTCATCGCTTTAGGGACAATTGCTCTGGACAATGTCAAGACTTCCTCCGGCGCGCGGCGCGATATGCTCGGCGGCTCGGCGGCGCATTTTGCCATGGGCGCGCGGCTTTTTACCAAGGTGCATCTGGTGGGGATCATCGGACGCGATTTTCCCGACGCGCATATCCGGTTCCTTAAAAAGAAGGGTATTGATCTCACTTCCGTTGTAACGCATAACGGTAAATCATTTCGCTGGGAAGGCGAATATAAAAAGGGTGATTACAACAACGCCGTTACCCTCGCGACCGAATTGGGAGTTTTGGTCGATTACGCCCCGCGCGTCGCGGATCACCAGCGCAAGATCCCCAATCTTTTTTTGGCGAACATCGATCCCGACGTGCAGTCGCGGCTGTTACAATTGATGGGCCGGCCCCGATTGATCGGCTTGGACAGCATGAATCTCTGGATCAACCGCAAAAGGCCTTCGCTGTTGCGACTGATGAAAAAGGTGGATCTGTTCGTGGCCAATGACGCCGAAGCGCGCAGTTTGACCGGGGAGCACAATCTTATCCGCACCGCCAAAGCCTTGCGACGTTTGGGTCCGGAATTTATTGTTATTAAAAAAGGCGAACATGGTGTTTTGTTCTATTGCGGCCGGTTCATGTTTGCGTTTCCAGCTTATCCGGTCGAAAAGGTCATTGACCCGACGGGCGCGGGCGATACCTTTGCCGGTGGATTGATGGGTCATTTAAGCCGCGTCAGGAGGTTCAGCGAGAGAGAATTGAAGCGGGCGGTGCTTTACGCGACCACGGTGGCCTCTTTTAACGTGGAAGATTTCGGCATGAATAAGACCTGCGCGTTGACGTTGGCGCGGGTCTGCGCCCGGATGGAACGATTGCTTAAATTCATGAAGCCGTAATTATTTCCCATGATGGAACAACAATCTTTGATCAATTCAATCGGCGTCGCGGCGGCGGCCGTTCTGCCGTTGTTCAACATTCCGCTCATCATCCGGATCGTCAGGCGCAGGTCGTCGGGAGATATCAGTCTGTCCTGGGCTGTGGGTGTGTGGGTGTGTATCCTCCTTATGTCCCCGTCGGGATTTACCTCGCAGGACGTCGTCTGGCGGACGTTTAACTATACGAATCTTTTGTTGTTCACGGGTGTTGTGTTTGTGACATTAAAATACCGCGATGGACGAAACGCAAAAAAATAGTGGCACCCTGCGCGGGCGTTGCGGCTTGGTAACCATCATCGGCCGGCCCAACGTCGGCAAATCCACCCTTTTGAATTGTATCCTCGGTGAGAAGGTGGCCATCGTTTCCGAAGTCCCGCAGACGACCCGTAACCAGATCCGTGGTATTTATACGGATAAGCGCGGACAGGTCGTTTTTATCGACACCCCGGGTCTGCATATCGGCGGGGATAAACTGGATAAATTCATGAACAAGTCTTCCGTGGGGACGCTCCATGACGCGGACGCGATCGTCTATCTGGTGGACACCAGCCGGCGCACCGGCGCGGAAGAGGAGTACGCCGCCGGGCAGTTGGCTTCCGTTGATATTCCGATCGTTCTTGGGTTAAATAAAATCGATCTCAAAGGGAAATACGTCCCCGATTACATTGCCCTGCTGGAGAAAGCCAAAGGAAAATCCGTGCAGGAGATGAAAAACGTAACGCTCCTGCCGCTCTCTGGCAAGACCGGCACCAACGCGCAAAAGCTCCTGGATATCCTGTTTGGTCTTCTTCCCGAAGGGCCGGCTTTATATCCGGAAGATACCGTCTGCGACGTGCCGCAGAAGCTTGTCATCGCGGATATCGTCCGGGAAAAATTATTCGAGTTGATGAAAGAAGAGATCCCGCACGCCCTCACCGTCGTCATCGAGCATATGCAGCCCAAAGCGAAGAAGACCGTGCATATCAGAGCCCTCATCCTCGTTGAGCGCGAGACGCAAAAAGAGATCGTTATCGGCAAAGGGGGCCAGGTGCTCAAGAAAGTCGGCACGCTTGCCCGGAAGGAACTGGAGGCGCTTTTGGAGACGAAGGTGTTCCTGGAGCTTTACGTCAAGGTGCAAAAGCAATGGCGCAACGATGATTCTCTCCTGCAGGAACTCGGCTACGAGAAGTAAGGACAGGGGTCATCCCTGTCCCCGCGATGAAATGCGCAAAACCGTTACCGCCCGACAAATCCAGAATTTAGACCAGATCGCTATTGAACGTTACGGCATCCCGTCCATTATTCTTATGGAGAATGCCGGCCGTGCCGTGGCGGAAGAGGTCAAAAAATCCTTACGCGGGAAAAAGAAGCCGCGCGTTTGTGTCATTTGCGGCTTGGGCAACAACGCCGGCGACGGATTCGTCGTCGCGCGGCACCTGATGAACGCCGGGATCCCGGTAAAGGTTTTTCTTGCCGGCAAGGCGCGGCAATTAAAACACGACGCCGCGGTCAATTACCGCATTTTAAAAAGAATTAAATGTCCGATAATCGAATGCGGGGGCACAAGATTTTGTGACCCTGCGGAATCTATTGCCCGGGCGGATATCGTGGTCGACGCCATTTTCGGCGTCGGGCTCAACCGTGAGATCACGGAACTTTTTCGTGATGCCATTGAAACGATTAACCGCAAGGTGAAATACGTCATCGCCGTCGATACCCCGTCGGGATTAGATGGAACAACCGGAAAGATATATGGGGTGTGCGTCAAGGTCAATAAAACAGTGACATTTAGTTTGGCCAAGGCGGGTTTCTTCAAAAACCATGGGCCGCGATATGTCGGAAAGATCATCGTCGTTGATATTGGAATCCCGTCGCGTGTTGTCAAACAGGTCCTAGGTATTAACACCTGCAACCTGTCACCTTAAAATAAAATGAATGTTTCCGATCAAAACATCGACCAAGTCATCCGAATTCTGAAAAAAGAGATGCAGGGCCTTCCTGATCCCTCCGTCACGCTGGTCGGCAAAAAGTGGAAAGACCCGTTCCTTGTTCTGATCTCGTGCATTTTAAGTTTGCGCACCAAAGATGAAACGACCCTGCCGGCGTCGGAGCGGCTGTTTTGCGCGGCCGCGACACCGCTGGAAATGTCGCGGTTAAGGCCGCGAGAGATCGAAAAGCTCATTTATCCCGTCGGATTCTACCGGACTAAGGCGCGCGTGATCTTAGGCATTTGCCGTGATGTGCTGGAAAAATTCAACGGCCGCGTGCCCAAGGACATCGACACGCTGCTGACGATGAAAGGCGTGGGCCGCAAGACCGCCAATCTTGTTTTGACGGAGGGGTTCGGCCTTTCGGGAATTTGCGTGGACACGCACGTGCACCGCATTTCCAACCGTCTGGGCTATGTGCGCACGAAAATGCCCTATGACACGGAGATGATGCTGCGCAAAAAGCTCCCCCTGAAACACTGGATCGACTATAACGCGCTTCTGGTCACCTGGGGTCAGAACATCTGCAAACCGATCTCGCCTTTGTGTTCAAGATGCGGTATCCGCACATTTTGTCCGCGCAAGGGAGTAGGTAAAAGCCGCTGATTCGCATAAATTGGGATGAATTAGGGCTTAGTTCGGCAGAAAAATTTTATTTTTTGGTGGTAAAAATTTTACCGTCGGTGATTTTGGGGTAAAACGAGACGAAATTTCTTAGAATTCATTCAAAATTCTTGACTTTTTTTTCTGTACATGATAAATAACATCTAGTTATTTAATTTTTTGATAATTATTTCTTCAACGGAGAACTCAATCAATTGAAAAACATATATTAAGGAAAGGAACCTCGCAGCACGGGGTTCCTTTTTTTATTTGCCCGCAGAGGCGGGCAAATACCCCCGCGCTTTGTTTTGTTTCCTTATATCAAAGACAAGAAACAAAACAGCGGGGGGTAACTGAGGACAAGATGGGAAAAACAATAGGATTAACATATAATTTGAAAACAGATTGGGTCCGCGGCCCGAATGACCCTTACGACGTCAGCGCGGAGCTCGACAAGCCGCACACGATCGAGCGGATCATACGGGCTTTTGAAACGGGCGGTCATCGGGTCAAGAAGATCGGCAACATCCACCAGCTTTTGTCCCAGATGGATCATCTCAACGTCGATATCGTTTTTAATATCTGTGAAGGGACCCTCGGCCGCAATCGCGAATCGCAGGTGCCGATGGTTCTGGAACTTAAAGGGATCCCGTACGTCGGTGCCGACGCGTTGACGATGGGGATCGCGTTGGACAAGGTCGTTGCCAAGAGATTATTTATTTCCGAGGGGATCCCCACCGCGCGTTACTTCGTGGCCGAGAGCACAAAAGACCTGGAACAACAAAATACGATCGGCTATCCGTTGATCGTCAAAACGATCCATGAGGGATCTTCCAAGGGGATCTCCCAGGATTCTCGCGTTGAAAATTGCGAAGGACTCAAAAGACAAGTCCATTTGATCAACACCGTTTACAAGCAGCCCGCGCTGGTCGAAGAATTTATCAAGGGCACGGAATTTACCGTCGCTGTCTTGGGCAACGAACCGCCGAACGCGATGCCTGTGGTGCAAGTAAGCCTTAACGGCGACGTGAATCTGGGCAATGAGTTCTATACGTTTGACCGCATCTCCTCAACCGCTCTTCAATATGTTTGTCCGGCGAAGATTTCCGTCGAACTTGCGCGCAATGTCCAGGACTTGGCCGTGCGCGTTTACAAATGCGTCGGATGCCGCGATTTCGGCCGCGTCGATTTTCGCGTGGACCCCAAAGGCAACCCGTACGTTCTTGAGATCAATCCGTTGCCCAGTCTCGATCCCCAGGACAGCCTCAGCATTTTTTCCAAAGTTATTGGTTCCAGCTATGACGCCGTTTTGAACCAGATCCTGGGTTTCGCGCTCAAGCGATACGGCCTGGAGCAGGCCCAGGGCAAAAAAACATTAGAGGAGATTTCTTCACGATCTCGATGAGGAGACCAAGCGTGGCCAATCCACCCCATACGACCAACGCAACCATGATCAAAGAAGTTCAGCCGCATCCGGCGATCCGTCTGACAGCCAAAGAGAACCGCGTGATCAGCTTTTTCAAAGACGCGACGCCTTTGGACTGGGAAGACTGGCGCTGGCAGCTGCGTAACCGCATCACGACCAAAGAAGTATTGGAGAAGCTCGTTAACCTTACTCCCAACGAGGAGAAAGGGATCGCGGGTTCCGGCACCAAGCTGACGATGTCGATCCCGCCGTATTTCGCGAGTCTTATTGATCCGGAGAATCCCAATTGCCCCATCCGCAAGCAGTGCATTCCGCAGCAGTATGAATTGGAGACGACCCCCGAAGAGATGGCGGACCCGTGCGGTGAAGATAGAAAATCCCCGGTGCGCGGGCTGGTCCATCGTTACCCGGACCGCGTCTTGTTCCTGGTCAATGAGATGTGCGCGATGTATTGCCGTTATTGCACGCGTTCGCGCATGGTCGGCGACGGGCATCGCACGCTGAGCATGCAAACTTATAATAACGCTTTCGAGTACATTCGCGCGCACAAGGAGATTCGGGACGTCCTTATCTCCGGCGGCGATCCGCTGACTTTAAGCGACCGCGTCTTAGAACATATCATCAAGACCTTAAAATCCATCCTCCACGTGGAATTCGTGCGCGTCGGGACGCGTATTCCGGTCACGCTGCCGCAAAGGGTCACCTTCGAACTGGTCAATCTGCTCAAAAAATACAGCCCCATCTGGATGAGCATTCACTTCAATCATCCCAAGGAAGTCACCAAGCGGGTCAAATTCGCCTGCGACCTGATTGCGGACAGCGGTATCCCGATGGGGAGCCAGACGGTCCTTCTCAAAGGCATCAACGACAACCCTGCGACGATGAAAAAGCTGATGCATGAACTCCTGAAGATCAGGGTACGTCCTTATTACATTTATCAGTGTGATCCCATCCTTGGCTCCAGGCATTTCCGCACGCCGGTCTCCGTGGGCATCGACATCATGGAGAAACTGCGCGGGCACACGACCGGCTACGCCGTCCCCACATATGTGATCGACGGTCCCGGAGGCGGGGGAAAGATCCCGATTTCCCCGCAATATATCGTCGCGCATGAGGGGAACACCTATATCCTGCGCAACTACGCCGGCGAGCACTACACGTACGTAGATCCCGTCTAAAATCTTTCCAAGTCCATCAAACAATTGAGTTCTATTCGTCTGTGCCCTTCAATGGCGCAAAAGACCGTTTGATCAGCCAATTTAGTAGTACTATTGTTTAATGTACTACAATAAATATTTGACATACATTTTATATATGGTATACTTATATCAGAAAGGGGGATATAACTATGGTCACGACAATCGTAACTACCAAAGGGCAAATCGTTATTCCTTCCCGAATCCGTCGGAAACTAAACATCAAGAAGGGGACCCGGCTTTCTATTGAAGAGAAAGGGGATCAGCTTGTTCTTCAGCCATTGACAGCGGAATATTTTAAGAAAATAGCTGGAATTGCCGGCACAAAAGGAAAAGGAGTCGCTGCTCTTTTAGAAGAGCGCGCTAAAGAAAAGGAAAATGAGGATAAAAAATGGTCAAAATCCTAGATGCATCCGCTTTGGCGGCCTATTTATGGAAACAATCTGGCTACGAAAAAGTGCAGGATTTTCTCACGAAGGCCACCGATGATGAAAAAAGACTGCTTATGACAACGGTGAATTTGGGGGAGGTTTATTATCTGCTTCTTCGAGATCATGGTCCAGAGGACGCCGAGAAAATCTTGAAAGTCATCGAAACCCTGCCGATTGATTTTGTAGAGGTTGATATGAAGTTAGTGAAGCAGGCCGCTATTTATAAGGCCACCAAAAAACTTCCTTATGCCGATTGTTTCGCCGCCGCCCTGGCCAAGCTTCAGAAAGGCGAGGTTATAACGGGAGATAAAGAGTTCAAGGCGGTAGAAAATGATGTCAAGATCGCTTGGATTACGTAATGGTCAGAAAAAGGGGACCTATAAATGGACCGAGAAAAAATTTTAAAATTAGAAGCCGTGGATTTGAGCAAGTATGAAGATGTTGATCTTGATCGCTTGGTTATGTATTCAATAGGGCAATTAGAGAAAATAGGAGTAGAATTATCTTTTGAAAACGCCGTTATGGCTAGTTTTAAATTATTCCCTCAAAAATTCTCATTATTGGGATTTCCTGATTACCCAGATGCAAATCGAATAATGAAATGTCTTTGGCGTTTTACATCCAAGGTAAAACCATGGCTGAGTGGAAAAATAAAACAGGGATTTGTTATCACTGAAAGAGGGCAGGCACCTATAAAAGAGGTAGAAGCTATTTTGAGAGGACAGTATCCGATTGAGAAGAAATCACCATCCAAGACAAGAAGGGAAGAATTACTTCTTAGGGAAGTAATGTCATCTACTGCGTATTTAAAGTATGCCGAGAAGCAAAATGATTCGATTTCCGAGGGTGATCTTTGCGATATGCTGCAGGGCACGTTAAATTCAGATCGCAGAATGTTGAAAGAGAATTTTTTTCTATTACAAAAATATGCGCGCGAACTTAAGCAGAAAAACCTTTGGGACTTTTTTAATTGGACAGAACAACGGTTCAATCAATTCCTCGGCATTGGAATAGAATAGGAGACATCATGGAGCAGGGAATAATAGAAGTTGATCCCAGACACACTGTTCGACGTATAAAAACTGCGATGCAAGGGAATGCGATACGTGCTTTGGTCGAATTAATCACGAATTCCGATGATAGTTATATAAGATTAGAAGAGGGGCAAAAAGAAATAAATGGGCAGATAGAGATTATTTATAAAAAAGATGGCTATCCTAGAATTTTTGCTGTACGGGATTATGCAGAGGGTATGTCAATTGATGATGTACGTAATAATTTCAAGCGATATGGAGCGGCGACCAGCGGCCTTAAGGCAGGAAAGGGGGTGCGCGGCTATTTTGGGCAAGGCGCCAAAGATGCTTTAGCGGGGATGGGGGGAGGAAGGATTTGTACTTTTAAGAATAATCAATTTGTAGAATGCAAAATTTTTATTAAAGATGACAAACCCATGTATGAAATTAGCGATTCGATACCCGCTACCTCAAAGATAAAAAAAGAACATGAAATCGATGGCAATGGAACGATAGCTTATTTTAAAGCGGATCCTCAAAAATTGGGGTGTGTTGTCCCTCGTTTTGACACTGTGCATCAAGAGTTAGCCAATAACGCATTCCTTCGGAAAATTATGACCAATCCTCATCGGAAGATATTTCTTATCGAGGCTGATACAGGAGAACGTCGTCAGATCCGTTATGAAATGCCTCAGGGCAAAGAAATTATGAATCAAGATTTCATTATACCGTTTGGTAAATACGGAAACTTCCAAATTCATTTTGTTTTTTCTCGCGCTGATAAAGAACTTATGCAGACAGGAGATAATCGTGATGGTGGATTACTCCTGGTAGATGGTAAGAGCGCAGTTTTAGGCATATCTTTGTTTAAATATGATAATGAACCTCTAGCGGTACGATTTTTCGGTGAGGTTCGGATTGATCGATTCCGAGAACTATTGGAAAATGAGGAACCGGTCCTTGACGAAGAAAGAAATGGTCTTGTTGCGCGCCATCCGTTTTGTCAGAAACTTATTGCAGAGATTGAAAAGCGACTGGAAATTAGCGTTCAAGAAGAAAGGGCTCGTAAACAAAAAGAAGAGCAGAATAAGTTTGACCGGGAAGAAACAACTCGTTATCGAAAAGCTTTTTCTATTTTAAATAAGATTGCTGAAGAGGAAGCGGAGGAAATCAAAAATTTGGGACAAGACTTAACCAAAGAAGAGGAGCTCCCCCCAACGGTTTTTGTTTATACCCCTCTTCTGCCGAGATAACCGTTGGGAAGCGTTATAATTTTGAATTGAGGGCAAATACCAAGGTGGTCAATAGAGGCTCAAATGTTAAAATATCGTCTTCTCATCCTAAAATTCGAGTGATAACATCCGAGGTTAAGTTGTTGGTCGATGACAGGGGTGAAACGGGAGATATCTTGCACAAATATATTACTATTGAAGGCCTCGAGCCCAATATCGAAGGTGTTATAACTGCCTCGGTAGGAAATAGATTGTCTCAGGTCAGAGTGCACGTGGTCCCGGAAAAGGAATTTTTGTATGAGGAAGGCATGGTTTTTGCACCTGAAAGTATAACACTGCGACCCAATCAGCCACGAAAGGTTAATTTGCTTGTTTATGTCAAAATGATTGAAGGAGGGAGCGGAGTCAGTATCACGTCAGATAATAATACAGTGCATGTTTCAAAGGAGAAAATTGTTGTCGATGATCGTAATGCTATAAGACATGTCGTGAAATATGAGCTTGAAGTTTGGGGTGATGGACCCGGACAGGATGCTATTATTACTGCTGAATTTGGATCATACGTTGCCCTTCTAGAAATTAGAGTTCGATCAAAAGAAGAGGAAGACGAGAAAAACAGACAGGGTATGTTTAGCGATCCAGAGTTTGATATGGAGACAAAAGACCCACCTTTGAGAAGTAGATATAGCAAAGAAACCGGAAAAATTATGATTTATGTCCAATTCCTCTCTGTTAAGCATTACCTGGGAGAGAGTTGTCAATATAAAAAGACATTAGTCGGACAGGTACTTATCGCTGATTTAGTGGCTGAAAGGTGCTTTTGGGAGATAGCGCAGAAGAAGGTGGATTTGAGTGGTGTGCTTATTAACCCAGCAGGGCGATTAGACAAAATCCAGAGTGAAGCCAATAAGTTATCGAGTAAATATGGGAAGAAAATTCATGAAGCATTGGTAGATCAAGGTGTTTTGGCTGCACATCTATCTTCTCGTTAAATTAACGAAAGAAATCCCTATTCAAGCTTCTATGCCGCACCTCTTCCGCCAAGCGTCCTGTTTTAATCTGTTCAGCTCCTTTTATATCAACGGTTGAATTCTGTCATAGATATCCTGCGCGGACGACCTAAGGATTAATAGGAAGATTGACGTCAGAATATCACTGTGTTATGATACGCCGGTTTTCTAAAAAAGAAGACCCTACGCTTCTCCCTCGACAATGCTCGGAATCCTGAGCGAAGCGAAGGACGCGTGGGGAATGAGAATGCTAGATACTACAGGCGGAAGCCTGTAGTGTGGGGAAATAATATGAAAAAAATCGAAGCCATAGTCCGTAAAGAAAAATTCGAGGAAGTTTGCAAGGTTTTGGAGAAATCCGGCATCGGCGGCATGACGGTTACCGAAGCCCGGGGCTTCGGTCATCACCGCAACGGCCTTAAGGAGAAGATCAAGATAGAGATCTATGCCGATGAATTCCAGGTGGATAAAGTCGTCGAGATGATCCGCAGATCCGCCAAGACCGGCATGACCGGCGACGGCAAGATCGCCATTATCCCTTTGGAGAACATCTATCGTATCCGTACTGGAGAGGACGGTGCAAGGGCGATATGAGGGGTCATATAGTTGTTTACATTCGCATTGATTATATTATAATATCTTGTCTTTTAAGAAAACCGAGAACTCATAACGGCATGAAGGTGGTGACTACGCCATGATCGAAGTGAAGATCTCCGACCCTCACAGCTTTGAAAAAGCGATGCGGATTTTCAAGAGGGCCTGTCAAAAAGACGGCTTTATGATGGAATTGAAGGAAAGACGATTCTATTCGAAACCGTCCGAGAAGAAACGTTTTAAAGCTAAAAAGATGAGATAACGTTGTTGTGACTCAGGTGCATATAGCTGAATTTATCTGATGAAAAGGCAAGTATGATGTATAGCATACTTGCCTTTTGTTTTTTCGCCGCTGTAGGTTACAGCGGCGAAGAAATAAAGAAACTTATGCCCAAAACCATCGCCATCCTCGTTGAAGACATGTACCAGGTCCTGGAAGTCTGGTATCCGGTCCTTCGGCTTAAAGAAGACGGCGTCGCAACCAAGCTGATCGGCACCGGCAGCAAAACCAGTTACGGCAGCAAGGAAGGCTATCCGGCGAAAGTCGATTGTTCTATCAATCAGGTCGATGTGAACGATTTTGACGGTGTTATTATCCCCGGCGGGTTCGCTCCGGATTTTTTGCGCCGCCATGAGAAGGTCATCACGTTCGTCCGGAAGATGCATGATGATGGCAAGATCGTCGCGGCGATCTGCCACGGCGGCTGGCTCCTGGTTTCCGCGGATATCATCCGCGGGCGCAAAGTCACGTGTTTTTTCGCCATTAAAGACGACCTTAAAGGCGCGGGCGGCAATTACATCGACCAGGAGGTCGTCGTTGATAAAAATATCATCACCTCCCGCAAACCCGAAGATCTGACGGCGTTCGTTGGAGAAATTATTAAGAAAGTGAAAGGTGATGGGTCACAGGTGATAGGTGAAAGTATTATTACTAACAACTAAAACCTGACACCTGTTACCTGTTTTACATGTCCAAGTTCAATAATTAAGTGCAACACTTAGGAAAATTGAATCTGGGATGTTAAAAGTCAAACGAGCCCTCATCAGTGTTTCAGATAAAAAAGGCATTGTCGCTTTCGCGCAAGGGTTGCATGCCCTGGGTGTCGCCATTCTTTCAACCGGCGGGACCGCGCGCAGTTTAAAAGAAGCGGGGATCCCCGTCCGGGAGGTCTCGGATTATACGGGGTTTCCGGAAATGCTCGACGGGCGGGTGAAGACCCTGCATCCGAAGATCCACGGCGGGCTTCTGGCGCTGCGGGAAAGCAAAGAGCACATGGTCCAGCTCGCCCAGCACGGCATTGATCCCATCGATATGGTCGTCGTCAATCTGTATTCTTTCGAGAGCGTTATCAAGAAAAAGAACGTGTCGCTGGAGGAGGCCATCGCAAACATCGATATCGGCGGCCCGGCGATGCTGCGCTCCGCGTCGAAGAATTACAAGAACGTCGCCGTTATTTGCAATCCGGGAAAATATAAAGAAATTCTCAAAGAGCTGGAGATCAACAGCGGCCTGCTCTCGGATCCGGTCCTTTTTCACCTGGCGCTGGAGGCCTTCGAACATACGGCCAATTACGATCGGGCCATTTCCGGATTTTTGCGCCGGCGCCTGGCGGCGAAGGAATTTTCGAAGTTCCCCAAAGAACTGACCCTGCAATTTCTGAAAGTCCAGGACTTGCGGTACGGAGAAAATCCCCATCAGGAAGCGGCGTTCTATAAAGACCTCGGTGAAGATTCCGGGTTGGCCGGTCTCAAACAGGCCGGCGGCAAGGAACTGTCATTTAATAATATTCTGGACCTTAACGCGGCGCTGGATATCG
>Ga0209542_10015239_pt1 | contig 12944 bp, 12 predicted proteins | sample RifCSPhighO2_01_FD_184028 | JGI IMG/M metagenome (GOLD analysis project Ga0209542, IMG submission 184028) | Soil microbial communities from Rifle, Colorado - Rifle CSP2_plank highO2_0.1 (SPAdes) (version 2) | ecosystem: Environmental > Terrestrial > Deep subsurface > Rock core/Sediment ... | reverse complement strand
AGCCCGGGGGGAATCAGAATATCCGGGAAGAAGCAGCACGTCGTCAAATGTCAGACCTTGGTGTAATTGAGATTTTATAGGCTCCATAACTTACTATACAAAATTACGCCAAAAAAGTCAATATAACTGCCCTGAAACTTAATTTTTACTCGCAGAATCCAAACAAACAGATCGGTATTGTTTTAAGGATTCATTACATCCAAACCTTATTTTTTCGTTATTTGCTCCAAATACATTTTTAAGTCGAGACCCAAGTAATCCATAACAGTATTTTTTAGATGAATCTGAGGAAAGTTGCCTGCACATATTTTCTGCTTGATTACCAAGCCCTTCTCCCCAAAAATCAACAATTACGTTAAATGCTCCGGAAATACAAATATCAAAATATCCAAAAGGAACCTTGTTACAAATTGCTATAATTTTTTCAGGATCTCTTAATGTATGTCCGGCTGCGTCTCTTCCCAAGCTTTGAAAACATGTTGCTCTGTACGAATAAGGTGCTTTTGTGCATTCACGAGAAACTAAAGAAAAATCCCGATGTAACAAGTCAAACATTCTTGTTGTTTGCATTTTATAACATTCTTCTTGGATATCTCTATCTGTATCAATCCCGCTACATGGAAACTGAGGATTCATATTCACCCAGTGTGTTACGTGGTCTTGTTTTGCTCCATTACCTTGAGAAGCAACAATATTTTCCATAAATACTCCTCCATAACACGAACGCTTCTCAAATACTGTCTTTAGCTTTCCACAGGTTTTTAGAGCAAGTGGAATGTTGTACCCCTCATATGCAGCTACTCCATGACCAACACCATGCAAACACTCAAAGATTCCAAAGTTAGTTTTAAAAACATTGCACAGTTTTTTAATATTTTTAGATAAATCTCCTGTTCCTTTTTCTTTTAAAAACACTTCCATTGCTCCGTGGTAATAACCTGAATGACAGTCAGATGTTCCGTCCCGAAAAACAGCTGCGCCAAGCAGCTCATATCCTATTCTCCCTGCTGTATGTGCTTCTCTATGACAATCAACCAAAGAACCTCCGCCAGAATCATGAATAAGACGCTGCATAAACCGTTTGCCGCCTAACACCAGAAGCCAATATCTTGCTTCATCGAAATTCTTTACAACTGTAAACATGTTTATACTGCTTACTGCTTTATCCAATTTTTTTGGAAAAATTGAATAGTAAGTCTTGTCAAGCTGAGGTTTAAAATCTTGAAAAAATTTTTTAAATGAAAACTGCATGTCTTCTGTTTTATTTTCTCCTTTTACAATAATTGTTCCTAAAATGTGAGGACTGAGGTGATCGTGGTATTTCCATTCTCCTGCTTTTGTAAAAGTAAAACTCCACGACTCTCCCGGTTTGATAGGTCTTAACGGATCAAACTCGGGATAAACTTGATGAGTCGGGTGAATATTGGAAGCAAGCCAGTGATCCTGCGAGTCTACATTTTTAAACACCACTTCTTCTCCTTGTTCGATAGTAATCGAACCGGGGTAAAACGAATCTTTATGCATCTCTATACTGAGTGTATTAATGCCATGTGCAAAAATGCGTCCTGGAAGATATGTAGGAAAACAGGCTAAAAAAGAAAAAGAAAAGAAAAGGATCTTTTTCATACCACATCACGTTAATCTTTCAGCAAGGAATACCACTACCCTCGCCACAACCACCAGAAGATGGTGGGGGTGCTGATTCAGGCGGAGGACTTGAAGGCGGAGACGATTCTGCTGGTGGTGGACTACTCGGAGGTGGAGATGACGGCGGGGTAGAACCACATTGACAACTGCTTCCGTTCCAAGAACAACCACCCTGTGCGCAAGCTGTGGCAGGATCATTAGAATAAGAAGGCGGTGGAGAACTGCTTACACATGCTGATCCATTCCAGTATTCCCCTGAAGAACATGACCCATAACCAGGAGGCGGAGAATAAGGCGGAGACGATGGAAGTGAACCTCCACCAGTATTAGATACACACGAACAAGAGCTTTGATTCCAACTCCATCCCGACCCGCAGCTAGACGGAGCGGTACATGCTGAAGGATAATTACCGGATGATTTACACGAACACGATCCATTATCTGCATATTGACCGGGTGGACAATATAATTGACAAATAGCTCCCGATGTTGGCGCTGGTTGACCTCCAGGTGATTTATATCCTTTACAGTTACAACTTCCTAGGCTCCAATCACACGTACCTCCTGCCAAACGACATCCTGCTTCTTGGCTTTCACGGCTTCCGCTATCACCAGGACGAGTGGAGTTGGGATTTAGATTTTTGCACTCTCCTTCTGTGGGATGAGATTTACAGTAATCATAACACTCGCCAGGAGTCCGGCAATTTCCCATGTCTGCTTTAGGCAAACCATTTCCTGGTACAGGTGTATTTTGGCCTGTTCCAAAACTTTTTGGATTATAGTTATCCGGCGCGCAGTATCCGCCGTTTGGATTAATTGGCTCTGGTACCCAATGATTTCCTTGTCCGCATTTTCCAGTGTTGGAATAAAACGGACCGCCTGGGATCGAAGTAAGCTGAGGAAGATAATTTCTGGTAAGTGTTTCAGGTAAGCAATGTCCTCCGGGAAAATATCTGCGATACCCTGATTGACAGGCTGTTTCAATCTGCCCGGAAACATCGCTTCCCTGACTTGACGTTGTTGGCGTATAATTAGCAATACAATATCCTCCATCCTGGCTATACGAAACAGGGACAAAATGGGCATTTGATGGACAGGTAATTGTCTTTGTTGCTCGACCTCCTGCCGTTGTTGTTCCACCAGGGGTTTCAACGCAGGTACTTACAATTGTCCAGCCTGTTGGAATACAGTCTCTGGCAAACCCGCTACATGCACCTCCTGGCCCTTTTGCCGAAATCACAGATCCGTTACATGATCTATTCTTCAAGAGTTCTCCCAGGTTTGAAACACTGGCATTTTGTGATCCCGAAGCTACGCAATACCCTCCACTTGGGATTGAGGATTCCGGCACCCAATTCTGACCAGCTCCACATTGAGCACCGTATGACCTGGCTAAATTATACATTCTCTGATATTCAGGAGGCAAATCTGTTACTTGCGCGTTATTTTGTTGGATATAATTTTGAACATACGCCACATCCTCCGGTCTGGGCTTAAACCGCTCCACAACTTCGTTAAACCTTTTATAATCCTCTTGTCTATTTTTTAACAAGCTTGGATCAATTAAATCAGGACGAAGTGTGCTTTGAAGCTCTTCGAGCCTGACAACCGGCACCCAGTATCTTCGAATGTCAGAAGGAACAATTTCTCCGGGTTTATACGTTTTTGAAAATTCTTGTATTTTATTTAATGTTGTCTGGTCTGGTTTTTCCGATTCCAGTTTTTGCATTTCAAGAAAACGCTTGACTTCATGTAATTTATAAAATTCATTTGGATAAAGCGCCTTAACATTTTCATTCATGCGTAAAAAGTCAGACTCCGGGATTACGCCTTCTTTGACATATTTCTGAAGCTCATCTCGGGCTTCTGCGCGTTTTTTAGTACCAATTAATTTTGCTGCTTCTTCTTCTGTCAATAGTCCTTGCGCTTTAAACGCTTGAATCCTGGTAACTAAATCCGGAGGAATAGCAGGTCTTCCGGCTAAATCAGCAACTGTATCTGTGCCATCCCAACTTGCCTGAAGCGCTCTATCGACTAACGGCGCAATCTTCTCCGACACTTTTACTGATGCTTCTTCTAAAAGAATATTATGCTTTGCAGTTTCCTCTTCAACTTTTTTTAATATCGTAGTAATATCTTTTTTTGCTACTTTTAAAGCTTCTAATTCATCTGCTGCATGTTTCATTGTGCTCTCGTACGAACTTACAGCAGTAGAAAAACCATTTACCTGGTTGGCGTCGGTAAGCTTTTTCATTTCATCAAGTCTTTCTCCTGCTATAGCAATTCTCACTTCTTCTTTTTTAACAGGGTCAAAGGTAAAAACAAGCGCAACGTTTTCCTGAAGAGGTTTAATGAAGTACAAAGGATTATTTGGGGCTAAGTCTCCTCCTAAAACATACGTATTGAATTGAACAAAATTCGTTGGAGTTGCCGTCGTACTCTCGCCAAGGATTTTTGCATTTTGATTATATCGAACTGTTATATCCCAGTTATAATAGGCAGGATTAGAAACTGCTTGGACAGAAGAAGACATTGCAGATAAAAAAACTGCACATACAACAAGTACCCAAAAAAGGAACTTTTGCATAAATAGTCTGCCTTACTCTAAGGTAGAACATTTTTTTATTTATTGTCAATAGCCAAAATGTGATTATTGTCACACATTGTAATGCTATACTATATAATATATGTTATGTCCCAAACATTTTACATATTTCGGCATGGGGAAACATTTGCAACAAAAGCAGGGACCGGTTATGGCGATCAAATTTTAACAGCCGGAATATTAGAGGAGGGAAGACCTACCATTGAAAAAATGGCAAGGTATTTAAAAAACATTCCAACCGATTATAATGTCAGTTCGGAAATAAACAGGTGTAAACAAACCTCAGAGATTGTATCAAAAATTACCGGAAAACAATTTGTTTTTGACGAGCGATTAAACGAAGTATATATGGAAACATTTCAAAACGTAACCGACCGGCTTAATTCTCTTTTAAGTGAAATAAAAGCGCAGAACTATAATCGTATCCTTATCTGCACCCACGGAGCTATTATCGGCACCCTCTTGGGTTTTTTTACTGATCAAAAATTCGAAGAACAAGACCTTTTTAATTTTCCGCCGCCTGGTGTTTTGACCATTGTAAAAGAAAATCAAATCGAACAAATCAATTTCAACCAAGTCTAATACATGCTATAGTATGGTGATGAGGTGATTTCAAAACTGTCATTCCGTGCTTGACCAAGTCTGACTTGGCTTGACACGGAATCTATATAGATGGTGAATTAAGTTCAGCATGACAATAGTGTTTGAGTTTTGAAACGAGTTCGTTATGCTTGCTAAGATATATTCTTCGGCGGTGGTGGGGCTGGGTGCCGTACCTATAGAAGTAGAAATAGCTATCGCCTCCCAGGGACTCCCGAGTTTTACCATTGTCGGTCTTCCCGATAAAGCTGTAGAAGAAGCAAGGGAGAGAGTAAGAAGCGCAATTAAAAATAGCGGCGCTGATTTTCCTGCAAAAAAAATAACAATTAATCTTGCTCCTGCAGATTTGCCAAAAGAAGGCGCGTCCTTTGATCTTCCCATTGCTATTGGAATTTTAGTTGCTTCAGGCCAAATCATTAATCCATTAACCGATGCTTTGTTTATTGGCGAATTATCGCTGGATGGAAGAGTAAGACACGTAAACGGAATTTTATCCCAAACAATTTTGGCAAAAGAGAAAAAATTAAAACGCATATTTGTCCCAAAAGTAAACGCCAAGGAAGCAAGCATTATCCAAAACATTGATATTTTCCCGGTAACAACCATTCTTGAGCTTTTCCATCACATAACCGGCACAAAGCTTATTCCCCTTGAAAAACCAACCAAACTAAATGACCAGTGCTCAAAAGAAGAATTTGAGTTTGACATGGCAGATATAAAAGGCCAAGAACGAGCCAAACGAGCCTCGGAAATTGCTGCCGCAGGATTTCACAATATGCTCTTAAAAGGCGAACCCGGAGCAGGGAAGACGTTGCTGGCAAGAACCCTTCCTTCTATTTTGCCTTCCCTAACACTCGATGAGGCAATTGAAACGACAAAAATTTATAGCATCTCTGGAATGCTTGGGAATGATTCAATTATTACCAAACGCCCCTTCAGGTCTCCGCATCACACGACTTCTCATATTGGTCTTATTGGCGGTGGTACACACCCCAAACCAGGAGAAATCTCTCTGGCTCATAGAGGAGTATTATTCTTGGACGAATTTCCCGAATTTCCAAGACACGTTTTAGAAGCACTGCGACAACCTTTAGAAGATGGACACGTAACAATTTCAAGAGCCCACGGCAGAATTACATTTCCGTCAAAGTTTATGCTCGTTGCAGCGTCTAACCCGTGTCCGTGCGGGTTTTATATGAGTGCGCCTAACAAGTGCACATGTTCTGCGAGTACCATAATGCGCTATCAAAAACGAGTATCAGGCCCGCTTTTAGATAGAATTGATATTCATTTAGACGTACCATCGGTAAAAGTAGAAAAACTAACCGCGAGAGAACTTGAGAATCAAGAAACTTCAGAAAAAATCAGAAAACGTGTCCAAAAAGCCTATAGTCTCCAAGTGCGACGATTTTATAAATCTGCTATTACCGCGAATTCAGAAATGACCACCCGAGACGTAAAAAAATTTTGCCCGATTTCCAACGAGTGTTTGCAAATCTTACGCATGGCGGTTTCCAAGCTTAACCTTTCTGCAAGAAGCTACTATAGAATTATTAAACTATCCCAAACGATTGCAGACCTCGAAGATTCTAAAAATATTCAACCGCATCATGTAACTGAAGCTTTGCAGTATAGATCAGTTCAAACCGGAATTTAAACTTTAATCGTCATTCTGGCTTGTCCAGAATCTATAAATTTAGAAAAAATTGGTTTAATTATGATGAATATTAAATTTATTCAAAACTTATCACTTGCTCCCCCATTGCAGTCTAATTATATTCGTATATTTTTCTAGAACTATGGAGAGAGGATTAAAAAATCAAAAAGCAGCAGAACTATTAAAAACATTTGGCAAAAATGAAATTACGATAAAAAAACAGTTTTTTGTTGTTTCTTTATTTCTTTCTCAATTCCCTACGTTCATAAACGGTATTCTGGCTTTAGCTGCTCTCTTTTCTTTTTTTATAGGTGACATTCTTGACGGAGGTCTTATACTTTTTATTCTCGTTCTTAATGGAATATTTGGCTTCATTCAGGAATATAAGGCTGAAAAATCCTTGGAAAAACTCCAGGCTTTTGTCACTCCCCTTTCAAGAGTTCTACGAGACGGAAAAGAAGTGCAAATTCCTACCTCAGAAATTGTACCCCAAGACTTAGTAATCCTTTCCGAAGGAGACAGAATCCCGGCAGACGGGGGCATCGTGTATTCATCTCATATGGAAATTGATGAATCGTTGTTAACCGGAGAATCAATTCCTGTTATTAAAAAGCAAAATGACGAAATTTTTGGAGGAACTCTTGTTGTAAAAGGGAAAGGACATCTATTGGTCAAAAAAACAGGTTTAAATTCTCGCTTTGGCCAAATTGCACAAACACTTTCTTCTATTGAAACGGACAAAACTCCCCTTCAAAAAAATCTGACTGTTTTGGGAAAAATCTTATCTTTTATTGCTCTTGGCATATCTATGTCTCTTGTCCCAATTGGACTTATGCAAGGAAAGCCGCTACTGCCTATTATCCTTGTTGCCGTAAGCATTGCAATCGCGGCAATTCCCGAAGGTCTTCCTGCGGTAATTACTATTGCTCTTGCAATCGGCACCAGTAGAATGGCCAAGAAAAAAGCGATTATAAGAAAAATGCCCGCTGTCGAAACGCTGGGATCTGTTCAGGTTGTTATTTCGGACAAGACAGGAACTCTTACGCAAAATGCCATGCGGGTAAAAAAGCACTGGGTAAAAGAAAAAGATTTCTTGCCGGATATTCTTCGAGCCTCCGTACTTGGAAACACAGCATCTCTGATTAGAAAAGAAGATGGCGGAGAAGATTGGGATGTAATAGGAGACAAAACAGACGGTGCGCTTCTGTTATTTGCTCAAGCTCACATTAAAAATCTTGAATCATTTAAAAAAGAAGGGAGAATTATAGATGAATATGTGTTTGATCCTGAAACAAAAACAATTACTACTGTTTTTGAAAAAAATAAAAAAAGGTTTGTATTTGTAAGAGGCGCTCCCGAAGAGATTATTGAAAAAAGTACACTCAAAGACGATGAAAAAGAAAAAATTAAATCACAGTATGAAAGCTATGCAAAAGAAGGACTTCGAGTAATTGCATTTGGATCAAAGATTGAAAGCCATGATAATAAAAAACGAGAACATTTGGAAAGCAATCTTGAATTTTTGGGATTTATTGGAATATATGACCCCCCTCTTAAAAAAGCAAAACAAGCAGGAATCCATATCGTAATGGTTACCGGAGATAACGAATTGACCGCCTTAACCATTGCAAAAGAAATAGAACTTATTGAAAAAGACGAAGATATAATAACAGGGGAAGAATTAGAACAGATTGCCGATGAAGAGCTTAAGAAAGTTTTACCAAAAACTCGGATTTTTGCGCGAGCCGAACCCCAACATAAACTCAGATTAGTCAGACTTTTTAAAGAAATGGGGTATGTTGTGGGAGTAACAGGTGATGGTATCAACGATACTCTTGCTTTAAAACGGGCTGACGTTGGAATTGCCATGGGGGAGAAAGGAACCGATGTTGCAAGAGAAGCAAGCGACATTGTCCTGCTCGATGATAACTTCGCAACACTTGTTAGCGCTATTGAAGAAGGACGCACTATTTATAGTAATATTGCCAAGGCAGTAACGTATCTTCTCTCCGGGAACCTTGCGGAAATCTCTCTCGTATTTTTTGCGGCAATTTTTGGACTTCCCTCGCCCCTTTTACCGACTCAGATTTTATGGATCAACCTGGTGACTGACGGACTTCCTGCTCTCGCCTTGGCGAGTGATACGAAAGATACTGGTCTCCTTAAGAAAAAACCCAGAGACCCAAAACAACCCATTCTTACCTCTGCCCGAATACTGTTTGTTGTATTGGTAGGATTTGGGCTTTCTCTTTCCCTTCTTTATCTCTTTCATTTTCTTCTTGGTAAAGGAAATGAAACATTAGCCCGAACGATTACCTTTAATCTGCTTATTATCTTTCACTTGCTTCTGGCTTTTATTGTAAGAGGATCTTCTCCTTTTAAAGCAGGAAGATTTTTGTTTGCGACCGTTTTTATAACCATTCTTGCTCAAACTCTTATCACCACTGTTCCTTTTCTCCAAACCATTTTCCACTTAGGATTTTAACAAGCTGTCATTCTGACGAAGGTCAGAATCTTAAAAATCAATGAGATCCTGAACTCCTGCCTGTCGGCAGGCAGGAGTTCAGGATGACAACAATGCCACCTAAATCAGTTTTTCTTGAGAAGATTCCCCGGGGAATTTAACTTTTAAATGAATATACGCAGCTTTTGTAGCAATTCGTCCCCTGCTTGTACGTTTCAAAAACCCGATCTGGAGCAGATACGGCTCAACAACTTCTTCTATGGTACCAATATCTTCGGAAATAGTTGACGCAATGGTTTCTATACCAACCGGGCCTCCCCCATGCTTTTCTATAATTGCCAAAAGTAACCTTCTGTCAGAGCTATCAAGTCCAATTCCGTCTACTTCAAGCATGGAAAGCGCTTGATGATTCAAAGTATGAATAATCCTTCCCTCCCCTTTAACTTGGGCAAAATCTCGTGATCGTTTTAATAATTTTAAAGCAATTCTGGGAGTACCCCGTGCCCGCTTGGCAATTTCTTCAATGCTTTTTGTATCAATTGGAACTTGTAATTTTTCCGCTGCTTTTTTGACAATCTGCTCAAGCTCTTTTGGAGAATAAAATGTTAGTCTGTGCACGACCCCAAACCTATCCCGAAGCGGAGCTGACAAAAGCCCTGCTCTTGTGGTTGCGCCTATTATGGTAAACGGTTGAAGATCAAGCCGTAATACTTTAGCCGACGGCCCTTTTCCCAAAACCATGTCCAGGGCATAATCCTCCATTGCCGGATACAATGTTTCTTCAACTACTTTGTTCAATCTATGAACTTCATCAATAAATAAAATATCTCCTTTTTCTAAATTAGTCAAAATAGAAGCTAAATCCCCTGCCCGCTCAATTGCCGGACCAGATGTTACCCGAATATTTGCTCCTATTTCTTTAGCAATCAAATGAGACAAGGTAGTTTTCCCAAGTCCGGGCGGACCGTATAATAAAATATGTTCGAGTGCCTCTCCTCTTTTTTTTGCAGCAGCAATGGCTATTTTTAAGGATTCTTTGACATTTTCTTGTCCCACAAACTCATTCCACTTCTGCGCCCGAAGCGAATTAAGAAGAACCTGTTCTTCAAGAATCACTTGTTCAATATCGTCTTTATTTTTAGTCATAATATTAAATTCGAATATCGAAGCTCGAAACAAATTCAAAGCTCAAATGTTCAAAATTGTTTTTGTTTTTTGTCATTTAGTATTGTTTCGTATTTCGGATTTTGGTATTCGGATTTATTTTCCAAGGTATTTCAATGCCATTCTAATCTTCTCCTCTGCACTTCCTTCATTTTTAATCGAACGCAGTGCTTCCCCTGCTTCTTTACCTGAAAATCCTAGTGATTTTAAAGCAGTCACTACTTCCTGGCTGTCTTTTTGCAAAGTTGAACTTAAATCCAAGTCTGCCATGCTACCGCATTTACTCTTGAGCTCTATAATAATTTTCTGCGCATTTTTTGTTCCTAGTCTGGGAACTGATGTAAAAAACGATACATCGCCTTGAATAATTGCGTTTACAATATCTGTTCTTGCGTGAATTGCAAAAATTCCTATTGCGGTTTTTGGCCCTACTCCAGATACGCTAATTAATTGTTCAAAAAGTGTTAGGTCTTGAGCATGTAAAAATCCGTACAGCTCCAAAGCATCTTCTCTAACGTGAGTATAGGTGAAAAGCTTGATCTCGGAACCAACAGAACCAAGCTTTGACAATACTTCATCGGATACCAACACCTTATATCCAACGCCACCCACATCAATAATGATGTATGGATCATTCCTAAGTTCAACAATTCCTTTCAAAGAAGCTATCATAGAGTTATTGCATTATACCCCAGATGTGTATTCTTGACAAACAGGGCGAAAAATACTAAACTTAGCTAAGTTAGCTAATTAAATTACTATGCAGATTATAAATATTCACGAAGCAAAAACAAACCTTTCAAAACTCATTGCAAAAGTTTTGGAAGGACAAGAAGTAATTATTGGAAAAGCCGGAAATCCTGTTGTCAAACTTGTGGCATATAAAGAAAAGAAATTACCCCGCAAACCAGGTGCGTTAAAAGGTAAAATTTTTGTTCCGGACAATTTTAATGATGAAGATGAAGAGATAAATAAACTGTTCTACGGTAAGTAAATTCATGCGTTATTTACTTGATACTCATACGTTACTATGGTGGCTTGAGAATGATAAACGGTTAAAAAATACTTTTAAAAAAGTAATCAGTAATCCAAAAAATGTAATCTATATAAGTGTGGTAAGCGGATGGGAAATAAGTATAAAGCAGAAAAAAGGAAAGCTTCCTCTTAAAACTACAGTTAGGGAATGCTTTGAAAAATCACATTTTGAAACGATACCAATTACTGTTGATCATATTCTCCGACAAGACAAATTACCTATGCATCACAAAGATCCTTTTGACAGAATGTTAATTTCCCAAGCAAAAGAAGAAAATCTAATTCTCGTCACCAACGATGAAAAAATAAAAAGATATTCTGTCAAAACCTTAAGCTAATTTCCTCCTCAACATAGATTGTTCTAGGCAACGCTCAAACAATTTTAATTTTATCAATAACTATATTTTTTTATTGAAAATGCGTGGGTGGAAATAAAAGAATTAAACTAAACTTCTCAGATACTGCAACAACTGTGCTGGTTTCACAACATGTTTTTGCGAGCTTTTTTAAGTTCTTTATGAATACGAGGAGGTTGCTTTTTATCTTCTTTTTCCAACATCATAAGATCTATCTCCCCTGGTGTTGCGACTTTGAGAGTCTTTAACCTAGAGAAATCCCTATCATAGGTTATAAGGGTAACTCCTTTTGGAACTTGCGTCGCAATCAAACAATCGCCGTATTTAATATTGTGCTTCTGCCATAAAACTAATGCTTTTGTGGTATTTGTTTTTTCCATAAGAGTTATATTTCGAAGATGTAAAATTCTCCGAAGATCCTTAATGACTTCAGACTTTGGAAATTTATAGAGACGAATTAGTATGAATAAAATTTCTAGAAAAACTACATTCGAGGTATAAGGAATTAGTTTTCCCTCTTTGATAAGACTAAAAAGATTGACGCATTCTTCATATTTACTTTCATCATCTTTTGTAAAAAACCGAATAAAAATACTTGTTTCAATAAATATTTTCACGTCTAAAGGGTATTATCGTTTTCCGTCTGAATAGTCAATGTAATCCCGAATCTTTTCTGCAGGAATAGGATTCTTAACTTTATATTTTCCCCCCAAAGATAGAAAATCATCTTCCATGGGTTCTATAATAATTTTTTTCTTCTCAGCCCGAATTATTGCCCTTCCGTGCTTTGTAAGACCGATTTTCTTGCGTATTGCAACGGGAATATGAACTTGAAACTTAGGAGTAATAGTAGTTAATGTCTGCATCATAATAACAATTATATAGCAATAATACTTATTTGTCAATAACTATATTATTTCATTACTAGCAAGATAGATAAATTGCAAAAATTTACGAAAAAGTAAAACGCAGAAATCCATGCAGAGGAGGTTTTAGCTAATCTTCGGAGCATGAGCCTGGTCATTGCAAGAAAGATCCAATTACGAACCGTTCTACGAGATCGCTCAAAATCTTTGGCTAGTCTTCTATACCGTATGGTCCACGAATTTGTTCTCTCAACGATCCAACGCTTCGGTAAAACGACAAATTTATGGAGCTCATTTCGTTCGACGACTTCAAAATCAACACCCCATGTTTGTTTCGAAAAGTCAAGAAATTTGCCTGCATAGCCTCCATCCGTATGTCCTTTCTGAAAAGCTGCTCCATTGGTTTTTGCTTTGTGCTTCCCCCGTTGTTTTAACTGATTGGCCATCGATGATTGCTACTGTTTCGTTCGGCTTCTTTCCCGCGACAACTCTTGTTATTTTCCTCAGCTTTCTATGGATCTTTTCAATGGTGCCATTCTCATTCCACTGA
>Ga0209542_10015237_pt1 | contig 12944 bp, 14 predicted proteins | sample RifCSPhighO2_01_FD_184028 | JGI IMG/M metagenome (GOLD analysis project Ga0209542, IMG submission 184028) | Soil microbial communities from Rifle, Colorado - Rifle CSP2_plank highO2_0.1 (SPAdes) (version 2) | ecosystem: Environmental > Terrestrial > Deep subsurface > Rock core/Sediment ... | reverse complement strand
CCATGGGTGTAAATGTGACTCTCTGGTCATCAAAGTAGAGTTTGACCATGCCCGTCGGACCATTTCTGTGCTTCTCGATCAGAATCTCGGCCACATTACCCCGCCTTGAGCCTTCGGTCTTATCACCCTCCTCTCTATGAATGAACATGACTACGTCAGCATCTTGTTCAATCGAGCCACTGTCGCGCAAATCGGAAAGCTTGGGCCGGCCGCCGCGCTGTTCCACGTTGCGGTTGAGCTGCGACAGGGCCAATACTGGTACCTCAAGTTCTCGAGCCAGACCTTTGAGCGCTCGTGAAATTTCCGTAACCTGCTGAACAAGCGAATCGTAGTTGCGGCGTGGAACAAGTAGCTGTAAATAGTCAACTATTATCAAACCCAAGTTGCATTCATTTTTCAATCGCCTGGCTACACCCTTCATACGTAGGACGTCTATGTATGAGTCATCATCGATAAAGATGGGTGCGTTGGCCAGGCGATCGAGCGAGTCGCGGATCCGCGAGAACTCTTCGTCGGTCGAAATTTTTCCGGTGCGCATTTTCCACGAGTCCACCCGCGACTCGGCGGCGAGTAGTCTATCTACTAGTTGAGCTGAACTCATTTCAAGTGAGAAAATGCCCACCGAAGTGTTGTGCTTAAGGGCAGTATTGCGGGCGATATCAAGGGCGAGCGATGTCTTGCCCATGCCGGGGCGGGCGGCCAGTATGATCAGGTCGGATTTCTGAAGTCCGGCGAGCTTGATATCAAGTTCGGGGAAGCCGGTGGGTACTCCCCGCAGTTTGTCCTTGGACTGGTGCAGATGTTCGAGCCGCTCCCAGGCATCGGTAAGCGTGTCTTTGAGGGTGGTGAATTTGTGTTTGCTGTAGCTGGCTACGTCGAGCAACTTCTTGCCCGCTCGATCGAGCACGCTGTCGAGATCCGCGTCAGAATCATATGAAATTTCAGAAATATGATCGGCTGCGTAGATGAGATTACGTAAAGTGGCCTTTTTGCGCACAATCTCGGCATAATGCAGCAAGTTGCTGGCCGAAGGCACTGTATTTATAAGTTCGGTTAAATATGACGAACCGCCCACTTTCTCGAGCTTGCCAATTTCGGTCAGTCGCGATGAAACCGACAATAGGTCAATCGGGTTACCAAGTGAGTAAAGGTCGATCATGGCCTGGTATATAGAGTTGTGCTTGTCGTTGTAGAAGGCGCCTTTCTCTACCACATCGAGTACAACCGGCAATTGATCTGGCCGTAGCATTATGCTCCCCAAGAGCGCCTTTTCCGCCTCCGTATCCTGCGGTGGCACCCGCACCCCACCTGTTTTGTTTGTTGCCATAGAAAATGATTATAGCACGCAGTCAAAATGCCTCTCCCTCCCCGAATGGGGGACAATCTGGGGAAACTATTGTCTTTGCAGTTTGGGGCCTTCGGGGGAGTCTTCGACTGCCCAGCCGAACGTGGCGATGCGTTCGCGGAGGATATCGGCGGTGATCCAGTCTTGATTTTTGCGGGCTTCTTCACGTTCTCTTGCAAACCTCTTCACTTCGGGTGGGACATCATTTTGGCGAAATCTGTAATCTGCCACAGCTTTCTCGAGGCTAAGGCCAAGCACCTTATCGAATTCATACGCAGGTGATGCACTTGCCGGTGCAGGAAGGTCAGCTACTCTCCAGAGCACGGCCAAAGCTTTGGGAGTGTTTAAGTCGTCGGCGATTGCGGATTCGAATTCTGATTTTAGTGAATTCAGAGGTCGGACCTCCGGACTCCCCTGAGGTCCGACCTCAGGGACAGGGATGCTGATAGAAGCTAATTGGCGGATTAATTTGTGATATGCGTTTTCGGCGGCTTCGAGTGATTGCCAGCTGAAATTTATTTTTTGCCGATAATGGGTGCCTAAATACAGGTAGCGAAGGGCCATGGGGGAGAAGCCGCGTTTTTCAACATCATCGAGGGTATAGAGATTGCCGAGTGACTTACTCATCTTCGTACCACTTACAGTCATAAAGTCGTGATGCAGCCAGACGTTGACTACTTTGTGACCGAAGCGGGCTTTGTTCTGGGCAATCTCATTAGTGTGATGTACTGGAATATGGTCAATGCCGCCGGTGTGAATATCAAAACGTTCGCCCAAAAATTTAGTACTAATAGCACTGCATTCAATGTGCCAACCCGGAAAGCCCACCCCCCATGGTGACTCCCACTCCATTTGCCTCTTTTCGTTATTTGGACTGAATTTCCATAAAGCAAAATCTGTGATATTTTTTTTCTCCTTGTTCACTCCAATCCGAGCTCCGGCTTTCAGCCCTCCGGCATCCAGTTTTGCCAACTTGCCATAATCACTCAATTTGCTCGTATCAAAATAAATGCCGTCAGTTATTTTATAAGTAAAACCTTTTTGCTCCAGAACTTTTATAAATTCTATTTGCTCGGGAATATATTTAGTAGCTGGTGCCCAGACAGTAGGGGAGAGGACGTTTGCAATTAACAGATCTTTCTGGAAAATCTCGGTGAAGTACTTGGCAATCTCCCAGGCACTTTTGCCCGCCTTGCGCGAGCCTACTTCCATCTTGTCTTCGCCCTCATCTCCGTCACCCACCAGGTGTCCCACGTCGGTGATATTCTCAACATGATTTACCTTATATCCTGCATATGTGAGAGTGCGTTTGAGCACATCCGCGAAAATATAGGAGCGCAAATTGCCAATGTGTGCGTAGTCATAGACAGTGAAGCCGCAAGTATAAAGTCCTACCTTGCCAGGCTCGATAGGCACAAACAGATCTTTTGATTGTGTGAGAGTATTGTGTAGATGAATTTCCATACCCATATAAACATGTTATCATAACTACCATGCGCCGTATAATCATAAGTCTAATTTTGGTCGCAGCTGGCTTCGTCGGTGGTACTTACGCTGCTAGGGCACGCGTACCGGAGATTGACAAGGTAAGTGGTGTTACTGGTAAGAACAGTCCCATTGCCGATCAAGTTGATTTCGAACCGTTCTGGAAAGCCTGGAATGTCTTAAATGAGAAATATGTGCCACCGGATGCCTCGGCAACCAGCACGAACGACAAATTGATTTTCAACCAAAAATTGGTCTGGGGCGCCATCGAGGGGCTAGCTGCTGGAGTGGGGGATCCATACACAGCCTTTTTTCCTCCTGAAGACACAAAGATTTTCAAGAGTGATATAAGCGGTAACTTTGAGGGTGTGGGTATGGAAATTGCTATTAAGGATGATGTGCTTACAGTTATTGCTCCACTTAATGGTTCCCCCGCAGAGAAAGCAGGCGTAAAAGCGGGGGATAAGATTATTGAAATAGACGCTAAAACTACCCGTGACTTAAGTGTAGAAGAGGCAGTAAGTCAGATTCGGGGACCTCGCGGGACTTCTGTTAAGCTGACTTTGGTAAGGGCCAAAATGGACGAGCCACTTACGATTAGTGTAACCCGAGATGTCATTGACATTCCTGCTCTCAAAACTGAAACCAAAGTGGGGGAGAGAGGCTCGGTGTTTGTTATCCATCTCTATAGCTTCTCTGCATCTTCGCCCACCCTATTTAGGGATGCACTTGAGAAGTTTGCAAATTCCGGGACGGATAAATTGATCATTGATTTGCGAGGTAATCCTGGGGGCTATCTTGAGGCTGCGGTTGATATGGCCAGCTGGTTTTTGCCCGAGGGCAAGGTGGTAGTGCGGGAGTACTTCGGCGAAGGTAAAGAAGAGGAAGTTCATCGCAGTAAAGGCTATGATGTATTCAGCGAGAATCTTAAAATCGTTATTCTGATTGACGGTGGTAGCGCTTCAGCCTCGGAGATCCTGGCGGGAGCCTTACGTGAACAAAAAAAGATACCTCTGGTAGGTGAAAAGACCTTCGGCAAAGGCTCAGTGCAGGAACTTGTTGATATCACCCGCAACACTTCCCTTAAGGTGACTGTGGCTAGATGGCTGACCCCAAATGGCTTGTCGATTTCGGAGAGAGGTCTTGAGCCGGATTATAAGGTTTCGATTACGAAAGAGGATATCGAAAAGAGTAGGGATCCCCAGTTAGAAAAAGCAATAGAAATAGTTTTCCGCTAATACCTAGTACCTAACAACTAATACCTTAAAATATGAAGGTTATACTGCTAAAAGATGTGAAGGGGGTGGGCAAGATGAGTGATGTCAAGAATGTGTCTGACGGCTATGCCCGCAATTTTCTCTTTGCAAATAAATTAGCCGAAGTGGCAACACCCGCGACTCTGCGGAATCTCGAAGTACGAATCTCGAAGCACGAAACAAGCATGAAAAAGGAAAATGAAAAAATTAGGGAAACTCTGGATGATCTGGCTGGCAAGAGTTTTGAGATAAGGAGACGGACCAACGAGCAGGGGACACTCTTCGATTCACTGGATAAAAAGGAAATCGCCGAACTATTACATATTGATCCAGAATTTGTTGTTCTCGAACACCCCATTAAGCACTCTGGCAAGCATCAAGTCACTCTTCGAATAGACGACCATAAATCCCTCCTCACGATAGACATAGTGCCTATTATCTAGTATCCTCGATTTGATAAAGCAAATCGGAGCTATACGATGCTGACGATGGGAGAAATTTTGGATTTGCCAGTGAAGGAGATTTTACGTTTGTTAGCGAATTTGACCTTGCCGTCTCGAAGGGCAAACAAAGTATGATCCTTGCCTATGCCCACGTTTCTGCCGGGCATATAGACTGTGCCCCGCTGGCGCAAAATAATAGACCCGGGCTTAGCCACCTTGCCATCTCGAAGGGCAAACAAAGTATGATCCTTGCCTATGCCCACGTTTCTGCCGGGCATATAGACTGTGCCCCGCTGGCGCAAAATAATAGACCCGGGCTTAGCCACCTGGCCATCGCCAAGTTTAAGCCCTAGGTATTTGGGTTGTGAGTCGCGTAAATTTTTAGTTGAGCCGCCTGCCTTCTTGTGCGCCATTGGGTTATAATACAGGAAAGCGACGAAAATGCAAGAGAAATTAAAAGTAGTATTTGTGCCAGTTGTTATAGTGCTTGTTGCTGGATTTGCATTTGGTTTGGGACGGCTTTCCAAAATAACAGAGAGCAAACCCCCCCTTGTAATAGAACAAGCACCAGGAGCTGTGTCAGTGGTATTGGGCACGAGCACAGTAAAGTCACAAGCCACAACGGGTAAGTTTGTGGCTTCCCGGTCGGGTGAGAAATTTCATTATCCGTGGTGCCCTGGGGCAAAAAGAATTAGCGATATCAACAAAGTATGGTTTAATACAACGGAAGAGGCGATAGCCGCCGGCTACGAACCAGCTGCTAATTGCCCTGGATTATAAGTGTGATTAATTAAATAATCTCATGAGTGAACTACAATATGCTATTGATAAATTGAAGCGAGCTGTCAATGACAGAACACGTGATCTGGCGAATAAGGAGGGTGAACTTCGCAAGTTTGAACAGGAACTCTCACGAGAGAGGGGAGAGCCTCAGAGATTGAAGCAGGAAATTTCGCGTCTTGAATCAGAATTACAGCGTGTAAAAATGGATCAGAATAAATCGGAAGGTAATGTGCGCAAACTTGAGTCTGATAAGCGTACTCATGAGCGCGAGATTGCAACTCTACACAACGAGCTTAATCACGAAAGAGGGGAGTTGGAGAGAGCTCAAAGGGACCTCATTAACGCTACCAAGCGTTAATGAGGATATGTCGCACAATATAGATTTTGCGACATGGGCATATAGTGTTGACTCTACTCTGGAGGTAAGGTACTCCCCTCTTGAACTTTTGTTTTTAGGCCCGAGAGGAACTCACCCTTCATGAATGGCAGGATATACTTGCTCCAGACAGTAACTATTGGTCGTCTGATATAGTCTGTCCAGATTATTATGCCCGTATCAATAATGATGTGAATATTGCTGTTTAAGGCGCTTTCTGAACTGGAGTCTACATTACCCCTCAAGTTGATCTTAAGAGCGCTAATAAGCAAAATTACGATTACAAATACAGCTATCAAGCTAATGAATCCCTTCATCATAAGTATGATAGCGGATTTAAGTATCCGTTCAAGGGCGAAACAGGCATTTCTGTGCATTTGCTGACTGTGCCATCGCCCTTTATCAATTTAGTGACTTTAACACCCTCGGTGGCATAAACACTGAAGTGCAGATGCGGTCCGGTGGCATAACCAGTTGACCCGCTGTAGCCAATCAATTGACCAGCGCTAACCTGCTCGCCAGGATTAACTTTTTGAAGCGATAAGTGGGCGTATAGAGTTGATAGACCGTTACTGTGATCCACTAGTACCCATTTACCATACGAACCTCCCGGGCAGCCCAGATCAGTATTGCCGATGGCACGCACACTTCCCGCCCCAGCCGATTTTACAAGCGTGCCAACCGAGGCTCTGAAGTCTATGCCGTTGTGACCCTTGTCGCTGTAGGCGCCGCTTTTGGCAAATTCAGTATTGCCAAAGTATTGTGTTACGGTAACACTATCAAGTGGCCAGGTAAGTACACCAGTTCCCGGATGTGGTAATTTGGACAGATCCACACCCGCGAGCCTCGCCTCATAACTACGTAACTCTGCCTCGAAGACCGCCTTCTGGGCAATCTTTTGCTCAAGAAGAGTACGGAAGTTTGATTCTTTATTCTTTGTCTCTGATAAAAGTTTGCTCTTGCTACTTATGTTGTCAGCAGCAAGTTTACGCTGATCTAACAACTTGTTTTTCAGTTCAAGTAGCTCACTGCGCGCCCTCTCAAGATCCGTCTTATCAGAGCTTAGCTTGATGCGCTCTTGCTTGAGGCGTTCCAGATCAATTCGCACTCTCTCTTGCAAACGCTCGAGGTTGTAAGCACGATCCATTCTCTCCGAGATCGTTCCATCAGAGAGCATGATCTCGGCGGGGGTAAGATCAAGCGAGCGCTCCAGAGTGCGCAAGGTCTCTTTTATCCCAGCAATCCTTTTGTCAATTTCGTCTGTATGAACGTTTATCTCGCTCTCCAATTCGCCGATAGAGAGATTTGTATTAGTGACTTTTGTCTCCGTGACTTTAGTCTGAGTTTCTAGCTTCTTCTTGGTCAGATCAAGAGTTTTGATGGTGCTCGAAAGCGTATTCTTCTCCCGCTCTGTCTTATTCAGCTCCTTCTCTGTAGCCGCAATCTCCCCTTCCAGCTGTTTAATTTTGCTTTGCGTGCTTTCAATCTGCTCACTCACACTCTGTGCATGCAAAAATACCGTGGGTATCAATAATAAGGCTATAAATATTAATAATCGCTTACCCATTACCTTATGATAGCACGTCCAAGGCGGTCTTAATTCGAGCCAAACTTTCTTTTTTGCCAAGAGCATTTGCCAGAATGAAAGGTTCGGGGGACTTTTCTTTACCAGAGAGGGCTACGCGCATGGGCCAGAGGACTTTACCCTTTCCCATCTGCTCTGCATAAGGCCAGACTGTTTCCTTGTCAGTCCCCTTCTCTAGGATATATGTGAGATGCTTCCTAATTTCCTCCTCACTTGCACCAGACTTTCCCACCAATAATTCTTTTGAGACTTTGGGCTTAATTAGCAGAAAGTCAAATTCCCCACCCTCTCTTAGCATCTGGGAAATATCGCCGAATTTGTTTATGCGTTCGAGGAAAAGCGGCAAAAACTTCTCTGAAAACTGTTCGACCTCTGAGGTCGAACAAAATGTTTGAGCTCGTTTTCGTAATTCTTCAGGTGCCAACCGCTTCATGTGCTCGCGATTGAGCCAGTCAAGCTTATTAATATCAAAGACAGCTCCCCCTTTTTGGACCCGTTCTAAATCGAATAGCTCTAGGAGCTCTGATCTATTGAACACTTCCCTACTGTCTTTGGGATGCCAACCGAGGAGAGCAAGAAAGTTAATTATTGCCTCGGGCAGATATCCGTCATCGCGGTATTCGAGAACAGATTTGGCTCCATGCCGAGCGCTTAGTTTAGACTTATCTGGGGCAAGAATAAGAGGCATGTGGGCATAGATCGGTCGCTTGGCTCCAATTGCTTCTTGTATCAGGATGTGTCTGGGTGTGTTGGAAATATGCTCTTCTCCGCGTATGACGTGAGTGATTCCCATTTCGTGGTCGTCGACAACTACGGCGAAGTGGTAAAGAGGCTCATCAATGCTACGGGCTATAATGAAATCCTTGAGGTCTGTAGTATCAAAACTGATCTCACCACGTAGCAGGTCAGTGAAGGTCACTACCCTATTTGGGTTCCTGAATCTGATTACTTCTGATCTACCCCCTTCTTTAACATTCTCTTCTTTGGAAATGTAAGCAATATCTCGCGTGATCAAATCATTTAAATACTTTCTGTAAACGTCGATACGGTATGTTTGTATAATCGGTCCCTCATTATAATCAAGACCGAGCCACTTCAAGCTTTCTACTATGTTAACTTCGAATTCTTTCTTGGATCGAACAGGGTCTGTATCCTCGAAACGCAAAATTATTTTGCCATCATTCTGTCTGGTAAACAAGTACGTATAAAGCATAGTTCGCACCCGACCAATGTGTAGTGGTCCTGTGGGCGAAGGTGGAAATCTTGTTACTACGTTATTTTTCATGCGAGAGGACAATGTCGAGAATAGCTTCGGCCATTTTGCGGGCGGCATCGGGGCGTGCGAAAGCCCGGGCGTGCTCGCTCATTTTTGACTGAATTTCAGGGTTACCCATGATGCGGTCAATTTCCGATATCAAAATATGTGATGTTAGGTTAGCTTGCTCAAGCAGTGTAGCTGCGCCAGTGCGGGCGTAGTTATAAGCATTGCGATGCTGATCGCGGCTGATTTTCTCTGGAATAGGGATCACGATACTGGGAAGTCCCCAGTCAGCAATTTCAAATATAAATGTTGATCCCGCGCGCGTCACGACCAATTTGGCCACACCGGCTGACATGGATAGAGCCACTGCCGAAAGGAAGCCAAACATTTTGTATCTCTCAGCATTCTCGCTCTTTGCAAGCACAATCGGCAAGGTCATCTTAATATCAGCTACATTCGTCACGCCCACCTGGTGAATGATCTGGTACTTCTTCAAAAGCTCCGGCAGAGCATCAATGACCACATTATTGATCATGACAGAGCCTTGTGAGCCGCCCACGATCAAAATGACTGGAACATCACGTTCAAGCTTGAGATATTCATAAGCTCTCTCACGAACAGGTTTGGCTACTTCACGGCGGATTGGTATGCCCACCAGGGCCGTGTTTTTGGGGGGAAAGTATCCTGCTGCTTCCTCATAAGCGATGCCAACACGTTTAGCGAATTTGCCTGCGAATTGATTGACTCGACCGGGTACAGAATCCGACTCGTGTACTATCATGGGTATGCGTAGGATCCATGCGGCCAAGACAGTTGGAAAGCTTCCATACCCACCCTTACAGATTACTACATCCGGAAATAGTAAGAATAATTTCCAGATGGCCAGAAGTGTTCCCCAAGCAGTTTTAAACATGTCTGGCAAGTTTTTAGGTGAGAAGTATACTCGTTGCTTACCGGCAGGAATCATCTTGAATTCAATGTTGTACTCGAATAAAGTTTTCTCATCGAACGGATCATCAGACATATAATAGTATTTGGGAGTGACCAAGCGTCGTTCGTCAATGATAGCGTTTAGCTCCTCCACAATTGCGATGAGAGGATAGAAGTGACCACCGGATCCGCCTCCTGTAAGTAAAATTTTCATATTTCAAATTTGTTTTTGATTGCGCGATACTTGTAGCAGGATACCGGAAGCGATAAGTGTCACCATTAGAGCGGTGCCTCCGTGACTTACGAATGGTAGAGGCACTCCCGTGAGCGGGAAGATGCCCACCATTGCCCCTATGTGTAGGAACGCCTGTGCAGAAATCATTATAACAATACCGAAGCCAAGTAGTCTATTGAATTTCGTCTGTCCCCTACCTGCCACAGTAAGGCCACGTAAGCAAAAGGACAAGAAAAGCAGGATGATAACGGTGGTACCCACGAAGCCGAATTCCTCGCCCACTACAGCAAATACAGAGTCTCCTATCGGTTCGGGTAAGTATTGGAATTTCTGCAGGCTTTGTCCAAAACCGCGACCTGTTACTCCGCCTGATCCTATAGCAAGCAGAACCTGTCTGATTTGATAGCTACTGCCAAGTGGGTCTGTGGTCGGATCAAAAAATGTTAAGATTCTCTCTTTGACATAAGGCTTTGCGATTATAAGTGCGGATAAGAGGACAACTGCGCACAGAAGCATGATCCCGACATGTTTGATTCTGCCACCTGCAACCAGAAACATACTCATTGCTGTAACGAGTATGACTAGGAACGTACCAGTGTCCGGTTCAGCCAGAATTAGACCACCAGTGATGGTAATAATACCGATGAATGGCAGTAAGCCTGATTTTAATACCTTGATCTCCTCTCCGAGTGAACTCATCCAGCTTGCCAGAAACAATACGAGGGAAAGTTTAAGTAATTCAGACGGCTGAAAGGAAAAGCCAAACATGTGTATCCAGCGGGTCGCTCCTCCGGATCGGAAGCCGAGACCTGGGATGAACACCCCAATGCACAACAGAATTGAAAAAACGAGAACAAAAAGTGCTAGGCGCCTCATTTGCGAAACCGGAACCATGTAAGCAATAAGTCCAAGTACCAATCCACCTCCGAGCCCAAGGACAATTTGGGAAAAAAGAACAGAACTCCAACCAGCCCCCTCGCGCGCCAGTAAACCGAATGAGGCAGACATAAAAACAAACATTCCCACGATTGTCAGGAGGACAATAATTGACAAGAGAATACTGTCCGGCCAGATGTTCCGAACGTACTTCATATTCCACCTTCCATAAATCTAAAGGTAGCTCTGATCAATGAGCGCACGTCTTCAAAGCGGCCGTCTATAGTAGAGCCCATAACAACTATTATTATTGGATGATTGATCTCTGAGTCGAATATAATAGTCAAATTGCCTCCGGCAAGATCGGTGAAGCCGGTCTTTGATCCCAGTACGCCGATGGTCATGCCTACGTCCTCATTAGTGTTTGGGGTAATTTTCCCCAAAACCTCAATGTTCTCATTGGCTGTACATTCTAAGTTACCTGGGTACTGGCGATAGAAGGTAGAGACTAAATGAGCCACGTCACGGGCAGAACCGTATGCACCAGCCAGAGTAGAATTAACATCCAGTCCGGTAGCGTTCAGATAGAATGTTTGCCAGAGTCCCAACTCCTTGGCATGACTATTTAGAGTATCAATACCAAGAGAAAGCTTCCCTCCAATTTGTTCCGCCAATTCGTTGGAGGAGGTGGTCAGAGTGATACAGGCAGTGCGCTCGTCAGTCACATTTTCTCGAGTCCCTGCAAAGACAGTCATTAGCTTGGCAAGCGATGCAAGAGGTAACTGTGCTTCTCCATTCTTGCTCCAGATGACCCTCTCATTATTGATATCATAAATATATGCGGCCTTGGCCAAAAGATTGTCAGACTCAAGAAATTTGGCCTTTATTCTTGTCTGTGCTCTTGCCGTCCCAATTGCAAAGCCGACTGATCCTATCAAAATCAGATTAATTAACAAGATTTTTTTCATCTCCTTTTTCGATTTGGGCTAACTTATCTCGAATCTCCACATAATCCGGCAATTCCGTAATATTTTTGATCCCAATATGCTCGAGAAGTTCTAAACTTGGTTCATACAAAACAGAACGTCCATCCCTAGGATTAATCTTTTTCTTAATGAGTCCGCGAACAAGTAAATTTCGTAGAGTAAACTGGGAGTTAACGCCGCGTATGTATTCTATATCACTTTTGGCAACGGGAGCTTTATAAAGAACGATCGAAAGAGTTTCTGCACTTGCCTTGCTAAGCTCACTTGACAGTTCGCGTTTGACAATTTGTGAGATTATCTCGGATACTTTGGGATTTGTACCGAGCTCAACTTCATCACCGCTTTCTACTAACACCAATCCCCTGCTATTCAGCGCTTCCGCAAGTCTGGATAGTGCCTCTCGAACCTCGGTTTCAGGTTTAGCGACAGCTTCGGATAGCCATCCTATTGTGACAGGCTCGCTTTTGTAGAAGAGTAACGCTTCAATAAGGTTATCCAAGTTCATAAATAAGTTGGCACGCTTGCTTCAATTGATTCCATTTCGATGTCACCGAAGTCACTATGTTGCTTTACGCTCATTGCCCCTCGACGGACTAACTCAAGCATTGCCAGAAATGAAACTATCACCCCCACCTTTTCTTCTCGTTCCATTTTAGAGAACTCTCGGAATGAAAGCTGCAAATTCGATTGTATCCTTTCAGCCAAGCTTTCGATCATTTCATCGAGGCTAATCACCTTTTGCACGATCTTCTGCTCCAGCTCTTCTCCCTTCGGGATTCTTGAAATTATATCTCGAATCAGCGCTGTCATAGCGTTCCTATCCAGACTTTCTGGTGGAGAGAATACGATGTGGATTTCACTCGAGTCCTCTCTTCTGTAAATGATAGATTTGCCCCAGATCTCCGATATGATCCCAGTTTGTCCGCGCAATATCTGGAGTAATGCCAGGCGCTTCTCCAGTTCGCCTATACTTGCTTCCTCTTCAGTTGAAAGATTAAGTTCCGGTAAAAGAGATTTCGATTTTATCAATAGTAAGATTGACGCCACGTAAACGAAGTTTGCCGTATTAGCTACCGGCAACCCTCCCAGAGTCTCGATATGCGCCAAGAATTTGTCAGCCACATCAGAGAGCGAAACATCTGATATATGCATCCTGCGCTTCTCTACAAGATCAAGCAGTAGCTCCAGTGGCCCCTCAAACTTATCCGTGTGAATAGCAAACCCCGGCATGATTATGGGTTTAGACGTTTGACGTCACGAGGTAGGTACGTCGCTTCGCGCACATTGGGCAGGTCAAGGAGCTTCATTACGATACGCGCAGGCCCGATGCCACCACCACCATGCGGCGGGCAGCCGTATTTGAAAAAATTAATATAATCCTTG
>Ga0209542_10015231_pt1 | contig 12949 bp, 22 predicted proteins | sample RifCSPhighO2_01_FD_184028 | JGI IMG/M metagenome (GOLD analysis project Ga0209542, IMG submission 184028) | Soil microbial communities from Rifle, Colorado - Rifle CSP2_plank highO2_0.1 (SPAdes) (version 2) | ecosystem: Environmental > Terrestrial > Deep subsurface > Rock core/Sediment ... | reverse complement strand
CGCATGATCAATGAAAATTGCCGAGCAACCTTTGGCGCAGTATCTCACCCAGAGCACAATCTCCGAGTCATCGGCAAAGCTGGCCGCTCTCGCTGGTTGGGAATTCGTCCCACAGTGCGAGGAGTTGCCATGAACCCAGTCGATCACCCGATGGGCGGAGGAGAAGGACGCGGCAAAGGAAATCACCCACAAACTCCTTGGGCTCAATTTACTAAAGGATACCGAACCCGTTCTCCGAAAAAATCGAGAAAATGGATTGTAAAGGAGCGTAGATAGTCATGGGAAGATCATTAAAAAAAGGTCCCTTTGTCGACCACCACTTAATGGTGAAAATTGAAAAAAACAACCGAGAAGGCTCCAAAAAAGTAATTAAGACTTGGTCTCGTCGATCGATGATTATACCGGAAATGGTTGGCCAAACGTTTGACGTTCACAATGGAAGAAAATTTATCACAGTCTTTGTTTCCGAAAACATGGTCGGACACCGGCTTGGAGAATTTTCGCCCACGCGGACATTTAAGGGTCATCCTAAGAAATCTGCTGCAGCAGTTGCTGCTGCCGCACAACCAGCAGGAAGCTAACCATGCAATTTGCTAAAGCGATCACGAAATACGTTAGAATTTCTCCCCGCAAAGCGAGATATGCTGCCGATTTGATCCGAGGCCTTTCTGTAGAACAGGCGACTCTTCAATTGCTGTATAGCAAACTCCGCGGTGGAAGCCTGATTAAAAAAACATTGGATAGCGCGGTAAGCAATGCTGAGACTCAGTTTGATGCGCGACGTGAAAACTTAAAAGTTCACGAAGTGCGCGTTGACGCGGGTCCTATTTTGCGCCGGGCCAAGCCTCGCAGTAAAGGCTCTTCAGTTCCTGTAAATAAACGGACGAGCCATTTTACCGTCATCGTTTCGACAGAGGCTAAGTAAGGAGAAAAGAATGGGACAAAAAGTATCGCCAACTGGATTCCGCCTCGTTTTCCGAAAGAAATGGCTGTCCAACTGGTTTGCTAATAAACAAGAATTTGGCAGTTTGATTGCAGAAGATTGCAAAATCCGCAAAGTTCTAATGACGAAGCCCGCCTGTCAGGGAGCTTCTCGCATCCAGATCAAGCGAATGAGTGGGAAGATCGAAGTCACAATCATGACTTCCAGACCCGGTCTTGTGATTGGAAAGAAAGGCGCTGAAATTGACATTTTGAAAAATGAGCTTTGCGCTCTTACAGGGAAGGAAGTTTGGATCGAAGTCGAAGAGATCAAGCGCCCAGACCTCGACGCCAAGCTAGTAGCCGATGGAATTGCGAAGCAATTAGAGCGAAGAATCCCATTCCGTCGAATTTTGAAGAAAGCGATGCAGACCAGTATGGATGCAGGCGCTGCTGGAATTAAAGTACAAGTATCTGGACGAATTGGCGGAGCAGAAATTGCCCGCGTGGAATGGTATAAAGAAGGAAGAATACCTCTTCATACCCTTCGCGCAGATATTGACTATGCCCACGGCCGTGCGGAAACGACGTATGGATCGATTGGCGTAAAAGTGTGGATCAACCGCGGCGAAGAAATCATTGCGCGGCCAAAAATTGCAGTGGGGAGTTAAGACACCATGTCCTTCTTGATGCCTGTGCGCACAAAATTTAGAAAACAACAACGAGGAAGCATCGCTGGCCTTACCAAAGCCGGCATGTTCGTGGAATTCGGGGAATTCGGCATGCAATCGCTAGATCGCGGTTGGGTGACGGGACCTCAAATTGAAGCTTGTCGCGTTGCAATTACCCGCTTCTTTAGCCGAAAAGGGCAAGTTTGGATCAAGATCTTTCCTGATAAGCCAGTTTCCAAGAAGCCAGCTGAAACCCGAATGGGTACAGGAAAAGGCGCCCCAGAATTTTGGGTGGCTTGCGTAGAACCAGGCCGTATCCTGTTTGAAGTAGCAAACGTAACCCGGGAAGAAGCCCAGGAAGCTCTTCGACTCGCTGCTGCGAAGCTCCCTTTCCGAACAAAATTTGTCGATCGAGTGGAGAGAGTATAATCATGACAAAGAAAAAAAAGGACGATGCTGCTCTGGAATTGAACGCGAAGATCAGAGATCTCGATCGAGAGATTTTTGATTTGCGCAATGAACTGGCCATCAACCGCAAATTGGAAAAACCGCATTTGATTAAAGCCAAGCGGAGAGAAAAGGCGCGCCTATTAACTAGTATGACGCAAAAACAAAGTTCTAAAGGGGTTGCATGAACACGGAGTCCCGAGGGAAACGAAAAGAAAATGTTGGCGTCGTCATTTCCAATCGCATGGAAAAGACAGTTGTCGTCAAAGTATCGCGCAAGATTCGACATGACAAGTATTCAAAAGTCATTGAGCGCTCTAAAAAATATTATGCACACGATGATAGCGATGCGATTGAGATCGGTCAGAAGGTTCGGATTATGGAAACCCGACCTCTTTCCAAACTCAAGCGCTGGCGCGTAGTCGAGGTTCTTTAAGAGAGATTGATATGATTCAACAAGAAACAAATCTAGAAGTAGCTGATAATACTGGAGCCAAGAAGGTCCGCTGCTTTAAAGTCCTCGGGGGCACTCGCAAACGATACGCTAAAGTTGGCGATATCATTGTATGCGCGGTTAAAGAAGCGGATCCGAAAGGAACCGTGAAAAAAGGCGAAGTCGTCAAAGCCGTTGTTGTCCGCACGAAGAGTTATATTCGAAGACAAGATGGATCGTTGCTCCGCTTTTACGATAATAGCTGTGTGATTATCGATGATAAAAATAACCCTCGTGGAACCCGTATCTTTGGACCGATTGCCCGCGAAGTGCGCGATGGCGGATTTGTCAAGATTAGTTCCCTTGCACCAGAAGTGATTTAGGAGAAGCGAACATGAGCAAAAGGATTCGCAAAGGCGACCGAGTATTGGTCCTTGCTGGAAATGATAAAGGAAAGACAGGCGAAGTCATCGCTAAAAGCGAAGACCGAGTCCTCGTGCAAGGAGTCAATGTTCGAAAGAAACACTTGCGCCGCACGCAGCAAACGCAAGGGGGACGCATTGTGGACATGGAAGTGCCAGTCCATATATCAAACGTTGCTCTTTGCACGAAGGAAGGAAAAAAGATTCGCCTTCATTCAAAAAGCACCAAGAGCGGCGAGCGAGAATTGGTCTTTAAAAGCGGCGGTAAAGAAGTTGTATACCGATCGGTAAAAAAACCTGCATAAGCTGAGAATAACATGTCGAGATTGCAAAAGAAGTATAAAGAAGAGATTATCCCAGAGCTGAAGAAGCGCCATCCCGAGAAAAACGTGATGGAAATGCCAGTTCTCAAAAAGATTGTTATTAGCATGGGATTAGGCGAAGCGGTAAAAGATAAAAACGCGATTCAAGAGCACAGCGATGAATTGATGTTGCTCTCGGGCCAAAAGCCAGTTGTGACGAAATCAAAAAATGCGATTTCGAACTTTAAGCTTCGAGAAGACCAGCCGATTGGCCTGATGGTGACGCTTCGCGGAAAAAGAATGTTCGAGTTTTTAGACCGCTTTTGCAATATCGTAACGCCTCGAATTCGCGACTTTCGCGGATTTGGCCGCAAATGCGATGGCCGAGGAAATTATAATTTTGGCGTAAGTGACCAGCAAATTTATCCTGAGATCAATTTGGACAAGGTCAAGCGCGCACAAGGAATGAACCTTACACTGGTAACGACTGCTTCAACAGACGAAGATTGTGTTGAACTTTTGACGTTGCTTGGGTTCCCATTTAAATCGTAGAGAGGAAGGATAAGTTCATGGCATTCAACGATCCGATTGCAGAGTTGCTGACCAAGATTCGCAACGCAAAAGATGCGCAGCATCGGTATGTCGATCTAAGCTTTAGCAAGATCAAGGTTAAAATTCTCGAACACCTAAAAAATCACGGGTTTGTTGAGAATTTCTTGGTCAACGAGAAGGATTTTAAAATTCGCGTCTTTTTGCGCTATACCAAAGCAAGAGAACCGGTGATTCGCGGTTTGAAACGCGTGTCTACTAGTGGCTTGCGTCGATATGTTGGGTATCGTGAAATTCCAAGAGTGTTCAATGGAATGGGACTCGCAATTCTCTCGACCCCTCAAGGGATTTTGGATGGGGAAACAGCTCGCAACTTAAAGGTTGGCGGCGAAATAGTTTGTACGGTTTGGTAAAGAGGTAGGAAATGTCAAGACTTGGAAAAACCCCGATTGCAGTTCCGAAAGGCGTAGAAGTCAAAGCGACGAAAGAAGGAGCTGTTCATGTCAAAGGCCCAAAAGGCACGCATGAGATGAAGTTCCCTGCTGGGATTTCGCTGAAGATCGAAGAATCGTTCGCATTGATTGAGCGAGATGAAAAATTAGTTCCTTCGAAAGCCCTTCACGGACTCTATCGCTCTCTGCTCAAAAACGCTTTTGTGGGAGTGACCGATGGATTTGAAATCCGCCTTACACTCATAGGCGTGGGCTATCGAGCGAATATCGCGGGTAATAAACTGGATCTTCAGTTAGGATTTTCGCATCCCACGATGATTGAGATCCCTAAAACTGTGCAAGTGACGGTTGACAAAGGAACAGCCATTCTTATTAAAGGGTCCGATAAACGAGAAGTAGGCCAGTTTGCTGCAGCTGTCCGCGCAATGAAACCGCCAGAACCCTATAAAGGGAAAGGCGTACGCTACGAAAATGAGTACGTGCGTAAGAAAGAAGGTAAAGCAGCTAAAGGCAAAGCATAAATTCGGGAATCAGTCGATGGATAATTCACAAAAACGGCGCAAAATAGCACGGAAAGCGCGAGTCCTGCGAGTGCGAAAGCATATCAGAGGCACAGCTGAGAAGCCTCGGCTGACCGTGTCGAAAACAAATAGTCATCTCTATGTTCAATTGGTAGACGATGAAAAAGGTGTGACACTCGCAGGAGTAGGCACTCTTTCTAAGACGAACCAAGATAAAGAACACAGTCGCAAATCAAAAGGATCTGCACGCCGTATTGGCACGCAGATTGCTGAATTTGCGAAGAAGCTAAAGATCGATACAGTCGTATTTGACCGCGGTCGTTATAAGTTTCATGGGATCATTGCAGAACTCGCAAATTCGGCTCGTGAAGCCGGTTTGCAATTCTAACTTGGAAATAGGTCATGGCAAAACAACAAAAAAGACAACGCGCAGAAGATTTTGGAACCGAGTTTGAAGAGAAAGTACTCTACATCAACCGCTGTTCTAAAGTCGTCAAAGGCGGTCGCAAGTTCAGTTTTTCCGCTCTGATTTTGATTGGAGATGGACAAGGACACGTCGGATTTGGCTTCGCGAAAGCAAACGAAGTATCCGATGCAATCCGAAAAGGAACTGAAGCAGCGCGTAAAAATGTGTTTACAATTGAGATGGAAAAAACCTCAATTCCTCACGAAGTATACGTGGAATGGGATGGAGCTAAACTCCTTCTCAAACCTGCTCCCGCTGGTACTGGCGTGATCGCAGGTTCTAAAGTCCGCTTTGTTCTAGAACTAGGCGGCGTGAAAGATGTGATCGCGAAGAATCTGGGATCAAACAATCCTTTGAATCAAGTGAAAGCGACTTTTAAAGCCCTCGGACAATTGAAAAACAGAGAACAGTGCTTTGCCGAGCGTAGAGGAGTTCAAACCCATGCTTAATCTATCTGAACTTTGCAATACGTCCCGTCCTACCAAAAAGGTCCAGCGCGTTGGGCGTGGAATTGGCTCTCACCGAGGCGGCCATGCCGGCCGAGGTGGTAAAGGAGACAGCCACCGCTCTGGATATAGAAAGCGCTTTGGATATGAAGGGGGCCAAGTCCCTCTCTATCGCAAATTGCCAATCCGCGGATTTACAAGAGGTCGTTTTGAAAAACCCTCTATGCAAATTTCGTTTGCTAAAATTGAGCAGTACTTCAAGGATGGAGAAACAGTCAATCTCGCTACATTGCGCGAAAAAGGATTGATTTCCCGCCGTCTTCCTGGAGGAATTAAAATTTTAGCAGTAGGCGAATTGACCCGAAAAGTCACGATTGAAGCCCACGGTTTTTCTGCTGCAGCCCTTGAAAAGCTCAAAGAAAAATCGATTTCTCACACGATCTTATCTAAAGAGTAAAAAAGAGTATGATCGAAGCGATCAAACGGGTATTTGGTATCCCTGAGTTAAAGGCAAAAATCTACTTTACGCTTGCAATGATTTTTGTCTGTCGAGTTGGTTCCTATATTCCCGTTCCAGGCATTAATGCGGATGTGGCGATCAGCCTGTTTAAATATGCGACAGGAGGAGGCCAAAACCTCTTTCAACTCGTCGATATTTTCTCTGGCGGCGCCTTTGCTAAAATGACTGTATTGGCATTGGGAGTAATGCCTTATATCACAGCTACAATCGTAATGCAGCTGTTGATCGCTTTGATTCCTTCTCTGCAGCGGGATATTCGCGAGAGCCCCGACCAAGGGCGGCGCAAGCTGTCTAAATGGACCCGCTTTGCTACCCTGTTTCTATCTCTGATTCACTCCGGTCTCTTTGCGAAATACGCCATTCAAATGAACCTATCCAGCCCTGGCATTGTAGTTTCCGAGATCATCGACATCAAAATTTTGGGAGTCTCCTGGCTCTTTTATTTGACTGTGATGGTGACAATGACAGCCGGAACCCTGCTGCTCATGTGGATTGGCGAGCAAATCACCGAAAAGGGCATTGGAAACGGCATTAGTATCATCATCGCTACCGGGATCATCGCCTCTTTCCCGATTATTAAGCAGCTAAACCTAGAATCCCAAGAAGCTGGCCAATTGACCTTTGCGACGCTAGTTGTCCTTTGCACACTATTTGTTTTAATCATCATCGGCACAATTTTGGTGATCCAAGGACAAAGGCGAGTTCCATTGCAATACGCCCGAAGAATCGTCGGCCGCCACGAAGTGCAAGGGGGAAATTCGCACATCCCTCTAAAAATTAACTATGCAGGCGTAATTCCAGTCATCTTTGCCTCTTCCCTCCTCATGTTTCCCGCTACGATCGGACAATTTCTGGGAAGAAACACCTGGATGGGCAAAATGTCAAATTACCTGTCTCCCGGTTCCTGGGTCTATTTGGGTTTCTATGTAATGCTCATTTTATTTTTTACTTACTTCTGGACAGCTACCCAATTTAAGCCAGAACAAATCGCTTCCGATATGAAGAAAAATGGAGCATTTGTCCCAGGCATTCGACAAGGCAAGCCCACCCAAGATTTTTTAGAATCGACCATGAGCAAAATTACCTTAGCCGGAGCTGTATTCCTAGCGATCATCGCGATCTTGCCTACCCTCGTCGGCAAGCTCATGGGCGTTGATGCAAATATTAGTCAGTTTTTTGGCGGGACCTCCCTGCTCATCCTTGTAGGGGTGATTTTGGACACTTCCAAACAGGTTGAGTCTCACTTACTTATGAAACGTTACGACGGCTTTATGACCAAAGGTCGTCTGCGCGGGCGATAAATCTATTTAAGAGGTTGTAGTTTAACTAGTTTCTATGCTATTTTGTATGGACCAATAAAGGAAACACCGAACATGCCTAGAGTCATCGGGATTGATATTCCAGATAACAAACGATTAGAGATTGCTCTTACCTATCTTTATGGAGTAGGCCGGGCTCTTTCCAATGAAATCATTGAAAAACTTGGTTTGAATAAAGACATGCGAGCGCGCCAGCTTACGGAAGAGCAGATCGCTCAATTGAATGCGATTCTGTCTTCCTCAGAATATGTTGTTGAAGGGGACTTACGCCGGCTTATTCAAAATAACATTAAGCGCCTTGTTGGTATCCACTGTTACCGAGGCATGCGACATCGATTAGGGCTTCCAGTGCGCGGCCAAAGAACCCGCACGAATGCCAGAACCCGCAAAGGGAAACGAAAAACGGTCGCCAATAAGAAAATCTAAATCAGGAGATAGACCCCTTGTCAAAAGTTGAATCAAAAACTCCACCGAAAAAAATCGGTGCCCGGATTAAGAAAAAAATCGTTCGTACAGTACCAGCGGGAATTGCGCACGTAAAAGCGACGTTTAATAACACGATTATCGTCATCACCGATTTAGCTGGAAACGTAATTGCCTGGTCATCAGCCGGAAAGTCTAATTTCATTGGCTCTCGTAAATCTTCCGCCTTTGCTGCTACTGTCGCAGCGCAAAACGCTGCTAAAGAAGCGATGACGCTAGGAATGAGAGAATGCGAAGTGAATTTGAATGGCCCAGGAGCTGGACGCGAGTCAGCGGTACGAGGCCTCATGAGCGCAGGCCTGGCTATTACAATCATTCGAGATAAAACCCCTGTGCCGCACAACGGCTGCAGAGCGCGCAAGCGAAGACGCGTATAAACACTTGAGAGGAGACTAGGATGTCATCACTAAAGTATGGCAAATTTGAGATGCCAGAGCGAATCAAACTGGATGAAGCAACCCGCACATCTACGTTTGCCCGTTTTATCGTCGAGCCCTTTGAGCGCGGATTTGGCCACACGGTCGGCAATGCGCTTAGAAGAATTATGTTAGCTTCTCTAGAAGCCCCTGCGATTCTTTCAGTGCGTATTGAAGGAGTTTCTCACGAATACATGGCCATTGATGGGATCATTCAAGACATGACGTACATTGTTTTGAATTTGAAAGGAGCGCTTCTTCGCCGATTGAGCTCTGATAGCGAACTCCATCCGCGCGAAATCAAGCTGATCAGCAAGATTCTCGACATCACCGACGAGATGATTGAAAAAGGAAACGGCGAATATAAAGTTACGCTCAAAGATTTGATTGGAGCGGCGGATTTTGAAATCGTCAATCCCGACCATCATATTTTCACTGTGACCAAACCGATGACAAAGCGCGTCGATCTGAAAATTGGCTTAGGTCGCGGATACGTACCTTCAGAAAGACATGCTTTTGAGAAAGGGGTTGATGAAATCGTCATCGATTCCTCCTTCTCTCCTGTAAGACTGGTCAATTATTACGTAGAAAATACACGAGTTGGCCAAGATACCGACTTCGATCGTCTGATTCTGGAAGTCAAGACAGATGGTCGCGTATCGCCGATCGAAGCATTGACGTTTGCTGCGCAAATCGGCATTCATCACTACCAAGTCTTCCAAACCATCACGACGCACACAATCTTCTTTGACAAAGGGGAAACTCAAGTCAATCGAGACCGCGATGAAATCCTCCAGAAATTGGCCTTGAAAATCAATGAAATTGAGTTGTCTGTTCGTTCGACGAACTGCTTAGCCAATGCGAACATCGAAACGATTGGCGAGTTGGTTGTAATGCCAGAATCTGAAATGTTGAGATTCCGCAATTTCGGTAAAAAATCGCTGACCGAAATTAAACAAAAACTGGATGAATTAGGACTCTCACTCGGGATGGATTTGAGCAAGTACGGAATCAACCGCGACAACATCAAGTCGATCATTCAAAATTATATGCAAGAAAAACTGGGCAGTATTGAAGTATGAGACACGGCAAACACACATTTAAAGTTGGTCGAACAGGTTCCCATCGTCGGAGCATGATTGCAAACATGTTGAAATCTCTCATTGAAAATGGGCGGATCTCAACGACGATTGTGAAAGCCAAAGAACTCCGTAGACATGCGGATAAAATGGTCACCTTGGCCAAGCAAAACACTCTTTCTGCAAAACGGAACGCAGTTGCTGCCTTGAAAGTGAGCTATAATCCCCTCACTTCAAAAGAAGCGCGTAAAGTCAAAGCAGGAGACAAAAACTCGTATTCTCGCGATCGCATAGTGATCGGAAAGCTCTTTGGTGAGCTCCGCGAGCGATATGCCAATCGAAATGGCGGCTACACCCGCATTATCCGTGCAGGAGATCGAGTTGGAGATCGCGCAACGACTTGCTATATTGAATACGTTCAGTAACTTGCGTATCTTGAAAGAACCATCTGAGCCAGGGTTTCTTGGAATAGGTGGTTCTTTTTTTTTACCCTTTACAAGGGTATCCCAATGCGATATTCTAATGAATATTTAAGGAACTGTCTAAGAATAAAATGAACCATTTGACCTGCGTGAAATCGCCTAAAATCGACGATCAAAAATGGGGTAGTATTCATAGAGATACAACCCCATTTTTGATCGTCGATTTTCGGTTGATTTGGCGCGGTGAAATGGTGCACTTTATTTTTAGACAGTTCCTAAGGGCATGACATTTATGGCAAAACGGATCGCGATCAATGGGTTTGGCCGTATCGGCAGGCTGGTCTTGCGCAATGCGCTTCAAAATCCGACCCTCGAAGTAGTTGCCATTAATGACCTTGTTCCTCCTGACAATTTAGCCTATTTATTTAAGCACGATACAGTGCATGGACGATTTCCCAAAGCTGTTCAATCGGATCAAAATTCCTTGATCATCGATGGAAAGTCGATCGCAATTTGCGCTGAAAAAGATCCCGCAAAGCTTCCCTGGAAAGTCCAGAAAATCGACTATGTTGTCGAATCGACCGGTCGATTTACTCATATGGAAGATGCCAAAAAGCATTTGGAAGCGGGAGCAAAAAGAGTCTTGGTCACAGCTCCGGGCAAGGAAGGCATGCCGACCTATGTCATGGGCGTCAACCATCAAAAATATAACCCACAAGTCGACACAGTCCTCTGCAATGCTTCTTGTACAACGAATTGCTTGGCGCCACTCTGCAAAGTGCTTCTCCAGCAATTTGGCATTGAAGAAGGGCTGATGACGACAGTCCATTCACTCACAGCTAGCCAACCCACTGTTGACGGCCCTTCTCATAAAGATTGGCGCGGTGGACGAGCTGCTAGTTACAACATTATCCCAGCCTCGACAGGGGCTGCAAAAGCGGTGACTCTTTGCCTGCCTGAATTAAAAGGCAAACTCACCGGCATGGCTTTTCGAGTTCCGACGCTTGACGTTTCCGCCGTCGACCTTACCGTGCGCCTATCTCGCGACACGAGCTATGAGGAAATCTGCAAAGCCATGGACGCTGCCGCGCAAGGCGACCTGAAAGGTATCCTTACCACAACGGATGAAGAACTTGTTTCATCCGATTTCATCGGCAGCCACTATTCCTGCATTTTTGATAAGCTCGCAGGGATTGCATTAAATAAACGATTTTATAAATTGATCGCTTGGTATGACAACGAAATGGGCTATGCCCAACGGGTCGTTGACTTGCTAGGGCTGATGGCTTCAAAAGAGTAAACGCATGTGCTGCCCTCTGCTACCAAGCGCAAAACCTTTAACATTTGGTAGATCCAGTGAATTATACACGAGAACCCATCATCGAAACAGTCATCACCCCCCGGGAAGGGTGCAAACTTGTTGTTCGCAGCAGCAAAGGAAATGGACAGGAAGAATATTTAGTCGAATCCTTAGAGGTCGTCTCTTTCGGGCATTCTTTTTTCTTTCGCTCTCTTGAAAGACCTAAGTCTTTCCTAGTACCTGTCAGCGACTATGAAGTCCTTGAGTTGCGCGAAACCCGCGTGGCCCTGAAAAACGCTTCGCCTGACCGCTCGATTAAAATCGGCGGTGGCAGAGAAGCTCCGCCGCGCCCCTATCGAGACAATCCTCCTCAGGAAGAGCGATCTCGCGAAGAACCTTCTGAAGCGGGATCTAGCGAACCATCTTCTGGAGCAAATCCCTCTGAGCCAAGGCTTGACCGCAAGCGCGACCGTCGCCGACGCGGCCGACGCGGAGGGCGCGATCGAGGCCCTGACATGCAGGATCGGGGAATACCTCCCTCTGAAGCACCTTCCATGGAAGGTGCCGAGCAGACGGAAGAATCTCTTCCTTCAGAAGAGGTCAAAGCGCCTTCATTCATCTCGAAATTATTTCCGCCTCCTCCCACGCTCATTAAGGAGACATTGGGGCGCTATAAAACAACTGAATCGGTAGAAAAAGAGCCTTTCTCTGAAAAGCTTCCTGCTGAATCGGCTGAAGCCGAAGATCTTTTCGAAGGACATCTTCCTAAGCCGAAGGACGACGAAGATTCTGACGAAGGAAAATTGGAATAGCCATTCTCAGCAAGGCCTGTTGAAAGCGGGCCTTGCTTGAATTGCTAGATTCCCGGTAAACTATCTCCTATTATTTGCTTGGATGGTGGAATGGTAGACACTAAGGACTTAAAATCCTTTGGTAGAAATACCGTGCGGGTTCGAGTCCCGCTCCGAGCAATTTTTTGCTTCGCAAAAAAATGCGAGGAAGTGACGCGCCTGCGAGCGGGACTCGAGTTGAGCTTGATGTTTTGCGTTTCGCAAAACCAAGCGAGACCGCCGCCCCGGCAGCATGGGCCGAAGGCCCAGCGCGAGGGGGCCTAGCTCCGAGCAATTTTTTGCTTCGCAAAAAAATGCGAGGAAGTGACGCGCCTGCGCGCGTCACGAGCGGGACTCGAGTTGAGCTTGATGTTTTGCGTTTCGCAAAACCAAGCGAGACCGCCGCCCCGGCAGCATGGGCCGAAGGCCCAGCGAGAGGAGGTCCGTCTCCGAGCTCTTTACAAGGAGGGAATATGGCAGCAATTTGTAATTCGTTAAAATCGGCGGTTCAATGGGTTTCTAATGTGGAGAGAGAAGTAGAGTGTCCAGCCATACAGCGCGCGGTTGCTATTACCGTCGGTACTTTGACAGTATCTACAGTCCTGGGGTATGTTCTAAGAGTGACTATACCGGGTGCTATTCTAGGGGTTACTCTGGCTACGGCCTTGGGTACAGTGTTTTCCCTCGATATTCGGGGAGAGTTGAGGTTGCATCGTTCCCTAGGCCATCCTCCGCCTGGCCCTTTTGAGGGCATTCTGCAGCGCGTACGAAATGTTGGCGATTCGTCTCTTAGAGCCCCCGCCGCCTAAATAATGTTTCTTTAACTGTACGGTTTTTCCGTACAGTTGAAATGATTGACTCTGAGACGGAGAGTTCAGTTGTACGGAAAAATGGTACAACTGAAAACGGACTCGAATGCCATAGATCTTAATCCTAAGATGGAGTAATTT
>Ga0209542_10015228_pt1 | contig 12951 bp, 13 predicted proteins | sample RifCSPhighO2_01_FD_184028 | JGI IMG/M metagenome (GOLD analysis project Ga0209542, IMG submission 184028) | Soil microbial communities from Rifle, Colorado - Rifle CSP2_plank highO2_0.1 (SPAdes) (version 2) | ecosystem: Environmental > Terrestrial > Deep subsurface > Rock core/Sediment ... | reverse complement strand
TCGCTAAAAGTAACATAAGCGTATTTTCCGGAAACCGCTATGTCAAGAGCTACACTTCCGGGTAATCCTGTGATTGACTCGCCGCCTACAATAACTGGAATATCGGGATTAGTAACGTCTATTATTCTAAAAGCGCTTGAACCAAACGCTTCATAAGTAAGATAGGCATATCGCCCCTGTACTTCAATTCTAAAAGCGTTTGCATTTGACGGACTTACACATACCTGTGGGGGCGGCGGACAACTAGTTAGATTACCTCCGCCTCTCACAACCGGATTTAACGGATTATCCTGCGTAATCGTGCCGTCAACAATATGAAGCTTGGACTTGGAAGCTGGTGTTGTGCCGTTAATAGTAGGATCGCCGATTATAAGTTTATCTACAAAATTTCCAATGCCGGTCGCGCGGAAACCGTTAGCAGCGACATTGTCGGCTTTGACATCAAGTTGGTATTCCGGATCAAAATTCGGATTAAAACCCGGATCTCTGGCGCCCAGATTATAGTCGCTGTCAGTGATAAGCGCTCCACCGCCCCCGGGCGGCGGCGCGGTTGGATTGGTCCAGGCAAGCGAAATCAAAAATCCGACAAAAAGCAATGCCGCCGCAATGGTGATGCCGCTGAAAATGTCTCTAATAATATGCATTGTTGCTCAAATTATAAAACAAAGCGCTTGAAAAACCTAGAAGCAATTTGTGGATAACTTTTTTTTATGAAATACTGAAAATCAATGGCTCTTCGCATTTACGATACTCTTTCCGGGAAAAAAATCAGTTTTAAAGCGCCGTCAAAAAAAGCGCTTCGGCTTTTTGTCTGCGGGCCAACGGTTTACGATTACGCGCATATCGGACATGCCCGCACTTATATTTTTTTTGATATTTTTACGCGCTATCTGAAAAGTCTCGGCTATAAAGTTTTTTATCTCCAAAATATCACTGACATTGATGATAAAATAATTGCGCGCGCCCGGGAAAAAAATCTGCCGCCGCAGAAATTAGCTGATGATTTTACCAAAAGCTACTTGGCAGATATGAAAGTGCTCGGCATAGCAAGCGTAACCAAATACGCGCCGGCAACAAAATTCATTCCGCAAATCATCCATCAGGTAAAAACGCTGATTGAAAAAGGCGTTGCTTACAAAATAGAAGGCGACGGCTATTATTTTGATATTTCAAAATTTCCGGACTACGGCAAATTGTCGCGGCGCACGGCTTTGCAGGCTGAAGACGCGATTTCACGCATTGATGAAAGTATTAAAAAAAGGAATCGAGGCGATTTTTGTCTTTGGAAATTCTCCAAGCCGGGAGAGCCAAGCTGGAAAAGCGACTTGGGCAACGGCCGTCCTGGCTGGCATATTGAAGACACTGCTATCTCTGAAAAATTTTTCGGACCCCAGTATGAAATTCACGGCGGCGCTCTTGATTTGAAATTCCCGCATCATGAAGCGGAAATCGCGCAAGCTGAAGCCGCTTCCGACAAAAAACCATTCGTTAAAATCTGGATGCATGGCGGGCTTTTGACAGTAAACGGAGAAAAAATGTCAAAGAGCCTTCACAACTTCATAACCGTGAGAGAATTTCTTAAAACGCATCCCGTGAACATCCTTCGGTTTATAATCTCGAGTCACCATTACCGCCAACCGATTGATTACACGGAAAATATGGCTGAATCAGCAAGCGCGGCTTTGAAGTCGCTGGAAGAATTTTTGACAAAGCTGGAATTTGTTGCAAAATCCCAATTACAAAATCCAAATAACAAATCAAATCTCAAATCTTCCGCCAAAGGCGGATCCGCCTCTGGCGGACAAATCCAAAAATACGAAAACGCTTTTAATGAAGCGATGGATAATGACCTAAACACTCCTGAAGCAATCGCGGCAATTTTTAATTTAATAAACGATGTCAATAAAACAATCTGGCAATTAGGCAAAAAAGAAGCTAAAACTGCTGAAAATTGGCTAATGGCGAAACTTGAAATTCTTGGAATTAAGATTAAACTGGAGAAAATTCCTTTAAAAATCAAAGCTCTTGCGAAGCAGCGCGAGTTATTAAGAACTAATCAACAGTTTATTCAAGCTGACGCCTTGAGAAAAGAAATTGAGGGGTTAGGATATACAGTGGAAGACACCGTTTTAGGACCATTAGTCCTAAAACGTAATTGACCTAATTAACCTAATTAATCTAATTTCTAAAATTTCCTTAGGTCAATTAAAGCAATTAGAATAATTAGAAATTTATATGGCGCAGCCATCATTAAAACTCCCTCCTCAAAACATAGAAGCCGAAGAATCAGTCTTGGGCGCGCTTATGATTGATAAAGACGCGATTATTAAAGTCGCGGATATTCTTCTGGCGTCGGATTTTTACAAACCAGCCCATGAAAAAATCTACGCTATGATTTTGGGGCTTTACGAAAAGCATCAGCCCATAGATATTTTAAGCGTTACCGCCAAACTTAAAGAGGAAAAAATTCTGGATGAAATCGGCGGTTCAAGCTACCTTACTCAATTAATAAGCGCCGTGCCAACCGCTTCTCATGTCGGCCACTACGCGAAAATAGTCAAAGAGAAAAAAGTTCTTCGCGATCTTATCAACGCCTCAGCCGAAATAACCGAAAAAGCTTTGGGGTCGGCGGATGATCTTGAAAGCGTCTTGGATGAAGTTGAGGGCAAGATTTTTTCCATCTCCCAGCGCTCGGTAACGCAAAAATTCACTTTAGTTAAAGATGAACTCGGTTCGGCTTACGAACGCATAGAAAAATTGCATAGAGGCGAAGGCTTGTTAAGAGGACTGCCCACCGGATTTCAAGATTTGGATAATCTGCTCTCCGGCCTGCAAAAATCAGACTTGATAATTTTGGGCGCGCGGCCGAGCTTGGGCAAAACTTCTTTCGCCTTGGACATAGCAAGGCACGCGGCCGTGAAACTTAATGAAGCCGTGGGCTTTTTCTCGCTCGAGATGTCTCGAGAACAAGTGGTGGACCGCCTTATTGCCGCTGAAGCTCAAGTGCCGCTCTGGAGGTTGCGCACCGGCAGATTATCCGACGATGCTGATTTTGAACTAATCCAAAATGCTCTTGATACTTTGTCGCGGACTCCATTTTTCATAGATGACGCGCCCTCGCCTAATATCCTCCAGATGCGTTCTATGGCGCGCCGCCTGCAAACGGAACGCGGACTTAGCCTGATAGTAGTTGATTATTTGCAGCTTATTCAGCCGAGAACCGGCAGCGATAATATGGTTCAACAAATCACGGAAATATCTCGAGGGCTAAAAGGTTTGGCGCGCGAATTAAATGTGCCGGTTATAGCCGTATCCCAGCTTTCAAGGGCGGTTGACCAACGAGAAATAAAAGTGCCGCGTCTCTCGGACTTGCGCGAATCCGGCTCTATTGAACAAGATGCGGATGTGGTGCTTTTCATTTATCGCAAAGACCGCGATAAGACATCGGTTGCTCCGGAAGAAGAAAACCTAGCTGAAATTATTATTGCCAAGCACAGGAACGGCCCTTTGGGAACCGTTCGGCTGAAATTTGACGCCGAGCGCGTGAGTTTTCGATCGATTGACAAGACACATGTGACGCAAGAGGCTTGAAAATTTCTAATTACTCTAAAACAAATCCCAAATCCCAATGAATAAAATTTTAGAAATTTGGGCTTGGAGCATTTTTTAGAATAATTAGGTCAATTAGAGCAATTAGAATAATTTATCTGTGGTATGCTTCCTGACAAAGTTCAAAAATTCATCGACTTTTTCTCCGAATTGCCTTCGATTGGGCCGCGCCAAGCCACGCGCCTGGCTTTCTATTTAATCCGGCGCGGCAAAACAGCCATTGCTTCCATTGCCGGAGTAACCGGAAATCTGGCTGATATCAAAACTTGTTCCCAATGCTTTTTCCCTTATGAGCTTATAAAAAGAAATTTTGACGGCAAAACCGGCCTTTGCCAGATTTGCGCCAATCCGAAACGCCGACAAGACATCATAGCTGTAGTCGAAAAGGAAACCGATTTTATGTCCATTGAAAAAACCAAAAAATTCCAAGGCAGGTATCTTATTTTAGGAGAGCTTTCCAAAGACGGCATACTGGAGTCCGAGCAAAAACTGCGCCTCAGCCATCTCAAAAATTCAATCCAAAAAAACTTCGGCCAAGCCGAAGAAATAATAGTCGCTTTCAGCCCAACAACGCTCGGCGATCTTGAAGCGTCTTTGATATTTGAAGAGCTCAAGCCAATGGCAAAAAAAATCACCCGCCTTGGGAGAGGCCTACCAACCGGCGGAGAAATTGAATTCGCCGACGAAGATACCTTAAGCGGAGCTTTGGAAAACCGGCGCTGATCCCAAGAACTACTTGATAGAAGTTATCTGAACTTCGGTAAAATGCTGACGATGGCCTTTCTTTTTCCGATATCGGGTTTTTGAATGATATTTGAAAACTATTTTTTTATCAGCCCTATCCTGCTTTAAAACCTTCGCCTCCACTTTAGCTCCTGCGACATACGGTGCTCCTATTTTAATTTCTTCGCCGTTTACCAGAAGCAAGACTTTATCGAAAAAAACGCTGGCACCGTTCTCACCCGCCAGTTTTTCAACCCGGATTTTCTCTCCCATAGCTATTTTATATTGTTTCCCGCCTGTCTCAATAACCGCGAACATAATCGTTAATTTAAGGCTTAATTAACGGAAATTATAGCGGCTGCCGCGATTAAAATCAAGACACAATAAAAAACGCTGAAAAAACCAATAAAATAGGAAAAAAATCGGTATTTATCGTAAAAGACAATGGCTAAAAGAAAATTTATCAAGAGTACGGCGATAGCGGCAAAAAGGATGCTAAAAACGTCTTTTTGCTGGCCTAAAAAATCTATGCCGCCAAGGCGCGTAAAGTGTATGATCAAAAACCCATCCGCCTCTTTAAGCCCTTCATAAATTATGCCGAAACTCACGGCAAGAAGCGCGAGAGACAGCGCAAAAGCAATCGCAAGATAATAATCTTTTAACAATGACTGCCATTTCATAATTATGCTCCCATCGGGATTTGAACCCGAGTTTCCAGGATGAGAACCTGGCGTCCTAGGCCGGGCTAGACGATAGGAGCTTTATGTCACTGCGCGCGGAGTTCTTTGACAAGCTCTTCAAAACGCATCGCCCATGACGCCTTAATTAAAACCAAATCGCCTTTGCGAATCAAGTTTTTGACTTCGGCTTTAGCTTCTTCCACGTCATCAAAAATATGCAAATTACGGCGGTTAAAACCGCTGGCTTTTGCCGATTCCGCTATGAATTTAGCCCTTGGGCCAATCGCTATAATTAGGCCAAAAACTTTAGCGGCAAGCTTGCCGATATTTTCATGAGCTTGAATAGAATACTCTCCGATCTCAAGCATATCCCCTAAAATAGCCACCTTGCGGCTGGCAGTGAAACTTCTCGCTGTTTCAATGGCGGCTGTCACGGAAAGCGGCGAGGCGTTATACGAGTCGTCCAAAATAACTGAATCATTGATTCCTGACACAAGGCGCATGCGGTGAGCCGGCGACTCAAAATACGCAAGCGCTTCGGCTATACGGACTAAATGCATTCCAAAAACTATGCCAGTCGCAGCTGCGGCTGCCGCCGTGTAAGCCACAGGTTTCCCGAAACAATTGTCAATGCGCACCGGCACAAAACTGCCTCCATATTCCAGCTTAAAATAAATCCCTGCCGGGCGGCCGGCATTCATGCGACTCTCAAAATTAGTGACTCTGACCTCGGCTTCCTCGCTAAAACCGAAAGTAATGACATGGGCGCGGGTTTTCTCTTTCATGGCCAGCACCAATTCATCATCGGCGTTCAAAATAGCGAAGCCGTTGGAGGGCAGATTTTCAATAAGCCGGCTTTTTTCGCGCGCAACTTGCTCCTTGCCTGAATAAAATTCAACATGCGCCGGAATGTCGCCGACAGCGGTCACAACACCGATTTGCGGCTTGGCAATTTCCAGAAGCTCACGGATGTCTCCGGGCTTATCAGCTCCATATTCAAGCACAAGAATCTCCGGATAGTTTTTCCTCCTTGCAAAAACTGCCCTAAAAACGCTCGCGATAAAAATCTTGCAAAGAAAAAAAGCTTTGCGTATCCGATTTTTGCCTCGAGGATTCTCGCGGCTTAAAAGTTTCGCCTCTCGCGGATTCCACTCGCCTAAAATGGTTATTGGCAAACCTATTTCGCCGTTAAAATTGCCGCGGCTCGATCTCACATGCCTAACGCTTTTTAAAACAAGGGCGATGGCGTCTTTCACCGATGTTTTGCCGACGCTGCCGGTAACCCCGATGATTCCTGGATTGAATTTTTTAATGAAAAAAGCCGCCAACGTTTTTAAGAAAGCTTGCGTAAATTTTAAAGCCAATGAATTCATGGTTGGATATCATCCGGAGACACGCCGTAATAGTTAAGCGCGAATTGGGCAAGTTCGGCAAATGCCGGCACCACGGTAAAACCGGCGAGCGGCCCTACTTGAGGAGAATCGATTTTTACCAAAATAGTGAAACGCGGCTTTGCCGCTGGAGCGAAACCGGCAAAAGTATGCACGAATTCGTCCGTGTAGCCGCCTTTTTTGAAATCAGGAATGGCGGCAGTGCCGGTTTTACCGGCAATGGCATAGCCGGGTATCTGGATAGCTCCGGCTTTTTTTACGGCTCCGACCATCATGTCGCGGACTAAAGCCGCGGTTTCCGGTTTAACTACGCGCCTGATGCGTTCGGTTTTACTGTCTTCTGTAATATACGCTTTCATCAATTCGCCGCCGTTCGCGATCGCGGAGACGGCGTTAATGAGCTGAATAGGAGTGACGGCTAAGCCTTGCCCGAAAGACGCGGTCGCGAAATTGATGTCTTTCGGATTATTTTTCAATCTTCTGAAATCGCCACGCAGTTCTCCGGGGAGGTCAATTCCTGTTTTGTCGTCAAATCCAAACTTAATGGCGTAATTGAAAAAAGTGTCGTGGCCGATCTTGCGGACAACGAAAACGGCTCCGGTATTTATTGAGTTCGCGATAACGTCTTTCATGGTAACTTTGCCATAAGCTTTATTTTGGTAATTCGTTATGGTCCGATTGTTCAAAACAAAAGAGCCGGTATCGTTAAATTCCGTTTCCGGAGTCAACTTGCCAGAATCAATGCCGGCCGCCATAGTGATAACCTTAAAAACCGATCCGGGCTCATAAATCGCCTGTACCGCGGGATTGATGAAATCGCCCAGTTTATAACTGGAATAATTGTCCGGATCGAAAGACGGCAAATTGGCAAGCGCGAGAATTTTTCCGGTAGCCGGCTCTTGGACGATAATGGTGCCGCCGGACGCCTTATTGTTCGCTACCGCTTTTTCAAGTATCTCTTCGGCTTGGGATTGAATAAAACGATCAATTGTTAAAACTATATCCTCGCCTTGATCCGGATCAATCACTTTGTCTTTTTCCAAAACGCCGGCTTTACCGTTAAGCCGCTCGTCGTAAAACGCCTCGATGCCGTAGCGGCCTCTAATTTGAGAATCTTTGCTACTTGGCCCGACAAAACCCAAAACATTCGCCGCGAGATTCCCAAAAGGATAAAAACGGAATTCCTTGGTGTCTATAAAAATGCCTTTCAGGCGCAATGACCGGATTTTATCGGCCTGCCCTTCGGTAATTTTAGAAGCTAAAAGCTCATAGGAGGTTTTCTTCGAAAATCTTTGCGCTAGTTCTTTTTCATCAATATTTAAAATAGGCGCGAGCGCCGCGGCAGCTTCTTCACGGCTAACTATCTGTTTGGGTGAAGCAAAAACTATCGTATAATCCTTGTTGGAAGCCGCTTGAATAAGATTGCCTTCGCGATCAGTGAAATAAATACCGCCCCTCTTGGCCTCCAGATAGCCGGAGAGTTTAATTTGCGACTCGGCTCGCGCGGAAAAAAAACTATTTTTTACTATTTGAATTTCGTAAAGCTGAAAAACTAATGATGCGAAAGCCAGTGAAAAAATAAAAGCCACTGCCAATATGCGTCCTTTCATTGCTTATTTGCCAAATCATCGGCGCTAAATTTTATGAATTCCGGCTTGCGATCCGGTATTAAGTTGCTTTTGGATCCTAAAAGCTTCAAATTTTCAATTTCCGTTACAGAATAAAGCTTATTTTTAAGATCGGCGTTTGCCGCTTCAAGGCGGCTAATCTCCTCTTCGCTTTCAGATATGCCGTGGCGCAAATTCACGATTCCGTTGTAAAGCAAAATACTCACATACGCACCAAACGAAGCGGCCAGAATAAGTCCGAAAATAACATATTTAATTTTTGACTTTTCCTTTTTTGGTTCAATGATGGTCATAAATTCAAATTAGTTTAACTGCTCTTAATTTTGCTGACCGAGATCGCGGGTTTTCTTGAAATTCTTCTCTACTCGGTGTAACCGGCTTTTTGGTTAAAATTTCCGCGTCGTCGATTTTTTTTAAATCCCGAAAATAATTTTTTACCAACCGATCTTCCAGTGAATGGAAAGAAACTATCACGGCTCTGCCGCTCGGATTTAAAACTAATTTCAGGTTTTTCAAAATCATTTCTAAATTTTGCAATTCCTTATTCGCGTAAATCCGAAGCGCTTGAAATGTTCTTGTGGCTGGATGCATTCTTCCTTTTTCATAGTTTCTTGGAACAGCATCACTGATTATCCGCGCGAGTTCACCGCTCGTTTCAATCGGCTTCTTTTTCTCCTGTTCTCTGATCGCTCTAGCAATTCTTTTGGCAAATCTTTCTTCGCCAAAATTTTTTATAATGGCCGCAAGCTCTTCTTCTTTCATTTTTTTTAGAAGTTCCCTTACTGGCTCTTCTTCATCGCTGTAAATCATGATGAGTGGTTCGTCTCTTCTAAAACTGAATCCGCGTCCGGAATTTTCAAGTTGTTCCGAAGAAAATCCCAAATCCAGAACCAAGCCGTCGGCTTTGCCCCAACCGAGCTTCTCTAAAATTTCCGGTAAGTTCGCGTAATTGTCATTTTTAAATTGGAGTTGGAAATCAGAAATTGGGTGTTGGAGAGCGGTTGTCGCTTTTTTTAAAATATTTTTATCCCAATCAATTCCAAGAAATTTTCCAGCTGGCGAAATTTTTTTAATGATCTCCGCTGCGTATCCACCTCCATCAACCGTAGCGTCAATAATAAACTCTCCAGGCTTCGGATCTAAAAATCTTATAACTTCATTTAAAAGAACAGGAATATGCATCAAATCCCGAGTTCCCCCATCTTCTCCGCCACTTCATCGGCTGACGACTCGGTTTTCGCTTTGTATTGTTTCCACGCTTCCGCGTCCCAAATTTCCGCTCGGTTATAAACTCCGGCAACTACAACCTGCTTTTTTCCGCCAGAGGCGGATCCGCCTTTGGCGGATAAACCAGCGTATGTGCGCAGATAATCCGGTATTAATATTCTCCCCTGCTGATCAATTTCCGCTTCAGCCGCGCCAGAGAGCATTAATCGGCTGAAGGCCCGAGCATCGGCTTTCACGAGCGGCAGAGCTAAAATCTTTTTTGCTAAGATTTCCCACTCGCTTTTAGAAAAAACAAATAGGCAATGCTCAAGGCCTTTAGTAATAATCGCTCCGCCGGTCAAATCCTTCCTAAACTTCGCCGGAACTGCCATGCGTCCTTTGGAATCTAAACTATGTGTGTATTCGCCGATAAACATATCTAGTAATCCAGTTACTAATAAACGAAAACTGTGATGTGGCCTGTATTTTTCCGAAACCCCGCAGGCGACTCGGCATGGTGTCCGACGAATGTCGGACCGAGTCGCCGAGGACAAGCGAAGAAACTCGCTGGAGTTTCTGAAGCGGGTTGAAGAAAATATAGGGCACATCACAGTTTTCCCCAGATTTGCCAGTTATCCCCATACTTATCCACTTTCCCCCACTTTTCATTCATTATATGCCACTTTGAAAAATGGAGTCAAATAAAAATCCGTCAGCTGGCGGACCGTTTGACAATGTAAAAACCTTGAAAAATCTGCCTTATTTCAAATCAGAGCCAAAAGTTATTAACATTCTATTAACAACTTAATAAAAAAGTCTCCTTAACACTTTAGGAGACTATCGCTATTTAAATTGGCCTTATAGGCCATTGCCTTTGGTCAGAATCAAGAATGACGCACTTACGAAGATGCTTTTGCTCATCTTTATCCCACTCGATATCAATATTCCTATTTGAGTAATCTATGCCAACAACTATTCCTTGATCTCCCGGTTCAACTATCAATGGAAAATCTTCAAATTCACCGATTGTCCAGGTAAGTTGCTTAATCGCCTTAATCCTCTGACCTATGGCAGGCAATCTTGCGCCTGGCTGTTGAGTTGGCATTCAGCCTCCTTTGCTTAGATGTGAGGTGACGACGCCTAGAACTCTACGATACGCAGCGTGTATATCTAATCCTCTTACGTCTACGACCTTGATTCGTCTCGAATATCTCTTGCTAAGAAACTGATACTGCTTATCTACCTTTTGCTGAATGGGTAGATTTTCGTATTTAGAGATCTTTTCAGCTGTCGAAGCGCGTTTGATGGCTACTTCTGGACTTTCAGAAATCCAGATAGTTAAGCTCGGGATCCCGAGTAATCCCTTGGAAACTAAATCATCTTGCAGTAAAATCAAAAATTCCATTGCATGATTATGATCCTTGAAATACTGAGAAAGTCTGATGCTCTGGTAAGCTAACCAACTATCAACATATCTATCGGATACAATAACATGACCGCTTTTCAAAGCCGGCAAAATAACTCTTTCGAAGTTATCGAGTCGTGCTGTCAGAAGAAGAAAGGCTTCCGACATCAATGCCAAATTTTCTCCTGACTCAAAAAACTCTCTAAATTGATTCCAGGGTGAGATATAGTATGGTGGATCTCTAGTTAATATTACCTTCATTCCCTGAGCAGTTAAATCTCTTTTCAGCCACTGAGAAAATGGAGTTTTCCAAGTAAAATCTATACCTTCGAGCGAGATAAAATTACCGAATATATGAGACGTTTTCATTGCCGTACTCCTTTCGTACAGAAAAGCCTATTGTCGAAGAACTAATATGATATTAGATTATAATTGACAATTTGTCAATTTAAAAGAAGTAATTGGTTTCTCAACTTATCTAATGCAATTTTTCTCATTGAAATCTTATTTTTTTCTTCATCAGAAAGTTCAGCAAAAGTTTCACTCTTACCTTCTGGGATAAATATCGAATCCCATCCAAAACCTTTATCACCTCTAATTTTATCAGAAATCTTCCCATTACTTTCACCGCTTACTGTTATTTTCCTTATGCCGTCGTAGTAGCATAGACTTGTTTTTGCAATAGCTTCCCTAGTTGGAGAAGTTTCTAATATTCTAAGAAGTCCTTCATTCCCTAAAGTTTTCATAAAATAATCTATAAATACCCCGGGAAGACCATTTAATCCGTGAAAAGATAAAATAGTATCTTCAACAAGTATTGTCTTTTTAATTAATGCATATGCCGTTTCTGCTTTTTTCTCAACGCATTCAATTGAATCTAAAGTCTGAATCTCATCTAATTTCATTTCAACTGGCTCTATTTCAATTCCAAGTATTTCTCTAGCCTCTTTTATTTTCCCTTTATTGGTCGTTGCAAATAGAATTTTATTAATCATATTATCTAAATCATATCACAATTTTTCATAAAACTGCCCGATTCCCAAAATATCGGCTTCGCGCCAAGGTTTGCCAACCAATTGGAAGCCAATTGGTAACTTATGACTTACAACTAATGATTTATGACTATCGCTTGTCGTTGGTTGTTGGTCATTAGTCATTTGTTTTACTGGTATAGAAATAGCCGGCAACCCAGCGAGATTAACCGGAATCGTGAAAATATCCGAAAGATACATTGAAAGCGGATCGCTAGTTTTCTCGCCAATCTTGAAAGCCGTGTTTGGCGCAACAGGAGTTAAAATCACGTCAACTTCGCGAAACGCCTCGTCAAAATCTTTTTTAATTAAAGTCCGCACTTTTTGAGCTTTGGCATAATAAGCGTCGTAATAGCCAGACGACAACACGAAAGTTCCCAAAATAATGCGGCGAGTCACCTCCGGTCCAAAGCCATGGCTTTTTTGCTTCAAATAAATTTCATTCAGATTTGAGATTTGAGATTTGAGATTTGAGATTCTGGCATATCTAATCCCGTCATATTTCGCCAAATTCGCGCTCGCTTCCGCCGGCAAAATAATGTAATAACAGGAAAGCGCGTACTTGGTATGCGGCAAGCTGATTTTCTTAAAATCCAAGCCCAAACTTTTTATCGCCTCAATCGCCTCTTCCACTGCTTTCACAACCTGCGGTTCAACTCCGGCAATAAAATATTCTTCTGGCAAGCCGACAGTCAGTTTTTTAATGTCTTCCAACTTTGGATTTAAAAGTTCATCTCCATAACTGGCTTCGGCGCTTGTAGAATCATGACGATCTTTGCCAGCTATGGCCTTAAAAATAATAGCCGCATCTTCCACGGTTTTTACTAGCGGCCCGATCTGATCCAAACTAGAAGCAAGCGCAATCAAACCGAACCGCGAAACCGCGCCATAAGTCGGCTTTAAACCGACCACCCCTGAAAAAGCCGCCGGCTCCCTAATAGAGCCGCCAGTATCTGATCCTAAAGCGCCCAAAGCCATGTTGGCCGCGACTGCCGCGGCTGAACCGCCGGAAGAACCGCCGGGCACGCGCGTATGATCATGCGGGTTTTTAGTAATCTTGAATGCCGAATTTTCCGTGGAAGAACCCATGGCAAATTCGTCCAGATTGGTTTTGCCTAAAAAAACCGCTCCGGCTTCACGGAGTTTTTTGACCACAGTTGCATCATAAGCGGCAATATATTTTTCTAAAATTTTTGAACCGGCGGTAGCCTGCTCGCCCTCAATTAAAATATTGTCCTTAATTGCGATCGGAACGCCATCTAAAATTCCTAGCGGCTC
>Ga0209542_10015227_pt1 | contig 12952 bp, 14 predicted proteins | sample RifCSPhighO2_01_FD_184028 | JGI IMG/M metagenome (GOLD analysis project Ga0209542, IMG submission 184028) | Soil microbial communities from Rifle, Colorado - Rifle CSP2_plank highO2_0.1 (SPAdes) (version 2) | ecosystem: Environmental > Terrestrial > Deep subsurface > Rock core/Sediment ... | reverse complement strand
TTATGTATAAAGATAGACAGCATCTATTAGAGCTAAATTTTCAACAGGAATGTGTTAGCGGTCAGCCTTCTGACCCGCCCATCTATCTCGTAATGTACGAAAGAGATGCTAAAGGTCCAAAGATCAGGACAGTTTTCAAAACAAGTGTGAAAAAGTGGCTGCCATTCCCATTTTCACCAGCTAATTTTGGCGATGAATTTGTCCAGAATGCTGCTAAAAAATTTAAAAAAATCTAAACTCCGCTTAAGCGGAGTTTTATGATCAGTAAATATCTATTTTGAGTTTTTTGGAGATAGGGCCTGTGGGTTCCTCAGAAGTGGAGGGGGGAGTGGTGGGTTTTATGGGTTTTACTCCTTTACTCTGGTCTAAATCTCGCATGAGGTTTTCTACGTCTTCGACCTTATATAGTCGATAGTTGTTCATAGGGTGACGGTGGGCAGCGAGTTTGCCTTTTTGGTCCCAATTCCGAACAGTCAGAGGCGTAACTCCGAGTAATCTGGCCACTTCTTTTACCGTGAGAAAGCGTTTAGGCATGGAGGGTTCGAGGTCGGACCTCAGCAATCTAGAGGTCCGACCTCAATCAGTTCATTATGCTCAGTATAAACCCTTATTAACCTTCGACAAGTGTTGATATCTATAATGATATACTAAAAATATGAGCCGGAAATATTCTATATCTTTAGCCAAGGCTATCCTTGCGTCGCTTTGGTACGATAAGTATGCACAGGTCAAAGATCTTGGTACGCATCCCTACATTGAGCCTCTAAACAGGCGAGCAGCGTCTTTTAGAACTGCATTGTTTCGTCTCAAGAAGGCAAATCTATTAAAAAAGGAAAATAATAGCCTCAAATTAACTGAGATGGGGGAGAGGCAGGCTTTGTTTGCCTTTATCGATGCTGAAACCGCTTTGTATAAAACCAATTTTTTTCAAAAATGGGATGGGGCTTGGCGGATATTGCTTTTTGATATACCTGAAAGCAAAAGAAGGCATCGAGATTATCTACGCAAGATTCTAAAAAGAATAGGATTCAAAGAACTTCAACGCAGTATCTGGGCGTATCCTTATCCTGTGCCGTCATTTTTAAAGGAGTTAGTTTTTCACAATGATATTTGTAGCCATGCTCGCCTAATAACGACTGATAGTATTGAGGGAGACTCGGATTTGCAGAAACTATTCAATTTACAACGAGAATAGCTTAATGTTCTATATCTCTACGCTCGGATGAAAATAGAACGCTATGTTGATAATCAAGCCATTCCACCTAGATAACTAAATTGTTATAATAGATTTATATGAAATTAAACTTCTGGAAAAGCGATAGCAACCATAGTGTCGAGCCGCCTGCGGATTCTGTTTATGTGGGTGAAAATATCTACCAGCGTCTTTCAAAAATAATTTTATTGGCCGGTATTGGAGTTTTACCTTTACTATTTTTGCCGTGGACTACCGGTCCCCTAGAGATGAACAAGCAGATTTTTTTGATCTTGTTCTCTGGGTCAGCTTTGGTTTTGTGGCTGGTGGGAGTAGTTACTTCGGGCTATTTGCAATGGAGGCGGTCTGAATTTATAAAACCCATTGGCGCAGTAGCCGTGGCAACTCTTCTTGCTTCCACATTTTCTTTATCAAGATTTAAGAGCTTGTTCGGTATTTCTAATAGTCTCGCCGACTCACTGTCTGTAATTTTAGCCCTATCTGTAGTGGCCCTACTTATAATCAATAATTTTGATGATAAGGGAAAGAGGGTCCAAACTGTTTTATTGGGGGCTTTGGCGTTGGCATTTATTTACGGAGTTTTACAGATGATAGGAGTTCATTTATTTAGATTCTCTATTGCTAAGACAAGCGTTTTTAATACTATTGGCTCTCCAAACTCTTTGGGAGTTTTGGCAGCAATTAGTCTGCCCTTTTTACACAAGTTTAAGGTCAACTTACCTTTTGTCAAAAACTATCTAGCGCATATAGTTTTAGCTTTGGCGGTGTTTATTTTGATAGTTTTAAATTGGTGGGTCCTTTGGACTATAGCAATTGTGGGTATGTTTAGTCTTGTTGGCTTAGAAAGCCTTAGTTCTAAAGGGTTTAAAATGTCTAAATCGATTGTGCCCCTGATAATTATAGTTTTGGGGTTCTTTTTAATGGCCGTTAAGTTTGAGTTGCCATATTTTAAGAGCAAATTACCTGCCGAGATAGTTCCTTCATATAGTCTTTCTTGGAAAATATCTAGTGCGGTTTTAAGGGATAAGCTCATATTGGGCTATGGACCAGAGAATTTTTCCCTAGCTTTTGATCGCTATGGTTCGCCGGCTCTGTCGAATTCAGTATTTTCAAATGCCAAATTTTACGACGCCACATCCGAATTTTTTAATTCCTTGATACATGGCGGGATCGTCTTGGCGGTTGCCTTCCTATTCTTTTTTGGACTGATCGTTTGGCAAATTTTTAAATTTTATAAAAATAATTCGGCATTAACTGATGATAGTTCAATCGGGGTGGTGGCCACGATGATGACTTTAATGGCAGCATTTTTCCTTTACCCATTCAATATAACCTTGATGTTTGTTTTATACTTGGTTGTATCTCTGGTGGCGTTGTCTCTTTGGGGAGATAACAAGGAGAATCTTAGCATTGAGAGGAGTCCATTTTTATCGCTTGTATCATCACTCAGCTTTATTGGGGGCTTGGTTTTAGTTTTGATATCGATATATTTTGGCCTGCTGTATTATTTGGCAGACGTTAAGTATGCTAAAGCTTTAAGCGAATCCGACAATCAGAAATCAGCAACTATATTAGCTGAAGCTGTTAAGTGGAACGATAATGATGACAGATACTATCGGTCGCTTTCTCAAGTAGCCTTGACTCTGCTTTCGGCTGAAGTCACAAAACAAAATGATCCTCAACGAGCGGGCAGGATCCAAAATTATATTTCTTCCTCCGTTAATTTTGCCCAAAAAGCCACAGAGGTAGCTCCCCATGAATCATTGAACTGGACTAATTTGGGTAGCGTCTATAGGAAGCTATTAGCAGTTGTAGATAACGTTGATAAATTAGCCGAAGACGCATACCTTAAAGCGGCTCAGCTTCGCCCCGGAGACTCAAGCAGTTATTATCAGATCGGCACGATGTATTTAGCAAAGGGCGATCTACTCTTACAGGTAGCCAGAGCTAATCCCAAAAACGCCTCTCAGATAAATGCTTTGGCTATCGAATCTTATAAAAAAGCCGAAGAAGCCCTAAAAAAGGCAGTCGAGATTTCTAATAATTATGGGCTGGCAATATATAACCTGGGCATAGTTTATGATAGAGAGGGTAAGGTGACAGATGCCATTAAGCAATTAGAAAAATTGGCTCCGGCCAATCCCAGACAGCCTGGTTTGATGTTTGAGCTTGGACTATTGTACTATCGCGCTGGCCGTAAAGATGACGCCCTAAACCAACTCCAAAGAGCCCTCGTCTTGGCCCCCGATTATTCCAATGCCCGCTGGTATTCAGCCTTGATATATGAAGAGAGAAGTGATATTAATTCAGCCATCGCTCATCTTGAAAAGATACTAAGCGTAGAGGTAAATAAAGATAATCAAATCGTGGCCGATAAGCTTAAAGATCTAAAAAGTGGGAAGAAGGCTATACCTCCAGTAAAAGTCTTAGACAACCAACCCCTATAATCATAAAGCATGGATCAGGGAACATGGAGCATAAAATCTAATTACAAAATAATTGCCACAATCGTGGCAATTATTTTGATACTAATATTTTCAGGTTTAATATTTTTCCCTTTTAAAGGTGGAGCTGAAAGGTCAATCGATATAAAAATCGGTTCCACCCTATCTCAAGTCGCCTCAGATCTAAGATCGGCCGGATTGATCAAAAGCAAACCAGTTTTTGTATTCTATGTTACCGCCTTAGGCAGGGATGAAGATGTTAAAGCTGGCAAATATAATTTTTCCGGAAGAGTCTCTATTCATGAAGTGACTAGTACTTTGACTGGGGGATTTGCTGAACATGACGATGTCCAAGTGACCATTCCTGAGGGTATGAATATTTGGGAGGTAGATGAGGTATTAGCCAAGAGCGGATTGACTCACGAGGGCCAGCTTGCCAAGAGCTTTATTCATAAAGAGGGGCATTTATTCCCAGATACATATAGATTTGATAAAGATGCAACGATTGAAGATATAGTAAACAAAATGGAGGAGAATTTTAGAGGTCGGACCTCTGAATTGATGAGGTCCGACCCCAACCTGTTGAAGTCTGACTTCAACAGGTTGCTTATAACCGCCTCGATACTTGAGAAAGAAGCCAAAACAAAAGAAGACATGGAGATTGTGGCTGGCATTATTCAAAACAGGCTGGATAGAGGCATGCTTTTACAAGTAGACGCAACGGTTACATACGGGGCGTGCTTAAGGGAATTTAACCAGACCGGCAAACTCTGCGACGTGACCTTTATCGGGCCAGCAAAAGAGATTCAGATAGATGGACCCTATAATACCTATACAAGAAAAGGCCTGCCGCCGACAGCCATATCTAACCCAGGAGTTAAAGCGATCCAAGCTGCTTCTAATCCTAGGAAAACTGACCATCTATATTATCTCTCAACCCGTGATGGCAGTCAGATCATTTATTCCAAAACCCCAGCCGAACACCTCGCCAACCGCAAAAAGCATTTAGGGTTTTAGCGCGGTTGCAAAAAGAGGGGAGGTGTGATAGGATATGCATACCGTAGATAGTGGGCGAACAATAAGCCCCGCCGAGGTAAAACAAGCCCCTTAAAAGGCTTGGATTAGGTCGATCTGCGGAAGCAGATTTTTTTGTTATAAAAACACATGAAAAGTAAACAACGCAAATCAGAAGAATTGGCAAAACTTAAGGAGAGATTGCCTAAGTCAAAAATCACTGTTTTCACTTCTTTTGCCAAGCCTGGCGAGAAAGGATTATCAGTTGCCCAAGCTACACAGCTTAAGCGCTTGCTTAGGTCGCTTGAAGGAGAGTATTTCGTCACCAAAAAGACATTGATGGTCAGGGCCCTTAAAGGCTATGATGGCATGGATGTCTATAGCATGGGTGGCTCTCTGGGACTAGTGCTTGGTTATGGCGATCCTTACGATATTGCTAAAAAAGTATATGAGTTTGCCAAAAAGAATCAGCAGATGGAATTTTATGGAGCGGTTTTTGGAGATGTATTTATCTCTCGAGAGGAGTTCCTCGAAATTGCCAAACTACCATCAAAAGAGATTCTTATCGGTAGATTGCTTGGTATGCTAACATATCCAATGCGCGGACTCGCAGTCGCGCTTAGCGAAATAGCCAAAAAGAAACAGGTCGCTTAATAAATAATTAATCAAAATATATGAACAAAGATGAATTTTTAACCCAAGTGGAAAAAATGTCTGTTTCAGAGCTTAACGAATTAGTTAAAGCCTTGGAAGAGAAATTTGGAGTTTCGGCTGCAGCTATGGCTGTTGGCCCTTTGACAGGCTCAGGCCAAGCTGGAGAAGCGGCTGAAGAGAAAGACTCATTCACAGTAGTCTTGAAAGATGCTGGTTCTGCAAAGATCCAAGTCATCAAAGTATTAAGAGAAGTCACTGGTCTTGGCTTGAAAGAAGCCAAAGACATGACCGACAAAGTCCCGGCCAACGTCAAAGAGGGCGTTAAGAAAACCGACGCCGAAGAGATCAAGAAAAAGATCGAAGAGGCCGGAGGCGTAGTAGAACTCAAGTAACCAATATTCAGGATTTATTATCCGAATACGTTATTTAGCAAAAAGACTCCCAAAGGGGGTCTTTTTGCTGAGGCTTGACAAGGGATAATGGAGGAGTAGGATATAGGTGAATATACCACTATGAAATTGTTGATTATCTCAATACTAATAGTTGGTTTTGTATCTCATATTGCATTTGGGTCTATTGGCCTATTCGTCTGCCATGATGTTGCTTGTCATCCTCATTCTCAATGCGATGTTTCGATAACATATAGCGCGGCATGTCTCGTAAATCTACATAATTTTAATTTTTCGCTCTATCAGTCAGAGAATTACCAGGGTTTTAAGGGTTCAAGCATAGTTCAGCAGGAATCTCTTCTATCCTGGCTTTCTCTGCACGAACACAGCCCTTCTCTCAGTTAAGCCAAAATAAGGCCGAATATGGTCTTATTTTGGCTCCAACCCTCTAGGGTTATTTTGTTTACAAAAACTAAAACACAAAAATATGAGAAACAAATTCTACACAACAAAAAGTTTTCAGGAGGCCTTAAGGGGTGCAGTAAAGTTAAAAGGTGGTTTGGATAGAATAACCGACCCCATGATAATTACTGATGAAGATGGAATAATATTATTCGCAAATGAAGCGGTAGCTCAAAGGGCCGGATTTACTCACGGAGAATTAATCGGAAAAACGCCAGGTGAACTTTGGGGCAATAATAAAGATGAAAGCTTCTACGAATATATGTGGCAGACGATAAAGGTAGATAAAAAACCTTTTACTGCAACAAATATGGTAAATAGACGAAGAGATGGAACATATTATGGCTGCGATGTCAGAATATATCCGGTATTAGATGATGACAAAAACATTGCTTATTTTATGGGCATTGAATCTAATTATAGTGACTCTATCTAAACAAATGGTTATAATACAACTTATGCAAGGAGGTGCTTTTACATAATGGGTTTTGGAAATATGATGGGAGGGGCGGGACTATTTGCTTCTCTGTTCGGAATCTTAATTGTAATAGATTTAGTTCTTCTAGGTATTTGGCTGTGGAAAAAAATTAATAATAAATAAATTGAATACAAAATTATTTGAATGGGTCTTAAGAATATCCATTGCGGGAGAGTTTATTGGTCACGGAGTTTTTGCTATTCAAGGTAAAAAAGACTGGATAGGGTGGTTCGCTAAATTTGGCGTAAATAATCCAGATACAGCAGCAGCGCTACTCTTTTGGATTGGCCTAGTTGATATAGCGGTAGCCTTAATAATTCTAATCAAGCCACTCAGGATTGCTTTATTGTGGGCAGTTATTTGGGGTTTTTGGACGGCCTTACTAAGACCGTTAGTAGGTATGCCAATTTGGGATTTTATAGAGCGCTGGGCAAACTGGGGAGCCCCGCTAGCTCTATTGCTTTACTATGGCTGGCCTAAAAAAATAAAAGATTGGTTTAAGTAATTATTTATTCGACTTTCCAAACCTTTCCGTCAGGAGATCCAAGGTATAAGACCCCTTTCTCATCTACCCATGAAGCTGTAAATGGCTGACTGTTGCCTAGCTTCAAAACTTTAATTACAGAACCAGATGCTTTATCAATCACATATATTCTACCTAAGCTCTCATTAACTATATAAAGATTGGGAATATCTTTGGCAGTGAGTAGACTCACATCTCCAGATGGTACCGATGTTTCATATGTTGCGACTTTCGCTCCTCTAAAATATTTAGTAAGTGTTCCTGATTTGCTTAGGGTATAAACATCTCCATCAACAGCGATTGCAACGGAATCTGTTGGAACGGTAACATCATCTTGGAGCCAGCCTACGCTTGTATGGACTCCTTTTGCCGCATCAATGACCTTAAATATCCTATCTCCAGCTAGGATGTAAAGATTGTCTTGATATAGGTCGAAGCCTATAGTTGGCACTGACAACCCATATTTATTATCTTTTATGTCCTCGTTAAATAAGGTGAATAGCCCGATCTTTAAAGTTATTTCTTCTGGTAGTGATTCGACCAAGACAGGGTTAGCGGCAGCTGCGTTATCGGCCTTATCTAGTAAGGCGTCCATTTCTTTTTTTGCATCAGATGGAAGGGTTGAGTTAAGAAGTGAGCTTAAAAGTAGCTCTCTTACGCCGGTTAGATCATTGGCGTCTAGTTTGCTTTGGGCTAAGTCAATATTGGCTTGAACTTCTTTAGCAAATTTACGGGATTCTTTTTCTTCTGCGCTGACGAATATAAAGCTTTTAGCCACCCAGCCGCCGATAATTATTAAAACTAGCGCAGGCGTAGCATAGATCGCCCTTTTTCTAAGTTTAACGTGCCAAGCTACGGCTCCGATCCGCCCCAATGAAGTGCTTCTGCTTCTCATCGGCATCAGAGATCTGAACGTTGAGAAGAGCTTCTCAAATATATTTTCTTTTTTAGCAGATGAAAACTCACTCGGTATTATCTTGGGTATTTCTTGGACTGTAGCGGCCCCGACGTTATCAGTCGGGGTTCCGATTCCATAGGGCGTCGGGAGGGGCAACTCTGGTTTATCAAGTTCTATTGCTGTAGACGGAGGCTGAACGTCGCTATCTACGCTAATAAGCTGAGCATCAGGTGATACAAGGGGCATTTTCTTTGGTTTTAATTCTTTGGGTTGGGGAATAGGGGCTACTACGGATTCTTTAGCTTTATTAATATCAATATATAAAGCGGCACAAGCGGCCTGGGTCCTGCCGGATCTTGCGGAATTTATTTTTTCCAAAAAATCTGTCCAAGTTAATTTAACAAAATGATCTTTGATAGTTTTCTCGCGGGAGGTGATGAATCGGCTGGGATAAAAAGCGAGGAGTTTATCTCCAGATTTAACTTTGCCGGAGATAATATTAGAGAACTCTCTCTCATCGACGTGCTCTTTAGTGAATAGAGCAATGTTATTGAGGACATCGATAACTTGATCGTCTCGGCTGAGTAATATTTTGAATTTGCCAAGCTTGGATATCAGGATATCTTCGCCGGCGACAGCAAAGATTCCAATATTAACTTTGGTGCCCTTATTCTTGAAAAACTCCTCGACTATTTCGTTTATCTTTTTGAGGGTAGCAGAGAAGGCCTCTTTGGCCGCAAGGTCAGGTTTGGCATAATATTCACGCTTTGCCAGTGATGCAACTAAGTTGACCATGTAAGCGATATCCATCTCGTCCTGGACACCATCGCCATTAGCATCAATATCCGTAGTCGCGCCTTGGCTGACGTTACCTATTATATACAAGCTCCCGAGTTTACGCTTTTGGTGATCAGTATTGTAGTCGTACGAATATATATCCAGATATCCTTCCTTGGCAGAATCCTTGATTAGTATCTCCTTCGATGTGGGTTTGATAAATACTTTTTCCACGTTGAGTTAGTTAGAGTTGCAAATTAGTTTAACTTTTATTATCCTGTATACATCAATTCTAGGCTAGCTAAATTAAATGTCAAAAAATTCTCTGGATAAGTTATTTGGCTCAAAGACCCGGGTCAAAATATTAAAGTTCACCTTCCGCAATTATCCGGTTGATTTTAGTGTTGGCGAGCTTGCCCGAAAGATCCAGGAGCCAGTGAATCTAGTCAAGCAAGAGGTCTTTAATCTAATTGAGATAGGATTAATAAGAAAAAAGAAATAATGCCCACACTATGGCTAAAAAATTAAAATTAAAAGTTAAAAAGAAAAAGAGAGCTTCGACGCCAAAGCCGCGGCCCTCAAGGATTCAAAAATATGAATTGAATCCGGTTTTTGAATTTTTTGACGAGCTAAAGACTTTGATTTTAAAATCCTCCCCAGCCGAGAAGAACCAGCTCGCTAAAAAAATATCCGGCTTAGGCAGGATCAGATTGGCGGTTATTGCCGGAATATTTCTAAACAAGAATGAGGATAGTGCAATAATCTCAGATCCGGTGGCTGATCTCTTTATTGTCGGCGACGATATTGATAAAAATAAACTATCCAAATTTTTGCGCTCGCTTGAGGCTGAGGTGGGGAAGGAGATCAAGTTTGGATTGATGGAAAAGGAAGAGTTTGAATATCGCTACGGTATGTTCGACCGCTTCGTTCGCGTCTTACTCGAAGGTCCTCATGAGAAGATTATCAACAAACTAGGATTGTAAACGAGCGAGGGATACATAAATTTCTAGCGCCTCCCTCTTGGATCATTCGTATCCTCGAGATTAATTATTTCTGACCGCCTGGGGTTCACCCCCTGTCAGGCCATGCGGACCAAGAGGCCGTTCCTGACATCCCCAGATCGGTTTCCCAGAAAAATAGCATCTCTCCTCTTGAATGATAGCCAATCGGTCAGATGCTATAAAGTTTATATATCCCTCAGCTCTAAAAAGGTATAATTAATTCAAAATGGGCGGTTAGCTCAGCGGTAGAGCACTGCATTCACATTGCAGGGGCCATAGGTTCAAATCCTATACCGCCCACAAATCTTACTTTGTCCGTACCACGTAAATATGGTATTATCTTTGGGATCTTTGAAATCAAGGTGATGATAGGGGAAAAATTAGAAGATTTTCTAATAGGCATATTAAACGTACTATCTGTTTTAATTCTTAGTTTATTACTTGCCGCATTTGGTTTTGGGATTAGTTTTACGATTTATCAAATTACTACAACCTTTCCCTTAGGTATGGGTGGTTGGCTATACCTTCCCTTTGCGGTACTTGCAGCCATGAATGGAGTGCATATTGGTATTCTTCTTGGCTTAGGTAAGCTTAAGTTCAAATGGATTGTCGTATTGCTCCTGATGAGCTACATGATTGGATTCCTAGGGTTTGTTTATTCAAAAATTGGGAATATAGAAGATGCGCTCATGGTGTACCTATTATTTCTTTGCCTTCTATACGCTGGTGCTTTTATAAGTAGTCGGAAGCTACAAACAGCAGTGCGATAACCTCGCACTTATCACTTGCTAACTAGAGTCGCCGAAATGGCGGCTTTTTAATTTTGTGATAAGCTTTTTACATATGAAATTTTTAATTGGGGAAGAAGAAAAAGAGGCGATTAAATGGATGAATGAGGCAGCCAAAGTGGCCGCGAAGGCTTTGTGTTTTAAGGCAAAATGCGGGACGGTCATAGTTAAAGAAGGGGAGATAATCGGAAAAGGTTATAACGCCCCACCTCTTGATAAGGAAGAAAATCGAACATGTTTGGAAGAATTTGTTCCCGGCAAGCTAAAATATGACAAAACATGCTGCATTCACGCCGAGTGGCGGGCAGTTATGGATGCACTGAAAACAAATCCGGAAAAAATAGAGGGATCAAAACTTTACTTTATCAGGATAGATGAGCAGGGCAGTGTTAAAAAATCTGGGAAGCCGTATTGCACTGTATGCAGCCGCTTGGCACTAGATTCCGGTATCTCCGAGTTTCTATTGTGGCACGAAGAGGGGATTTGTTCTTACCCAACTGACGAATACAACAAGCTATCTTATAGTTATAAAGATCAACTTTAGACATTTTTAATCTAAATAATGTATGATTGGGTATATGGTACCAATAAATTATTTGGCCGTGCTGGTCGCGGCTGTGGTCAATATGGTCGTAGGCTCGTTGTGGTATGGGGCATTTTTTCAAAAGCCCTGGATGCGTTTGTCTGGCATAACCCAGGCAGATATAGAAAAGTCTAAAGCGCGAGGCATGGCTACTTCTTATATTTTAGCCTTTGTTGGTTCGCTGCTCATGGCTTATATCTTGTCGCATTTTATTGTCTTTGCAGGGGATTATTTTAATGATGGCAGCGCTATGAGGGGTGTATCAACTGGTTTTTGGTCATGGCTAGGCTTTGTAGCTCCGGTTACTTTAGGAATTGTTCTATGGGAGGGCAAGTCCTGGAAACTTTGGATGATCAACACTTCATACTATCTCGTCAGCCTTATGATTATGGGCGGGATATTGTCTGCTTGGATGTAAAATAATTTTAATTAGAACGGCTCATCCTTCGATAGGCTCAGGGTGAGCCGTTTTGTTATCAACGGGCAAACCGACTATTTCGGCTGAAGAGTTTGCGGATTTCTTCGACAAAGATAATTGAGGCGGCGATAGGCAGGATGGCCAGCCATTCCGATAAAGCCAGCGGGGTCGTGTGTAATACTTTTTGAGCCAGGGGATTATAAACTGCAAATAACTGGAGAAGAGTGACAATTACAGTTGCCCAGACCAGATAAATATTCGAAAAGGGATTTGATGCAAAAACTGATCTGTTGTCTGATCGGCAATTCCAGGCGTTAAACCATTGGAATATGGCCAAGGTGGTGAGGGACATTGTCCAGGCTTTGGCCATGTCAGCTCCAATGTATTCGCGGAATAAATAGAGCGTTCCGACCATCATCGGGATTGCCATTAAAAACATCCGCCAAGCCATTAGTCTGTCAACAAGATATTTTTTCGGCCGTTCAAAATTCTCACGAAGTAGATTTTTTTCTTTGGGGTCCATAGCAAGAGCAATTGTCAAGAATCCATCAGTCACAAAGTTGAGCCAGATGATCTGAGTGGCAAGAAGTGGCAGCGGCAATCCCAACAACAATCCGCCTGAGATAGTTAGTACTTCGCCAAAGCTTGTTGAGAAAAGATATAAAATAACTTTTTTGATTGTTTTATAAATGCTTCGTCCTTCTTCTATGGCTGAGATAATGCTGCCAAAATTATCATCCAATAAAACAATGTCCGCTGCTTCTTTGGCAACTTCAGTGCCGATCTTACCCATAGCTACGCCTAAGTCAGCGGCCACAAGTGAAGGCGCATCATTGACTCCATCTCCGGTCATGGCCACGATTTCGCCAGTGTGCCTATAGGCTTGGATTATTCTGATCTTATGTTCCGGAGTGACTCTGGCAAAAACAGAAGTAGTCGGAAGTTTTTCCGAAAGCTCTTTATCCGTAAGCATATCGATATCTTCTCCGGTCAAAACATGGTCGCCCTGGTGAAAGATACCAGCTTCTTTGGCAATCGCTTCGGCCGTAACTTTATGGTCTCCAGTTATCATGACCACCCTAATGCCGGCTTCAACGGCCTTTTCCATCGCTTCATGCACTTCCGGTCTTAACGTATCTCTCATCCCAAAAAATCCGATGAAATTAAGATTCTTAATTTCTTCCGGAACCAGAGGCGCCAGTGTATCTGGATTTGTGGCCAAGGCTAAAACCCTCATTCCGTTACGGGACATTTTTATAAAAATCGATTCAAGCTCCTCCTTCTCTAACGTAGATAAATTTGAAAGTGCC
>Ga0209542_10015226_pt1 | contig 12952 bp, 10 predicted proteins | sample RifCSPhighO2_01_FD_184028 | JGI IMG/M metagenome (GOLD analysis project Ga0209542, IMG submission 184028) | Soil microbial communities from Rifle, Colorado - Rifle CSP2_plank highO2_0.1 (SPAdes) (version 2) | ecosystem: Environmental > Terrestrial > Deep subsurface > Rock core/Sediment ... | reverse complement strand
TTATAAATGGGCCCAGAAACTTAAAAACCAGAATGGGAATAATCATTCCTCTTGCTCCCATAACCGGAAGCTCTCCTTCTAGACCTACTAAAAGGCCTTCAAGAAAAATTAAAGTCGGATGGCTTAATCTAAATAATAGCTTCTCTGGACAAACTTATTTTCCCTATTCCGTTGGATCCCTTCAGGCCTATGCTCAAAAATTCGCAGCATTTCCAGATTCAATTGAGTTCAAATCTCCAATATTTCAAATCCCCGAGAACGTTGAAGAAGTAGCAGAAGAGTTAAGTGAGGTAGATATACTCGGAGCTAGTACATATGGATGGAATATAGAAAAATCTCTAGGGATTGCGCGAGCCATAAAAAAACGTAACCCAAGTGTTATAACTATTTTTGGCGGACCCCAGATACCTGATAGCAAAAAGCAGTTCCAAAGAATTAAAAAATCTGATCCTCGGCCAGATGAACTGCAGCGTCGGAGATTAGGATGGACTGAGGAATTTCATAGGAGAAATCCTGAAGTAGACATCGCTTGTCACGGCGAAGGAGAAAGAATTTTTACAAGAATTATTGATCAAATGATGATTGACGGCCTAAGAAATAGGGGCCAAATTCCATCTATAAGCTATCTAGATCGAGATGGGAATTTTCACCATAACCCAAAGCTAGAGAGAATGAATGATCAGGAGCTAGCAGAAGCACCATCCCCATATACCGAAGGCGTATTTGATCATCTTTTTGATTTATATAAGGCAATGATATGGATTGCAATTTTAGAAACTAATCGAGGCTGTCCCTATCAATGTACATACTGTGAGTGGGGTGGGGCCATAGAAGATAAAGTGTTCAGATTTTCCATGAGGAGACTTTATAGTGAGGCCATGTGGTTTGGCCAAAAAAATGTTAGGACAGTTTTCTGTGCTGATGCTAATTATGGAATCCTTGAAAGAGATGTAAAAATCTCTAGGTACCTAGCTAGGGCTCGAAGAAAATATGATTTTCCAAAGGGTGTTTCGGTTCAAAATGCAAAAAATCCTAAAGAGCATACGATTAAGGCACTGTTAGTACTTCAAAAAGCTGGCCTAAATAGAGCTACTGTCATGTCTCAACAGTCAACAAATTCAGAGACTCTAAGGCTAGTCCGCAGACAAAATATGGAGATTCATAAATATAAAGAAATGCAACAAATGGCTGCCAGAGAAGGTATTCATGTCCACACCGATCTTATCTTCCCAATGCCAGCTGAAACATATGATTCAATAGTTGATGGAACAGATCTATTAATATCAAATGGTCAGCATAGCAGAATACAGTATGGCATCATCTCTAACTGGCCAAACACGGAGATGAACAGTCCTGATTACGTAGATGAACACGGAATTGAAACAGTTAGGGTAAGGCTTGTTAATACCCACGGAAAGAAAACAGTTTCTCGAGATGGCATAGATGAGTGGCAATATTTAGCTATTGCCACAAAATCGATGCCTAGGTCTGATTGGGTAAAGACTAGGGTTTTTACATGGATAGTAGATGCACTTTACTTTAACAAGATTCTGCAAATTCCTGCTATTGTTCTCAATCAAGAATACGGGGTTGAATATCGGAAAGTTTTTGAACTTTTCTCAAGCGGTAGATTTAGAAAATATGGTGATTACCCTGTTTTAACTGAAGCTCTTGAATTTTTTACCGAAACAGCTATAGCTCTCCAAGAAGGGAGACAAGAAGAATTTGTCCACTCCAAGGAATGGCTTGATATCTACTGGCCGCCAGCTGAATATATATTAATTAAGCTAGTTAAGGAAGGTAGGCTTGATGACTTCTATAGAGAAACTCATGATACCTTGCGCAAATATTTAGCTGATATCGGAATAGAGGTGCCGGAACAGTTGCTTGCTGATTGTATTACCCTTAACCGATCACTCCTCAAAATACCCTTCCAGACAGAAGATCTGTGGTTGAACTTGTCATACAATGTTTGGGATATTTTTAAATCAGTTTTGCGAGGAAATGAAGTAAAGCTAGAACAAGGTCAATATTCATATTTGATTGATAGGACTAAAGAGACATGGGATCAATGGGATAAGTGGTATCAAGAAGTTGTTTGGTACTGTAATAGAGGGGGTGCATACCTGTATGGCAATAAGAATCCGCATGAAGAAATTGCTGGACATCACTAGAAATCACACAACCGCGCTTGACGCGGTTTTTAATTTGATGTAAATTATCGACAGTTTTTGAAACAAACTATGTATTTTAAAAATAAACAAGTTCTCGTGGCTGGCGGGACTGGCCTTGTAGGTATTCCCCTCGTCCAGCTGCTAATCGAGCAAGGCGCCAAAGTAAGAATCGCCTCCCGCGATGATAAATCTCGAGCTCATCCTGATGCAGAATTTTTCCAAATTGACCTAACCGAAGATCAAAATTGTCGATTAGTTTGCAAAGGAATGGAATATGTATTTAATTTACTCTGCGTAAAAGGCCCTCCAGGAACAGAAAAAAAATATCCTCTCAAAATATTTGAAACGATGATGAAGCTTAATATAAACTTAGCTAGCGCTGCCTTTCGAGCCGGTGTTGGCGGATACCTATATACAAGTTCGGTAGGAGTGTATCACCCGGCTGAGATTTTAAGAGAAGACGATGTTTGGCAGACCCAACCTTCAAAAAATGACTGGTTTGGTGGTCATGTTAAAAGAGCTGGAGAACTACAGATAGAAGCCTACCGAATAGAGCATGGCTGGAATACGGCAATTGTTAGACCTTCAAATATATATGGTCCCTATGACAACTTCGACCCAGATAATGCAATGTTCATGCCTTATATTATTGGGCAATTCTCAGAAGGAATAAGTCCCATAATTACCTCCGGTGACGGATCGCAGGTAAGAGACTATATTCACTCTTATGATGCTGCCCGTGGATTAATTCTTGCAGCTGAAAATTCGGCAGGGTCCTTAAATCTTTGCAGCGGAAGAGAGACCACGAATCGCGAAGTTATTGAGATATTGCAACGTAATACAGATTTTAAACCTGTAATTATATATGATACGTCTAGGCCATCTGGGGATCGAAGAAGGGTATTGGATGTTTCCAGACTAAAAGCCTTAGGCTTTGAACCCAAAATCAGCCTAGAAGAAGGAATTATCCAGACAATGAGGTGGTACAAGGAAAATAAAAGTAAAGATGAACTTAGATACAATATTTTTCAATCTAAAACCCGCTGAAAGCGGGTTATTATTTACGATTTTTAATCCATCTATTATATTCTTCCTGAGATACTCGCCTGCCCTCTATATACCTGGGCGGACCTTCCTTTTTAATATAAGCAACATATTCAGCATATGTTACATCTTGTCCATTTAGCGGTGGCGTTAAAAGATCAATTAAATAGGCAACGTTGTATCCTTCAAGAATTTTCTTTGTTTCTGCCATTATCAAAAGCTCGATAGCACAATCCTCCAATTGATATAGCTCCATGATACTGGCAAGTTTTAGTATTTTTATGACATTCCACTTTTTAGACAATTTAGCAGATTCCAATTCCCTTACAGCATCTCGCAGGTAAATTGCTTGTGTCCAGATGGCTTGGCCTCTTTCCGAAGGACCCAAGACCCCATCAGTGAACATAAGAGGCGAGAGCGTTTTACGTGTCCAATGGAATATCGGCAGATCAAAGAGTATAAAGCCAAACTTCCGTAAGAACAAATCAATGTCTGTAAATGTCGGCATCCCTTTTCGCCAGGGATAAAAAACAGCCTCTGTGCTTATCCCTAGAGATCCTTGCAGAGTTTTCTTAGCGCCTTTGAATACCTCGAGCTCGGCACCCTCAATATCCAGCTTAATAAAATCAATCTGGCTAATAAGCTCGCGCTTTACGAAAGAATCAAGATCGGTCGTAGCTAAACGTTCAGTCTTATTTGGGATAAGATCCTTCCAGCCCGGAAACCGGCTCACAAAGCCCTGGTCAGATTTATAAAAACTTGAAGATGCGATATGCGGCTGGACATTGAAGGTTTTAAATCCACGTCTTCGATGAAGAGCAATAGGATAATACTGAGTGTGTGGATCTGTTTTAACAGAATTTAAACTGTCGCATTCTTCTATGGAAGACTCAAAGCCTATGCGTCGTCCTTGAGAACCATAAATATCCCACTGCTTCTCAAAACCTCCACGAGCGCCAACATCGATAACTGACATTGGATAAGCAGAAAAAATTTCTTTTTCCAACAGATATTTAGTAAACCGTGGGCGAGGATTTATGACTTGAGTTTGAATAGCCATTTACTTTATCAAATAACTGGGACTGATTATAACATTCATACAACAATAATCAAGTTTTGACAAGATTGAGTTTTTTAAAATTTATTATAAAATTTTAGCATGAATTCTAACGGACGACATAAAGTAGCAATTGTTATTACGACTCGCAACCGCTCTGATTTTTTAATACGTCAACTTAAATATTATAGCGATATGCAATCTACTCATACTATTTATATTGGTGATTGCAGCACAGAACCCGGGCATGAACCCAAGACTAAAGGAGCAGTAGAAAAGTACAAGAATAAAATTAATATCGTTTATAATAAATTTCCGGGCAGCATTACACCAACAGAATCTACCTATAGACTTCTTGGCCAAGTAAAAGAAAAATATTCCTGTTTTAATGGCGATGATGACTTTCACATTCCAGATGCATTAAGTGAGTGTGGTGAATTTTTAGACTCTAATTCTGATTATTCTACTTCTACAAGTCTTGTTGTAAATTTTAAACTCAACGAGCCTGGTGCTTATGGGACTATTAAATCCCTTAAAGATTACCCTCGTCCTGAAATCCATAGCAATACCGCCTCTGAAAGGATTGTTAAATTCTTTGATCGCTATTTTGTAACCAACATATCTGTAAACAGAACTGATGAAATGTTAAAAAGTTGGTCAAATTATAATAATCAAGGATTAACAGATCTTGCTTTTGCTTCTGAGATAATCCCCGGGGCTTTATCGCTTATTAATGGTAAGGCCAAAACATTAAATCGATTGGGAGTGGTGCGCCAAATGCACGATCGCCAATATCGCCTTGATTTTGTTTATGATTGGATAACAAAAAAAGATTGGCCCGACAATTATCAAGCCTTTTCAGAAATATTATCAAAAAGTCTTGCAGAAAAAGATAATATTAGCCTAGAAACAGCTGAAGAAATTATAAAAAAAGGGTTCTGGCTTTATCTTCAAAAAAGCTTAATCCGCGAATACTCTGAAGCTTTTCCTGGAACTATTATTAGGAGCAAAAAAATACTAAATCCAGGATTGAGAAAAAAAATGGTTGAGTCTTTGCCTTTTTTAAAAACTATTTATAGAAGATTCTGGCTTTCAAAGATAAATAAAAAACCTCAATTACATTATGAGGTGCTTCAAAAAGATTCTAAATACTACAAAGACTTCAAACCTGTTTTAGATTCTTTTACTTCAAAAGTTAATCGATAGCTAGTTGACACCTTTTGACACTTTTTGATACGGTGAAGTTGGGCATCTTACCAACTTGTTATGAAAAAAATTCGTATCATTCCTAGACTCGATATCAAAGGACCGAATATTGTCAAAGGCATACACTGCGAAGGATTAAGAGTTGTCGGCAATCCTAAAGATTTAGCATACAAATATTTTAAAGACGGGGCCGATGAGCTGCTTTGCATGGATATTGTTGCCAGCCTTTATCAGCGGAATTTTGACTTTGATCTTCTGCGATCTCTTTCGGATGGAATATTCATCCCCATAACTGTCGGGGGTGGTATTCGCTCGATTAATGACATTAACAATGCCTTAAGGGCCGGCGCCGATAAGGTTGCCATCAACACTCATGCAATTAAAAATCCTAAACTCCTCAGGGAGGCAGCAAAAAAATTTGGCTCACAATGCATTGTTTTATCTATTGAAGCTAAAAAGACGCCTGAAGGCTGGTGGGAAGCTTACATTGACGGCGGACGCGAGCATACAGGTATTAATGCTATTGAGTGGACCAAAAAAGCTATTAAACTAGGCGTCGGAGAAATACTCCTGACATCAATTGATAATGACGGAACAAGAAAGGGCTACGATATTGATCTGATAAAAAAAATTGTTTCTTTCTCCCCTGTTCCCGTTATAGTTCATGGGGGCGCAGCGGGGCCAGAATCTTTTTTTGATATTCTAAAGACCTGCAAGCCCGAAGGATTATCAGCAGCCTCTATTTTTCACTATAAAGACTTCTCGATAAAAGACGTTAAGAAATATTTAATTAATAAAAAATTACGTATTCGCTATGCCTAAAACAAAGAAAAATATAGCAATAGTAGATTATGGGGTTGGAAACCTGCATAGCCTTGTTAAAGCTTTTAAGCATTTTGATGAAAATGCTTTTATAACCGAGGAGTCGAAGGATATAGAATCTGCTGACGCTATCGTCCTTCCAGGAGTGGGCGCTTTTCAGGCCGGCATGGAAGGATTAAGAATTCGCAATCTTCTCGACACAATTAAAAATACTGCTAAAAACAATAAGCCTATCCTTGGAATTTGCCTTGGGGCGCAACTGCTAATGTCTGAAGGGCACGAATTTGGCCGATTTAAAGGCCTAGGCCTAATTCCCGGCAAAGTGATAATGTTCGATAATTCAGGCGAAAAAATACCTCACATCGGCTGGAATGAAATTTACGGAAATAAAAACATCTGGAGAAACACAGTTTTAAATTCGATCGATGAGGGTTCCGATGTTTATTTTGTCCATTCATATATATTTAAGCCTACAAAAAAAGAAAATATTTTAGCCTATACAAAATATGGAGACATTGAATTTTGTTCGGCGATAAGAAAGGGCAATATTTACGGCTGCCAGTTCCATCCTGAAAAAAGCGGAAAAATCGGGTTGCAAATAATTGAAAATTTTATTAAGTTATTGGGATAAATTAATCTACACACATGCGAACCACTATTCAAAATGTTTGGAACAAGGATAAAGAGTATGGCAAATATTTTTACAAAATGTCTACTGGCCAACTGCCTAATATGTTCTGCGCCGAAGCTGCTGCTTATATTATAAAAAAAATATATAAAAGCGGTTCTACTATCTTAGACGTGGGTTGCGGCGCCGGCCATTACTTAAGAAGTTTGAGGGAAAGAGTCGATAAAGAAATTAATTATACAGGGGTTGATTTTTCGCCCGGCTACATTAAATTAGCCCAAAAAGCCTTTGGCAGTAGCGCTAAATTTGCCGTGGGATCTATTCAAGAAATACCTTTTGAATCGAAGCGGTTCGATATTGTAATGGCTAACAACATTATCCTTCACGTACCGCCTACTCCGGAAAAGGCATTTAAAGAGCTTCTGCGGGTATCAAAAAAATACGTAATTATAAGGACTCTTTTTGGCCAAAGAAACTATATTACTCAAGAAGTCTTGACTAACAGCGATTTTAAAATCAACAAACCGGATACGGCATTGTTTAAGCCTGATGGCACGCCGATGTCATTCAATTACTTTAATCTTTATACTGAAGAATATTTTAGGGGGCTAATAAAAAAACTTGCGCCTAAAGCAAAACTTACAATTATTAAAGACTTATCCTACAAAAAATTCGACAACACCAAAGCCACCCGAAGCACCGGCACAAAAGTTGTAAACAGACTTCAGATATCGGGCAACCTATTGCTAGATTGGCGGTTTATCCTAGTCGAAAAATAATTACAAGGTCCGACCTTGTATCAAGGTCGGACCTTAATCAAATGCCACAGAAACTATTCGGAAAATACGGGTTGCCCCTGGATGTAAAATTTTGCAAGAAGTGCGTCATATCTAACCAAAGGCCAAGCTCGGCCGTTGAGTTTAAGAATACCGGCAAAGACAAAAAAGAAACAATTGCCTTTGGTGAAAATGATATTTGCTCTGCATGCCAATACGCCGAGTACAAAAATGCTCAGATTAATTGGAATAAAAGAGAGAAAGAATTAATTAAACTTTGCAATAAATATAGATCTAAAAATGGGTATTATGACTGCATAGTCCCCGGCAGCGGCGGCAAAGACAGCGCCTACACCGCTCATATTTTAAAATACAAATACGGCATGAATCCTCTTACCGTAACTTGGTCTCCTCATCTTTATACGGATATCGGCTGGAAAAATTTTACAAACTGGATGCATATTGGCGGGCTAGATAATATTCTATTTACTCCCAGCGGCACCGCCCATAGACTAATGACCAAGCTTGCTTTTGAAAATCTCCTCCATCCCTTCCAGCCATTCATAATCGGCCAAAGGTATATCGGTCCTAAATTTGCTCTCTTGCACAAAGTGCCTTTAGTTTTTTACGGTGAGAATCAAGCTGAATATGGGAATAATATTAAAGATAATGAATTGCCGACAATGAATCCGGAATTTTATGCAAACACTGTCAATCTGGATCAGCTTTATTTAGGCGGAGTATCGGCTAAGGATTTAATTAAAAATAAGAAAATATCAATTAATGATCTTAACCCCTATTTACCTATTTCTAAAAAAGATGCCGAAAAGATCGGCGTCCAGGTCCACTACTTGGGCTACTATTTAAAATGGGATCCCCAGGAGTGTTTTTACTATGCGGCAAGATACACAGGCTTTCAGGCCAATACCGAGCGGACTGAAGGCAGTTATTCAAAATACAGCAGCATTGACGATAAGATTGATCCCTTTCATTATTACACAACTTTAATTAAGTTCGGCATAGGCCGTGCCACATATGATGCCACGCAGGAGATTAGAAATAATAAGATTACTCGCGAAGAAGGAGTTGCATTGGCTAGAAGATATGACACTGAATTCCCCCAAAAATATTTTAAAGAGTTTTTAGAATATATTGATATCACTGAAGATAGGTTCTGGAAATTAATAAACGCCAGCCGATCACCTCACCTCTGGAAAAAGGAGGGCAAAAAATATAAACTCAAACATCAAGTCGAATAATGAAAAATCCCTTTATCACCATAAAAAATAGGAAAATAGGATTAGATTATCCACCTTTTGTTATTGCCGAGATTGGCATCAATCATGAGGGCAGTTTTAAAAAAGCAAAACATATGGTAGATGATGCTTACAGAGCCGGCGCCGAGTGCGTCAAATTCCAGTGCCATATTGTTGAAGATGAAATGGCGCCAATAGCCAAAAAGGTTATCCCCGGCCACACAAAAGAGTCAATCTGGGATATTATGCAACGCTGTGTGCTTTCCGAAGAAGAAGAAATAAAACTCAAAAAATACACCGAATCGCTGGGAATGATTTATCTTTCCACGCCGTTTTCCCGCGCCGCCGCTGATCGGCTCAACAAAATGAATGTGCCCGCCTATAAAATAGGTTCGGGCGAATGCAATAACTATCCACTCCTGGAACACATCGCCTCGTTTGGCAAGCCAATAATTATGAGCACTGGTATGAATGACGTCTCGGCAGTTAAAAAAGGGGTGGCAATATTTAAAAAATATAAAATCCCCTATGCACTTTTGCATTGCACATCGATCTACCCTACTCCCTACGAAAAGGTGCGCCTAGGGGCAATTTTAGAGCTAAAAAAGGCCTTCCCCGATGCGGTTTTAGGATTAAGCGACCACTCTTTATCCAACCACCCTTGCCTTGGTGCAGTAAGCCTTGGCGCATCAATCCTGGAACGCCATTTTACCTCAAGCAAAAAATGGCCTGGACCGGATATAAACATATCCATGGGACCCGAAGATCTTAAAGATCTGGTTAATGGCTCAAAGGCAATTTTTGCGGCCCTAGGCGGGAAAAAAACAATATTGCCAGAAGAAAAACCGACGATTGACTTTGCCTATGCTACCGTAGTTGCAATTCAGGATATTAAAAAAGGCGAGAAGCTATCGAAAGAAAATATTTGGGTCAAGAGACCCGGAACAGGCGAAATTAAAGCCATTAACTATAAAAAAGTCCTTGGCAAAATAGCATCGGCCGACATCAAAAAAGACGAGCAATTAAAATTTTTCCATGTCAAAAAAGCGTAAGGTTTTATTTATCACTGAACGACGCGCAGATTATAGCCGCCTCAAGCCCATAATGAAAGCTGTCAGAGCAAGCAAAAAGCTTGAGCTCCAGCTTTTAGTTACGGGCATGCATCTTCTTAAAAATTTTGGCAAGACGATAAATGTCATAAAAAAGGATGGATTTAAGATTAATGCCGTTCTCAAAACTTTTTCGGATAATGACGAAGACTCGGGAGCCTCAATGGCTGAGGCTATGGGACGAGCATTGATTGGGATGCCTAGTATTTTTAAAGAGCTTGAACCGGATATAATATTCAGCGGCTTTGATATTGGTGCTAATTTTGCGGCTGCCATAACCGGAATGCACATGAATATCCATGTTTGCCACATTCAGGGCGGCGAAGTCAGCGGCACCATCGATGAAGTTATTCGCCACGGAATGACCAAGTTTGCCCACATCCACTTCCCCGCCACCGAGCAAAGCGTAAAGAGAATCGTAAGATTGGGCGAAGATCCTAGGTATATTTTTAATGTCGGCAGCCCCAGTCTGGACACGATAAAGACAATGGAATATCTGTCCCAGAAAAAAATATTTTCTAAATACAATCTTGATCCTAATAAAAAATTGATAATCCTTCTCCAGCATCCGGTTACAACGGAAGTAGATCAATCAACTCTACAAATTAGTCATAGCATTAAGGCTATTCAAGAAATTAATTATGAATATGCCACGCAAGCGATTGCCATATACTCCAATAATGATGCCGGAGGGAAAAGAATAGTTGATCAATTAAATAAGTCAGGAATAAGAGTTTTGCCCCATATTCTCTACGAGAACTTCCTTAATTTAATGAAATACTCTGGAGTACTGGTCGGAAATTCATCGAGTGGTATTCATGAGGCTCCTTCATTTGGTTTGCCGGTCGTTAATATCGGATCCAGGCAGCAGCTTCGAGAAAGAGGAAAAAATGTAATTGATGTCAAACATAACTCAGGTCAAATCAAAAAGGCCATTTTAAGATCATTGTTCGATAAAAGCTTTTTAAGGATAGCGAGAAGGAGTAAAAATCCCTATGATAATGGGGAAACCGCAAAAAAAGTAGTTAAAATTTTAGAAACCGTCAAGCTCCCGCCAATCCAAAAAATAATTACCTACTAAGAATTGACAAATGAACTCTAAAAGCTAAGTATTAGTTAACAATGGAAGGATTCAAAAATAAAATAATATTGGTTACCGGCGGCACCGGCACCATCGGTTCTGAACTGGTAAGACAGCTGATAAAATTTAAACCCAAGCAGATAAGAGTTTTATCGCGCGACCAGAACAAACAATACAAATTAGCAGAAGAGGTTCGTCATCAGCCGGGCATCCGACTCTTTATAGGCGACATACGGGACAAAGAGAGGTTGGATCTGGCATTTGAAAAAGTAGATATTATCTTTCACACTGCCGCCCTAAAGCACGTCCCCTCCTGCGAATATAATCCCTTTGAAGCAGTAAAGACCAATATTATCGGCTCGCAGAATGTTATAGATATTGCCAGAAAACATAGAGTCAAAAAAGTAATTGGAATTTCAACCGACAAAGCCGTAAATCCAAGCAGTATTATGGGAGCTTCTAAATTAATGATGGAGAGGCTCTTCGTAAACGCAAATCAGTATCTTACTCATTTTGGAACAAAATTTGCCTGTGTCCGATTTGGCAATGTGGCTTGGGCAAGCGGATCTGTCCTTCCCATTTGGGCAAAGCAAATTGAAAGCGGAAACGAGATAACAGTAACAAATCAAAACATGACCAGATTTTTAATGTCAACGGACCAAGCAATAAATTTGGTTCTTAAAGCATCGCAACTAACCAAAGGCGGCGAAGTTTTTATACTGAAAATGCCAGCTATAAAGTTAGATGATCTGGGCAAGCTATTTGTTGCCAAATATGCCTTAAATAAAAAAATAGGGATACGCTATATAGGCAGCCGCGCCGGAGAAAAAGAACACGAAGAGCTAATCGATCAAAGCGATTTAGACAAGAATATTTTTGAAAACAAAGAGATGCTGATCATCGCACCCCCGCAACCAGTTTATTACAACAAAAAAGAGACAAGACATTACTCAGGCTTTGTAAAAGTTAAGGATCCGACAAAACTAACTCTTTCCTCTCAAAACAGCCTTAATCCAGAAGGAATAGTTAAAATTATATAAAATAAAAAAAGCGGATCCCTTAGATCCGCACTGAGTTAATTACGCCCAGAACTCTCTGAGCACTTTGGCCATCAGAAACAAAATGTCTGTTTTGATGAATAAGAAGAAAATGTCTGTACTGCCGAATCCGACCAAGGACATTAACTAATCCGGTCAGGTTCTCGACGGAATAACATGCACTCAAAGTTGAGGGAGGGAATTCTGAAAGCATATTGGCAGTCTCCATCTCAAAATATGCCTTCGCCTCCGGTGTTACTATAGAAATACAGTCCTTCCTCAAATAGCAGCCTTCTACAAGCAGGGTTGAGTAAATGCCAATGATCACATCGGCACCGGTATTAACTTCACTGCTCGACAAGGACGATGAATCTACGACTTGACCGTATTTCAATTGAGACGGCAAATCTCTGCACTTTTCATAAATTTCTTTCCAGTCTGGCGGGGCTTCAGCCCGGGTCATCCTTGGATGGTATCTCACAATAAGATAAACTGGCCACTGGAGCTTGTTTAGGGCTTTTACCGTCCACTCCACAGCTTCTGCTGTCCCCTTAAATCCGCCCGACAAATGAATGATCGGCCAATTTTCATACAACTGAAGTTTTTCTCTCAGCTTTGACTGTGCCGCATTGCAGTCAATTTGGCCCAGATAGTCAAAGGCCGGCTGACCAGTCACAACTACATCGTCCGGATTATATTCTTTCCAAGACGAGAGTAGTAAATTTTTAGCTAAATTATCCTGAACGCACATTTTATCAGGCC
>Ga0209542_10015225_pt1 | contig 12953 bp, 13 predicted proteins | sample RifCSPhighO2_01_FD_184028 | JGI IMG/M metagenome (GOLD analysis project Ga0209542, IMG submission 184028) | Soil microbial communities from Rifle, Colorado - Rifle CSP2_plank highO2_0.1 (SPAdes) (version 2) | ecosystem: Environmental > Terrestrial > Deep subsurface > Rock core/Sediment ... | reverse complement strand
TCGTCCGGCGGACTACGGCGAGCGGGCGGATTGTAGGTGTTGTGGAGTCGGAGCTATGGACCAACTCCCACCCTATGTCCGTCCGCTCAGCCCACAACGCGCCATGCGGATCCCACCTAGGCGCGTGACCCAAGAACAAGTCCCTCGTTTGGTGGAAACGAGGGCCAACCAGGAAAAGGGAGTGGCTATGCCGCTGTAAACGGCAGACCTCCTTATGAACGGGTAAGACCGGCGCGGGGAGTGGCATCTCCCTACTCGCCGACATAGCATCGGGCCAGAGCGATCTCGCGCCCCAGCTAATGTCGCCGAGGAGAGCCAGATCTGCCGCTCCCCGCGCCACCAACAAACAGACCTCGCTTCGGCGGGGTCTTGTGCTTTCCCAAACAAAAAAGACAAAAAATAACAGTTAAAAACCCGAAACTTAGTAATCCACACCTAGGACATAAATATGCGATCGCATATTTATGTCCATAAGAACTTATTTATATGGATTAGTTTGGGGTTGAGGTTGGGGTTGGGGTTGGGAAACAATACTGTTGAATAAATACTTATGTAGAAGGGTTATTGAGCAACCAATCTGATCACTTAAACTTATAAAAAACTTTATTTCCAAAGCGGAGATCAATATGCTCAAGCTTTGATTTTTTCTCGCCAGTTTCTTCCCTAAAAACGGCCATAAGCACCCGAATACTTGTGTCAAAATCTTCTTCGAGCGAAAACATAAGTAAATACCCCTCGTCTACTCGAGCGCTAATTTCCCGAGGTACTACAGAAGAATAAATAAACTCAACAATCCTACTTCCCGTGCCGTCCGTAAATTTTTGCTCTAATAATTTCATCTTTGAAACTAGGTCCTGAGAAATAAGTTGTGATCCGGAATTAAGGGCTATTCCCTCAAGGCGTATCTTGCGGATAAGCCCACCGGTAGACTGAGGGGAGGACTCCAGCGCAAAGCCATCTTCATCAAGATACACACACAACGGGTTTTTCTTCTCTATCCCCTGAGAATCCTCCGGTAAATACTCACACGCAATCCCCCATACAAGCCGTTCTTTCACAGAAATGGCCAGAGATCTTGGAAATTTTTTTTCTATTGATAACTCCTTGACGCGCAGATTTTGAGAGATCAGCATTGAGGTGAGGGAGTTTGTGTTTATGAGAAAAATGGAATTCTTTGGGAAAATATAAAGATAGAACCCGGACAGATAAGACGCAATATCCTCCCTAAGTGTTTCTTCTGATAGTACCTTAAGTCCGGAAAAACTAACTTCGCCCACTCGAAGCGAAGGATGAACGAGCGCGTACACAGCCCCACCAGCTATACCAACCGTAAGCAACCCAATGCCAATGGAAATAAAATATTTCTTAAGAGAAAAACCTGCGTGCGATTTTTCGTGACGACTTGTAAATATGACCCTTGACATAGGTTAATTTCCTTTCTTCAGAAGAAAATTTATATTACCGCCCCAGGGAGTAAAATAAGTTCTACTTTTAATAACTCTGAAGCCGCATTTTTCAACTATCTCTCTATAATCCTCAGCTTTTAGTATGGATATATGCGAAATATCTTTATCAAATTTTCCAAAAATCTTTCTCCAAAAACCATTATAGGGCATTCTACAAAAGAAGAAGCCTTCGGGCTTTAACACTCTATAAATTTCTTTCACTGCTACTCCTAGATCAGTAGTGTGTTCCAATACATCAAGCGCTGTAATCATACTGAACTCCTCCGGAGAAAACGGTAAACGCATAACATCCTCAACATAAAATTCAAGATTCGGAAAGTTCGTCTTTGCTTCTTTTATCGCAAATTCTGATATATCAACCCCCACCACACGTGTAAAATAGGGCGTTGCATAATGTACCAAAAAACCAAACGCGCATCCCACGTCAAGAAAAGTACCACCCTTATACTGCTTCAGTATCCTCAATACCGACCACCAAGTAATTTTTAACTTATGAAGCCGATAATTTTGGTAATTAGAAATACTTCTACCAAAGTAATAATTTTTATCAAATTTCATCTTCTTAAAAACTTACTCCTAAACCCTCTTCATCAAAGGATTGAGGCGGGTTAAAAATTCGTATTGGCTTGTATCTATTTTTAACGCAATCTCATCCGCCCAAATAAATTCCCTGCCCTGTCCGCCGATAAGTACCACCTCGTCACCAACCCTGACTTTGGGCTTTTCGGTTATATCCACAACAACCATATCCATGGAAACTCGTCCGAGTACCTTCCTTCTTCTGCCCCCAACCAATACCTCGCCAATTCCGGAAAGACCTCGGTCAAACCCATGCCAGTAGCCAATGGGAAGAACCGCAATCGTAGTTAGTCTGGAGACCCGCTCGGTAAGGTCATATCCGACAAATGACCCTGAGGGAATTTTTTTAATTTCTCCCACTATCGTTTTCCATTGCAAAACAGGTTTTAGGTCAATTTTCTTATTTTCATTTTTTATTTTTAATTCATCACTCGGCCAATATCCATAAAGACCTATTCCTACCCGCACCATATCCAGATGTGCTTTGGGCATAAGAAGTGTTCCTCCGGTGGCAGAGGCGTGCCTGATATAATTGCCGAATCCCGCCTGCTTAAATTTTTTATCTATAGCAAGAAATAATTTAAGCTGTCCTAGTGTATAGGCGGGGCAGGACGGATCTTTGGCTGCGGAAAAATGCGTGTATATTCCTTGGGGCGCTAATTTTCTTTTTTTAAGCGCTAGAATAAGCCGTGAAATATCCTCAAACAAGAATCCCTGGCGATGCATCCCGGTATCTACTTTAAGATGAAATTTTGGCTTTTGCAAAGACTTAAAAAAATAGTCGAGCGCTTCAAAGTTTGAAATGGTAATGGAAATGTTGTTTCGGGCGGCGTCAATAATACGAGATGGCAGTGTCATGCCCAAAATATGGATGGGAATGGAAATCCCCTCTTTGCGAAGCCGCATTCCCTCAACAATAGAATCCACTCCAAACCATCCTAGTTTTTGAAACTCTTTATCACCCATAAAGGTTTTGGCAGTCGCGACCAGCCCGTGGCCATAGGCGTTGGATTTGATTACCGCCATAAACTTTGCTTTTGCTCCAATTAAACCCAGAAACGTTTCCAGGTTGTGAAATAACGCCTTTTTGTCGAGTTCAATCCACGTTCTTATGCCACGATCCATACTTTTTAACTTTAACAAATTTCCCTGCCGACTGCGAGATAATTTTAGGTTGCACTTACCAAGAAGATTGTGGGATGATTGAAAAAGATCTGCCAAAATAAATATGGGGAGCACCAGAGTAATAACGTCTCTTATTTCCCTGCTCTTTATAGCGGCCGTTCCGATGCATCAAAACCACGACCAATCCGAAATAATCCCCTGCCCACAAAATGTTCAGTTGCAGATGCGTTCCGCCATTGATCAGATGGTTTGGCACAAGTATCCGCAGGCCCAAAGCGAGGATATTGAGATTCGCAGTCTACAGGGTTTTTTATGTGAAATAAAAAACCACACAAAAACGTTTATGGCTGAGATGGTTTATGTAAGAATATCTTTGGGTGAAAACGGATGGGCTCATGGAGTTTTCCATGTGCATTTTACCGAAACCGGAGAATGGATTATAACAGGGGGCTCGAATCCAAACAAATTTAAAGAGTCGTTAAGCCCTGATCCATAAAAATCCCGCCGAGGCGGGAATTTTATATTTTAGGTAAAGGGTTTTGTTTTAAAATCTTTATGTAGAGTATTAGGGGTCTGTTGCCGAATACCATTTCTACTGCAACTACTTATATTTCGGTCAAAATCGTCTCAAAATCTCTTGGCTTATCTTACAGATAAACCGCCAAATTTGTTCAACGATTTTGCCTCGAATCCAGTAGTTTCGTCACGAAAGCGCATTCGGCAACAGACCCTAGAAGGATTATCTCTTGATCTCTTCCAACCCTCCCATATATTGCTTCAGAACATCCGGAATTTTTACCGATCCATCTTCTTGCTGATAATTTTCTAAAATGGCAACCAGTGTTCGGCCGATCGCAAATGCGGTCGCATCATTCATATGCACAAATTCGGTCTTGCCGTCTTTTCTTCGCACTTTAGTGTTGAGACGACGCGCTTGATAGTCGGTCATTAAGTCCGCGGTGTGCGTTTCGCGATATTTTCCTTCCCCGGGCATCCAGCATTCAATGTCAATTTGGCGAGCATCAGGTCCGCCCATATCTCCGGTGCTAATCATAACAACTTGATACGGAATTTTTAACTTTTTTAGAAGATATTCTTGGCAGGCGACAAAAAAATCTTGCTCTATTATTGAGTGTTCGGGCAGGCCAAACGACTCCATTTCTATTTTATCAAATTGATGGCGGCGAATGACACCTTTGGTATCCTGGCCGTAACTTCCCGCCTCGCGTCGGAAGCTCGTAGAGAATCCCAAATAGCGAATCGGGAGTTTCGCCTCATCCAGAGTTTCATCCATATGCAAAGGACCAAGCGTATGCTCCGCACTACCAACTAGATACAAGTCATCCGCCGGCAGGTAGTAGCGCTCGTCTTTGTCCGCATCGCTCAGGCGCGCCATGCGACGAAACACTTCAGGTTTTATCATAACCGGAGGAATGACAGGAATAAATGGAGTAGACACGTAGTCATCAGCCACCGAATCGGCGATTTCTTTCACTTTCTCCCCTGATGTAAGTGTCGCAAATGTAAATTGAATGAGGGCTAATTCAAGCAAAACCGCTTCTCTTTTAAAATAGGCAAAGCGCGCCCCGGTAACTTTTGCCGCATGTTCGGTATCAAGAATATCCAGTGCCACCCCAAGCGCCATATGATCTTTCGGCTCAAAATCAAATTCAGGCAAAACACCAACTTTTCGCGCCACCACGTTTTCGGATGCGTCCTTTCCCACCGGCACATCATCCAGAGGCAGATTTGGCAGTTTGTACATTAGTTCAGAAAATTCCTGCTCAATGGCTTTTAACTCAAATTCCGCGTCTCCCAGCTTCACTTTCGTTGCTTTTGATTCCTCAATTTTTTCCGCTCGACCCTCCGGACTCTTCATTCTCGCGATCTCGTCAGCAATCGCATTTTGTCCCGCCCGCATATCATCTACCTCTTTGATTTTATTTCGTCGCTTTTCATCAAGATCAATTACGTAATCAATATCAAAATCCGCTCCTTTTTTGCGGATACCTTCCTTCACTTTATCCGAATTTTCTCTGATAAATTTGATATCAAGCATATAACTAATTTTTTAAGTATTCTCTCACACCCGCAAGCCACCCGCCTTTAAAATACTTTTCTGGCTTAAATGTTTTTTTGGATATCCAGAGTTGTTCGGTGTGTCTTCCGGAAAGCCGTATTCCTCCTTTAAGATAGCGCGCTTTGTAGCCAATAGCAAAAATCCTTACTTCCGGATTTCCGGGAACTGCCTCGCGACGTTTATGCCGCATAAACACAATCGGCTTTTCAATTTTATATTTTATAGAGTCACCCAATTCTTCTTTCATTTTGCGTACAATAATTTTCTCAAGCGGCACATCAAATTCGTTTTCTTTGATCCTTCCTCCCGGAATATCCCAATCTCCGAAATTATCCTTAAGGACCAGAAACTTTCCTTGATGTTCAAGAAATATTTTTACCGCCACAAAATAGGTTGCTTTATCGAATTTCATGGTATACAAGTGATTATAAATTTTAGATTAACTTTCTTGACCTTAAAAACGGTTACTTCAAACGCAACATTTTCTGCCATTCACTATATTTTTTGTACATCTCGCTGTCAAAATTTCTTTTTGCATATTCAACTTCTACTGTTATCGCGATAGCATGTGCGCGTTCAGGCGACACCCTCTTACCAGCTCTATATTCAGAAAACTCATGCGCCAGAATCACTTTCCAAAATTCCCTTGGAACGTCATCATCAATATAAAATACAAGCCCATCCGGATAAAATTCAAATCCAGCTTTGGCTTCATCCGCTGTTGGTTTCCGCAATACCAATAAATACTCGCGCTTTCCCCATTTTACCGAAAAATAATTACGACTCAAATACTCATCTACACTCCTATCTTCTTTGGCCGCATTGAGCTCCACCATCGCTTTTGTCCTTCCAAAAATATGTTTCTTTTTTAAGCCCCTGCTTAAAGGACTGATTCCGATTTTTTCCTTTAAAAACTCCTCAGTATCCGCTATTTCAGCGGATGATTCATTTTCCTGGCTAAATCTCTGACGGGATTCTTTCATTTTTGACGCATTGTGGGAAACAATACCACCTCTTTAATATTTTTTGTATCGGTAAAAAGCATCACCAAGCGGTCAATGCCGATACCGAGACCCGCGGCTGGTGGCATCCCGTATTCAAGCGCCTCAATATAGTCTTCGTCTATAGGGTGCGCTTCTTCCTCTCCTCTACCCCGCATTCCATCCTGCTCTTCAAATCTAGCTTTTTGGTCCAGAGGGTCGTTTAATTCCGCAAAACCATTTATCAATTCAACCCCTCCAACCAAAAGTTGAAACCTTCGCACTTCTTTGAAATTTTCCGCCTTTTTTGCTAAAGGCGAAATGTCTAGCGGATGATTGGTCACAAATGTCGGCTGAACCAAATACGGCCGGCAGATTTTTTTGTAAATCTCATCGGCAATTTTACCTTTTGATTCGTGAGAAGAAACTTCAATTCCGAATTGACACGCCCTCGTAGCCAGAGAGTCTCTGGTTTCACGCTCATAATCGGTAACAAGCGCGTAGCGGGCAAGCAGGTCTTTAAAATTAATTCGGGGAAAGGGTGCCTTAAAGACAATCTTCTTTTCCTGAAATTCTACTTCGCCTTTATTACCGAATTTTTTTCCAAGTGCTATAAAAAGTTCTTCCACAAATTCCATCATCTCCTCTTCACTCCAGTAGGCAGAATAGCTCTCAAGCATGGTAAATTCGGGGTTGTGCGTCATGTCCACCCCTTCGTTGCGAAAATCTTTTCCGATTTCAAAAATTCTCTCAAATCCCCCCACCAAGAGGCGCTTTAAATAAAGTTCCTTGGCGATGCGAAGATAGAGCTTAATATCAAGAGCGTTGTGATGCGTCATGAAAGGACGCGCGAGCGCCCCGCCAGGAATCGGATGCAATACAGGAGTTTCAACTTCAAGGAATCCGTTTTTTTGATGAAACTCGCGAACAGCGAAGATAATTTTAGAGCGAAGCTCAAACCGAGCCCGTACCTCATCATTCATCACGAGATCAAGATAGCGCTTGCGAAAACGCTCTTCAATATCCTGCAAACCATGCCATTTTTCAGGAAGTGGGCGCAGGGACTTAGCAAGCATCGTCCAGGCCACTACCTCAATAGTCGCTTCACCACGATTGGTCGTAAACGCTTTTCCCTGAACACAAATAAAGTCACCAACATCAAGCGTTTCTGATGCAAGATCGAATTTATCTTGTAGAAGATCCTTTTTAAACAAAAGTTGAATCTTTCCCGTCGCGTCCTTAAGATCAAGAAACATAGCTCCTCCATGCTCACGTTTTGCGATTAGCCGCCCGGAAACCGTGAGTTTTTTCCTTGATTTTTCCAACGCCAAAAATTTCTTGTGAATATCGGATATTTTTTGCGATTTTGGCGTAACCGAAGGATAGGGATCAACACCTTTTTCTTTAAGGGTTTCAAGTTTTTTAATCCGCTCATTGCGAATTTCTTCAAGGGCCATTTTTTTATATTACCAACAAAAAGCCTAAAAGGCAAATTGACCCTTATTTAAAACGACCGTCCTTGGGACGGTCGAAATGATTACACATCATCAATGCCTTTCTTTTTTTCCATAATTGCTCCCAAAAATATTCTAGAAGCAACGTACTCCCGATCTTCGGGGTGGACAGATCCTTGCTGACCGAGGGAAATTACCTGTCCAAGCAATTCTCTGTATTCTTGTCTTTGAGCCAACAAATCTCTTATCTCACTGTCATTCAACATTTTTTTACAACTATCGCAATGGGGCTGAAAATCAAAATTCCAAAATGCATCAGTGCCGGGAATAGGATTGTTGCACCTCTGGCAAATTTTCCTGGGCCCAATTGGATAAAGAAATACTGGAAGTGCTAAAAGTAGCGGTAACAAACTACCCCCTGAAATCCCCTCTAAAAACATGGGCATCCTCAATGATCTAAAACAAAAATAGCACAGATTGTGCTATTTTGTCAAAGATTCATCTGAGTTATCGTATCTCCACTATCTGATAGCTTACAGAGCCGCCGGGGGTTTTCACTTCAACACTGTCACCTTTCTTCCTGCCCAAAAACGATCTTCCCAGGGGAGATTCGTTTGAAATTTTCCCTTCTTTGGGATTTGCTTCTTCGGAACCAACGATGGTGTATGACTCTTCTCCTCTGTCCGATTTTACGCTTACGGTTGATCCTACTTCAACTTTATCGGTACTGTGGTCCTTTTTAATCAAAACCGCGTCACGAATCATTTCCTCGAGTTTAGCAATCTCGGATTCGATCAAAGATTGCTCTTCCTTTGCCTCCTGATACTCGGCATTTTCGGACAAATCCCCCAAAGATTTGGCATGCTCAAGACGCCCAGCGATTTCCTTGCGTTTTTTGGTCTTAAGCTCTTGAAGCTCTTCCTTGAGCTTGGCGAGCCCTTCTTCTGAAAAGTATTCCATTATTTTAAGCCTAGGTTGATATTAGTAATGAAGCATATACTATACCCTAATCTAAGTCAAGATTTGTTGTACACAAGAGCGGCTTTTGAATTATGAATAAGGAATTATGCGTAGAATAATTTTAACCCTAATTCCTGATTCCCGATTCTTGATTCCTACTAAAGTACCATTGCAATATTTCGTTGGTAATGGGTACGGCAACCGTAGACCCCTCTCCCGCGTGTTCCACCATTACCACCATTACCAGCTCCGGATTTTCCTCATGAGCAAAAGTAGCCACCCACGCATGGGGAAGACCCGAGCCTGCCTGGGCGGTGCCGGTCTTTGCGGCCACCGGAACGGAGAGTCCGGAAAGAAGCCACGCTACCCCATCGGTTACGGTGCGCCGCATTCCCCTCGCCACCTCGCGAAGCGAAGACTTGGAAACCATTCCCTCGTGAATAATTTTGGGAATAAAAATTTCTTTTTTTTGGATATTGCCGGCCGCATCTTTTTCCAAGGTTGATTTATAAATATGCGGCTGAAAAAGCGTTCCGCCGTTGGCAATAGCCGCGGTTGCCATCGCCATCTGTAGAGGCGTTACCTTAACACCGCCCTGACCGATAGCGGTATTATAGGTATCTCCGATTCTCCATATCGGATTTGCTTTATCCGCGTTTTTTTTCCATTCCGGATCCGGAAAAAGCCCGGCCTTCTCCCCGGGGATATCTATGCCGAGGATAGATCCCAACCCAAAGGCGCTTGCATATTTTTTAAGGTTTTCAATGCCCAAGCCTTTCTGTCCCCCGAAACCGCCGCCAATCGTATAAAAATAAACATTCACGGAGTACGCGATGGCATCATACATATCCACCCATCCATGTCCCCCTACTTTCCAGTCGACAAACCGAGAAAATTCCCCCGGTTTATAGGGATTGGGTATTTCTATGTAGCCGGTATCGTTTAGTTTTTTATCGGGACTGATAATGTTTTCCTGCAGGGCGGCGGCGGCAAAAAATGGCTTTATTACCGAGCCGGAGGGAAATTCTCCTCCAATTGCGCGATTGAACAAGGGTTTCCTTGGATCATTTATTATCTCTGAAAATTCTTTCGCGGAAAGCGAATAGCCAAATTGATTGGAATCAAACCCCGGGAAACTTACCAAAGCTCGTATCGAGCCGTCCCGCGGATCTACCGCGACCACACTCGCACTTTTAAAACCTCCGGTGAATCCTAAAATAATATTGTAGATTTTCTCCTGCAAAGCCCCGTCAAGCGCTAACTCCAAATCCACCCCTGGCCGAGCAAGATCAATGACCTTAAATCTAGTTTCTTTTCCTGAGGCATCAATCTCAATTATTTTTTTACCCTCGTCCCCCCTAAGACTTTCGTCATACTCAAGTTCAATACCCGCCTTGCCAATAAACTCTTGTTGATTTAACTCTTGATGGCGCAAGAGATCCTGCTCCGAGACTCTTCCCAAATACCCCAGCACATGCGAAAATGCGGGACCGTTTTTATATAACCGACGGAAACGCTCTGAGATAGAAATACCGGAGATCCCATTGAGCCCAGAGGCAATGGGGACGATCTCTTCCGGAGTTAGATTTTCAATCAAAACCAATTTCATAGCCATTTTTTGTCGCTCGGCTTCTGTTTTTGGAAATCCTAGTTCAAAAAAATATTCTTTCGGCTTTTGGAGGACCTCGGTAAGTGTGGATAAAGTTTCTTCCGCAGTCCTATTCCCCCCAAGAAACTCGTCTCGCTCCAGAGCAATATCAAACGAAGGATAATTTTCCACCAGTGCCTCTCCGTTCGTGTCATACAAAATTCCGCGAGGAGCCGGGATCAGACGTGTTACAAAACGATTTTCTTGCGACTTGGCAAAAAAAGACTCACCGGATTGGACCTGCAGTAACCATGCGCGAATCAAAAGGTACGAAAAAACTCCTCCGATCAACAAAAGAAAAAAAGCATAGGGAAATTTGCCAATGGGTTTTTCTATTTTTCCTTCGGATCCGCTATGAAAACCGCCGGAGCCAACAGCATCCGCAAAAATCTCATCCGGATCGAGAAAAATATTCGGCTGTTTTTTGAAAAAAGTTCGCTGCATAATAAATATTTCTGTAATTTAAATCAAATGAATTTGGGAGATCTTGAAAATCCAAACTTCCACGATAAAACGCGTAATACGAAAAATCCGATTGAGGCAATAAAAGCCCAGGCAATCCCGCCCGCAAAAAGAAAAGCTGTATTTCTGGTTATAAACACGCTGCCTCCAAACAAAATTTCGAGAGCTAAGATAATGAAATAAAAAGAGATAATCATAATCCCCAAAGAGACTGCTTGTACAAAAGAAGCGCGCATGTTTGAAAATACACTACGAAGCAGCGAAGCCATTGCCGCCTCCGCAAAAAGAGCCACCGCCAAAGTCCCGAAAGGAAGAATCGTTACTGTCTCCAGTATAAATCCCGCCACAACCGCTATCCAAGCACCGGTCCCGAAAGAAAGACGCAAAAAGGCAATAAACAAAAAAGAGACGACTAGCGGAGGATTAGCGCCCCCGATTGAGAAAGGCGATAAGGCCCATTCAAGGGCGCACACAATAATAAAAATTAAAGTGAAAAAAATACCGCTCATGGCGAAAGCAAAACAAATACCTCACGTGTGACACCCGGACGATTAAAAAGACTGGCTTTTGCCGCTTTGAAAGCAGAGCCTCCCCCTTCGGAAATCGAGGCCACATGTCCGACAAACAAAGACACAGGTACGCGGCTCCCTTCATTGCCCAAAAGCACCACTATATCCCCAATGCGTATCGAGGCCTCGCTTGGGATAAGACCCAATTCAAGAGTACCTGCGCCCACACCCTTCGCCAAAGCCTTAGTTCCGGACGGTAAAATTTCAACCTCCTGCGTTTCCCCGGGGTTAGCCGAAGATGACACTTTGGAGACTTCACCAGAAACCTCGTTAACCCTGCCGACCAAGATACCCTCCTCCGTATATACAATGCCTCCCGACTTAAGGCCGTGTTCAGTGCCTCGGTCTATCAAAAGAATTTCTTTTCCAAGATCATGCGAATATTTCAGAACATGCGCTCCGCGAAATTCAATTTTTTCCAAAGAAAGCCCTAGAGCCGCGCGAAGTCTTTCACTTTCTTCTTTGGCCACCTCAAATTCAGCCTCCAGAGCGCGCAAACGTGAATTTTCTTTGACGATTCCGGCAATTTCTTTATCACTTAGGCCATATCCAAAAACTCGATCAAATGACCAAAGGGCTCGCGCGGCAGGTGCGGCCAATTCCAAAAGAAAGCCCCTTGTACTTTCTACGAATTTACTCGCGCTAAAAAAAAGCAGAAGCCCAAGCAGAACTACCGCACTGATCCCCTTGAAAACACCAAAAGTAAAATTCATCAAAAACAACTCTTATTAACTTCAATAATCTCTAAATTCTAAGCACGAAATCCTAAGTTCCAAACAGTTCTGTTTAAGGTTTAGAAATTAGGATTTCGTATTTTTCTAGTGTGGTACTTTCTCGTATTGCGTGCTTACAAGCACCCCCCGTACCGCATCGATATCCTCCAAAATAATTCCGGTACCGCGTACCACTGCCGTCAGCGGATCTTCCGCGACCCGCACCGGGATTTTTGTCTCCTCGCTAATTAAGCGATCAAGCCCGCGAAGCAAAGACCCGCCACCCATTAGATAAATTCCTCGGTGCATAATGTCCGCCACAAGTTCCGGGGGTGTTTCTTCAACCGCGGATTTAATCGCATTAACCAAAACATTGATTGAGTGACGAAGCGCACGACGAATATCTGCATCATCCACCACCAATTCCTTCGGGAGTCCGGTCACCAAATCGCGCCCCCGCATAGTTGCTTCAAGTGGGTCTTTAATTTCATACGCCGACCCGATCGCGATTTTAATATCTTCAGCAGTTCGCTCTCCCAGAAGCATTTTAAACTCATCGCGCGCAAAACGAATGATATCTTCATTTAGTTTATCACCCGCGACCCGAAGATCTTTTGATACCACGATTCCTCCAAGAGAAATTACCGCGATATCCGTAGTCCCCCCGCCAATATCAACCACCATGGATCCAATTGCTTCCTGTACCGGGAGACGCGCCCCAATCGCCGCCGCCATGGGCTCTTCCACCAAGTATACCTCGCGAGCACCCGCGTTTTTTGCCGCATCTTCCACCGCACGCTTCTCTACTTCGGTAACTCCGGAAGGTATTCCTATCACAACTCGTGGCCTAGGAAATAAAGAAAATGTTTCTTCGTGTACTTTACGAATAAAATATTTTAGCATTTCTTCCGTCACCT
>Ga0209542_10015224_pt1 | contig 12955 bp, 10 predicted proteins | sample RifCSPhighO2_01_FD_184028 | JGI IMG/M metagenome (GOLD analysis project Ga0209542, IMG submission 184028) | Soil microbial communities from Rifle, Colorado - Rifle CSP2_plank highO2_0.1 (SPAdes) (version 2) | ecosystem: Environmental > Terrestrial > Deep subsurface > Rock core/Sediment ... | reverse complement strand
TGGTTAACGATTGCTATGATCCGAGACATACTTATAGTATAATAGATGCAACTACCTTTGACAATTCAAAAATACTTTTATATAATCCGTTCGTGCCGAACCATCGCCCGGGTGGCGGAACTGGTAGACGCGCACGACTCAAAATCGTGTGGAGTAATCCGTGAGAGTTCGAGTCTCTCCCCGGGCACCAGGTAAAAATTTTTAAAAATGAGAATCTCCATTATTGGCCACGCAGCAAGTGGAAAAAGTACTCTTGCCAGCACTATCAGTAAAAAATTAAACGTTCCGTGTCTACATATTGATAAGTTGTGGTTTGAGGCTGACGGACACCGACTGCGACCAGACGACATCCAAGGCAAAGAAGCGGCCCGGGCACACATTAAATCAAATGTTGAAAGTTTTATACAACAAGATGCTTGGGTATCGGACGGATGGTACCCACGAGCACAACTACTCATCGCCAAACGCGCTGATCAAATACTTTTTTTAGACATTTCTCTATTTCGTCGTCTCTTAAACCACATCCGGAGAGTCTTTATTGACCAGAGACATAAAGAAATTACATGGTGGGATGAGTTAAAATTTATATACACACTAATACGAAGGACGTATTCTCAAGGCCCTAGAATGAATGAATTTGTCCGCGGTCATGCAAGTAAAATCATAATACTTCGTAACTATAAAGAAGTGCGGCGCTATCTTATAAGCCTCTATTAGTAAATTAATCAATGTAACAACTAACCTCATTATGTATGTTTAAAACAAAAATTTCTTTTCTTTCACTGGCTGCTCTTCTCTTTTTAAGTATAACGCCAGCTTTTGCCGTTTCGGCTGAGCAACGCCTGATTAAATCGGCTGAGAACTCGGCGGTATATCTGACCGAGGGCAGTACGCGCTATTCGTTTCCGGATCAAAAAACCTACCAGTCGTGGTATGGCAACGATTTTTCGGCGGTGGAAACTGTAAGCGCCTCTGATCTGGCTCTCTACCAGCTTGTCGGCAACGTCACCCACAAACCCGGATCGCTGATTAAAATCCAAACCGATCCAAAAGTTTATGAAGTGCTCAATGATGCTGGCGATATCAGTTGGGTAGCCAGCGAACAAGACGCCGTTAATCGCTTTGGTCAAAACTGGGCAGCGCTGGTTTCAGACGTGCCAGTTTCTTTTTTTGTTAACTACGCAATAACTACTCCCGAGACACCCACGCCTGACGAACCGCCAATGGTTGAACCTGATAATCCTACTCCCCCGCCACCACTGACATTTGATCAGACTGCCTCCCAACCAAGCAATGAATCCACGCTAGTACGACTAACCACTAATAGTGTCACAGACTCCGGCAGCGACATCGCTTGGTCTGGATCAACGTATGGGCTAGTCTACATCCGCAACGGCGGCGTGTACTACACTTATGTTAATAATCAGTCGGCGGTTGGGCCAGCATCGCTGGCTAGCCTGCCGACACTGACTGCCACGGCCGTTAAAATTGTCTGGGATGAGGGGCTATATGCAATTGTGTTTGCCGCGGCTGATGAGGACGGAAATGCTGCGCTGTACTTCTCTAAAGTAGACCCAGGCGGCTCGCTGTCGGTAAACTCAAAAAAGATTACAAGTGTAGGGAGTGGTACGGCGTTTGATTTTAGCGCGAACGATCTCGTTTCAAATCCCGGCTACGGACTAGTCTATGAACAACAGACCGAAACCGGTGCAACCGAAATCTACTACGCAAAAATTGATGACCTTGGCGTACTAAGCGGTACGGCAAAAATGGTTTCAACCCACAGCGCCTCAACTGATGGCACCGATGAATCGACTAATCCGCGCATCATTTGGGATGACACCAACTACGGAATCTTTTGGCAGGACGCTCGGAACGGCAATATCGAAATTTACTTTATGCGTGTTGAACCAAGCGGTGCGGTAGTCACTACCGAAAAACGGATTACCACTACTACGGGAACAACGCAATCCCCGGCCCTAGCTTGGGACGGCACCACCTACGCAATACTGTACTTTGATGCCACCACGCCAGGGTACTACTTCCAACGCGTCTACCCCGACGGCGGTCTCGCCTTAGGATCCCCAGTGGCCGTCGGCAACTCCACGGAAACTGCCCACGGAGCAGATATTACTTACTTCGAGAGTTGGTACTATGTAGCGATTGAATCGCTAGCGACTAATAGCAAACCCGATGATGGCAATGAAATTTACTTCCACCGCATCAGCCAAACTGGCGATACCTACAAGACAGTTCAAGTAACTTACAATCCCTGGCCGTCAACCGCGCCGGCGATTATCGGCAACGCCACTGATGATGAGGTTGGTATCACTTGGACTGATGCCCGAGCAACTTGCGACGGCTGTATTTACGCCGATCCGAACCGAAACGAAATTTATTTCGTAAAACTCGATAAATAGCAGCGCGGAATTTGTATGTACGGTCAATCCATTCCTTTCGCGAAAGGAATGGATTGACAATTCGAGGTAATTTGCCTATACTACTCAGGTAGTCATTTCGAGTTCCTCCGCCACTACCAAGCTTCTGGGAGGGACGAGAAGTTTACCCCAAACTTGATTCGGGGACTACCTCCGACGCGGGGTAGAGCAGTAGCAGCTCGCCAGGCCCATAACCTGGAGGTCGCGGGTGCAAATCCCGCCCCCGCAACCAAAAACTGTTGCGAAGCAACACGGCGGCGTAGCTCAGTTGGTTAGAGCAGAGGAATCATAATCCTCGTGTCGGGGGTTCGAATCCCTCCGCCGCTACCATTTTGATAATTGGCGGAGTTCCACACCTGCGTGTGGAACGTAGGGATGAGAAAGCCGTAGCGATGCGCGAGTTTCTGCCAAAGGCGGAAGGCGAACGCCGCGAGGCGGGGTCGACCGACATTTCCGTTGAGGAGATGGACGGGTGACCGAATCCCTCCGCCGCTACTAAGCTTCCGGGAGGGACGAGAAGTTTATCCTAAAGCGACCGAGCGTTGATGGATAATTCGTTCGGAGCTTCGGTTGGTAAGCCAACACGATTAACACCATCAGGTGTTTTTTTGATACAATTAATTTACTATGCAAACCGAACTTGAAGCCACATTTATCAAAATAAATCCAAGCCAATATCGTGAAAAACTAAAAGGGCTTGGCGCTTATTTAGTACAGCCAGAAACTTTGATGAGACGCAAAGTTTTTGATTATCCTGATAATCGCTTACGAAAAGTTGGTGGCTGGGTTAGGGTTCGAGATGAAGGTAAAAAAATAACCTTAAGCTATAAACAACTTGTTGATAGAAGCTTACATGGTACAAAAGAAACAGTGGTGGTCGTTAATGATTTCAATCAGACTGTTGAGCTACTCAAAGACATTGGACTAATTGAAAAATCATATCAAGAGACCAAACGAGAAGTCTGGCAACTAAATGGCTGCGAAATTACTATTGATACCTGGCCATGGATTAGCCCCTTTACCGAAATCGAAGGTCAGAATGAAGACGACATCAAAGAATGTGCAAATAAACTTGGATTTAACTGGGACAATGCGCTTCATGGTAGTGTTGAAAATATCTACCAAGAAGAGTACGGGGTAACCGAGGATAAAATTAATGATTGGAAAAGAATAGTTTTTGAGCCTGTACCAGAATGGCTTGAAGCTAAACGCAAAAAATAATGTTTCTTACTGTTCACGCCACCGCCGGTGCGATTCTTGGTTCGCAAATCAGTAACCCCGCTGCTGCCTTTCTGGCCGGATATCTATCCCACTTTGTCCTCGATGCCATCCCGCACGGCGACGACCACTTGTTTGCTAACTTAAGCCGCAAACGCTGGGTGGTAGCGCTGGCCATTACCGCCGCGACTGACGGCCTGGTCGCGCTGCTGTGGCTGCTACTGCTTGATTTTCATCACCTCCTGCCGCTCACGCTCTCGGTCGCTGCTGGCGCATTCGGCGCGGTGGTACCGGATCTGCTCTCCGGTGTTTTTCATTTAACCCAATCCAAGCTAGTCGAGTGGAACCACCGCTTAAACGAAAAAGCGCACTCAGTAATTGTAAAAACACCCTGGCCGATGGCTCAGGGGTTTGTCCTACAAGCATTTTTCTTTACGATTTTGGTGGTAACAATCTTATACGTCTAGTAATGTAAGAAATTCATTTTTGTTGGTAAACGGACCGATCATCGCCAGGTTGGTTCTTTTTTTATTAATCACTTCATTCGCCGCACGCTGCACTTGAGCGGCGGTAACGGCTTTCAGTTTAGCAATCCGCTGCTGGGGAGTTTGAATTTTTCTCAGCAGCAGCTGCTGTTTGCCGAGCCAGTCGGCAATCCGATCGGAGTCTTCCAAATCTAAAATCAATTTACCTTTCAGAAATTCTTTGGCCGCGGCTAATTCTTGAGCGGTTACCCCGCTCTCTTTGATTGCTCTCAGTTCAGTGCTGATGAGACCCAAGGCTTTTTTAATTCGCCGCGGATCAAGCCCGGATTGGATAAACAGTAACCCAGTGTCTTGGTAGGCGCTAATTGAGCTGCGGATAAAATATGCCAAGCCGTGCTGCTCGCGCACTCGAGTAAACAAACGTGAACTCATATTGCCCCCCAAAATAACGGCTAGTAAATACAGCGCGGACATCTTCGGGTCGCTTAAGCGGTAGGCCGGAAACCCAACACAGACTTGGACCTGCTCAGTTTTTTTATACACCAGGGTAGCGCGTGGTTTGGTTTGGGTAACGGCAAATTTTTTGTATGTCGGCGCTGAAGCAGTAGCAGCCCGACCCGAAACAAAGTATTTTTCAGCTAACCGACGAGCCGTGGCGCTCGAAGCCGCACCGGAAACCGCCAGGACCATATTTTTTGGGTTGTAGAAACGCCGCCGGTAGCTAATAATTTTATTTCGCGAAATGGTTCTGATCACCTGTCGCGGACCGGAAATTAATTGTCCCAGCTGGTGCGAGGCAAACGCGGTTTGCTCAAACACATCCTCGACATACATCAGGGGGTTGTCTTGGTACATGTTAATCTCTTCGATAATTACTCCCCGCTCTCGTTCGATTTCCGCTGAGGCAAAGGTGGCATCGAAAAGCATATCAGACAAAATATCAAACGCCAGTTCGATTTTATCGGCAGCGACTTTCACGTAGTAGCCAGTTTGGTCTTTAGCCGTAAAGGCATTAAACTCCGCACCAACCGCGTCAAGCTCGCGGCTGATATCTAAAGCGGTGGGGCGCTTCTTGGTCCCTTTGAATAACAAATGCTCAATAAAGTGTGACACCCCGTTGACTTCAGCGCTTTCGTAGCGCGAGCCGACCGGCAGCAGGACTAAAACAGTCACCGCCTCGGTTGAATTCAGCGGTGAGATAATCAGTTGTAGTCCGTTTTTAAGCTTGGTCAGGCTGTACTTCATGAGAGACGACTGGTTAGATATGCGGCGAGTTGATCGATGGCGATTCGTTCTTGGGCCATGGTATTGCGGTTGCGAACAGTGACGGCCTTGTCTTGCAGGGTTTCAAAGTCAACCGTCACGCAAAACGGCGTACCGACTTCATCCTGACGGCGGTAGCGCCGGCCGATTGAGCCGGTTTCATCATACATGCAGTGCCACTGGGCTGACAGGATGGTAAAAATTTCTTGAGCCGGCTGAGCCAGCTCGTTTTTTTTTGACAGTGGCAGGACCGCCACTTTGACCGGCGCGAGCTGCGAATTAAAATTCAGCATCACTTCCATTTCTTTAGTGCTCTCGGTGGTCTGCGTCCGGCCGCCGGAAATCTCCGTGTACGCATCGAGGATAAACATCAGCGTCGAACGATCGGCACCGGCCGAAGTTTCGATAATGTACGGAAAATACTTTTCGTTGGTTTCCGAGTCGGCGTACCGTAAATCTTTTCCTGAGTATTTGGCGTGCCGTGATAAATCCCAGTCACCGCGGTTGTGGATACCCTCCAGTTCGCTCCAGCCAAACGGTGTTTTATACTCAATATCAACCGCCTTTTTAGCGTAGTGCGCCAGCTCGTTTTTAGCGTGCTCTCGAAAACGAATATTTTCTTTGCGCATCCCCAATGCCAGGTACCAGGCCATCCGTCGCTCTTTCCATTCCTCAAAAATCCGATCGGCATCTTTGGGATTAACAAAGTACTGCATCTCCATCTGTTCGAACTCCCGCGTCCGAAAGGTAAAATTACCCGGTGTGATTTCATTGCGGAACGCTTTACCGATCTGAGCGATCCCAAACGGGAGTTTAAGCCGCATGCTGTCTGTAACATTTTCAAAATTAACGTAGATCCCCTGGGCGGTTTCTGGCCGCAGGTACACTACCGATGCCTGATCTTCCACCGGACCCATAAAAGTTTTAAACATCAAATTGAACTGGCGCACCTCGGTTAATTCCCCTCCGCACTCCGGACAAACCGTCAGCTCTTTGGGGTTTTCTTTCATCGTGCCTAAGTCAGGCGCAAGCCCCTGCGCTTCAAGCAGGTGGTCGGCCCGGAAGCGCTTTTTACACTTTTTACAGTCAACCAATGGATCGGTAAAATTCGCGATGTGCCCCGAAGCCTCCCAAATTTTTGGATGCATCAAAATCGCCGAATCGAGTCCGACGACATCTGGTCGCTGGTAGACCATCGACCGCCACCAGGCGCGCTTAACATTATTTTTGAGTTCCACCCCAAGCGGGCCGTAATCATAAAAAGAATTCAGTCCCCCATAGATCTCCGAGGACTGAAAGATAAACCCCCGACGTTTGGCAAGTGAAACAATTTTTTCCATCACCGCATCATTTTTTTGCATAGTAGATTGATTGTATACAAACCACCCGCTCGCTGTCAACGCTAGCCAAAAATCGATTTTGGCGGCTTAGGAGCGGTCGGCGGCGCTGATTTTTTTGGTTCAGATTTTGGTTCAACGGCCGGTTTCTCTAAAGGCGGCTCGGCTGGTGGTGGAGTAACTGAAGTGACTGGAGTCGGCGGCTCGGCTACCAGCGGCGGCTTAATCTTTTGTTCGAGTTCGGTTTCAATGTGTTCAACTTTGTCCTCGAGTTGCTCCAGTGTTGCCTGCTGGGTATCAATATCTTTTTTCAATTTATCAGCCGACTCTTTAGCCTGCATCAACTCTTCAAGTGATTTGCGGCCAACCGATTGCTCAAGCTGACTGACCCTATCAACTAACTGATCGGCTGATTTGACTGGTTGAGTCGACACCGGCTGCTGGCTTGGCTGACTTTCAGAAGGCGCTGCTGGCGCCGCACTCGACGGTAATGCTTCGCCCGGCTGTAAACCGATATTTTCATTAACCACGGCTTCACGTTTTTTCTCAACCAAATCAATATCCTGCGAACGGCTTGTCTGGTAGCCTTTTTTGTCGGCGGTTAAGTAGTAGACGTTATTATCGACCAAAAAGGCGTATCGCCCCTTGGCGTCGGTGACTCTGGTTTCAAGTAATTTGTTGTACTGTTTGTCGTAGATACGCGCAATGGCCAGCGAAAGAGGTTTGCCGGTCTTTTTGTCGTAAATAATTCCCCAGCTCTTCGGCGGTTTTTGGTAACCGAGGCGCCGAAACAAAATGAAAAGCAAGACGTGGAAACCAAACAGCGTAAAGGTCAACGGACCAGGACTGATAATCATCGATACGGCCGCAATTGGTACAGCGGAAAACGCGAGCGCGTACTGCGTTTTGCGCAGGTAGTACTGAAAAATAACTTTCCGCGGTGGCCGGGTGTCGTCAGCCGGATCGAGCGGGATATTGGCGGTAATCACCGCTTTATTTTCACTAATGGTAATAATCTCGCCGTGGTACAAATCCAAATACTTGCCGTCTTCTTTTCGGTCTTTTAGCGTTTCGGACGGAAAAGTAAATTTCGGTTTGGTCACCGTCATGTAGTACCGCCCGACCGCTGCGACAATAAAGCTGTACCGACCGTTGCGGTCGGTGACTCGTGATTGAACCAACCGGCTGTTTTCCTGCTGGTAGAGTCGAACAATTGCCAAGTCAATTGGCTCTTTAGTTACCGCGTTGTAAACCACCCCCCACTTCTTGCGCTTGCGGCGCGCGATGATGGCAAACGGCTGAGTCAGCAGGAATCGCAAGTACGACGCGAGATTGAAAAACGAAAAGGCCGCGAATGTATTGACTGTGGCAATCGCAATTATGGTTGGGGCGGCGATTGCTTCATTAGCTTGTTCAACCGCCGGATTATCTAATGAATCAAAAATTCGTTCGATAATTTCGCCAAAATTCAGTTCGCTGTCATCGACCGGGCTGGCACAGCCCGGATCGACCGGATAATCAACAAGCCCGTCGTTGTCATTGTCCAAACCGTCAAGGCAGGCCGGCAGCGGTATGACGATACTCGGCGGAATCGCACAATCGCTGGGGCAGACATTGGTATTTTCGTTGGGAACCTGGCAGATACGGTCGCCACAGCACGGAATTACCGGCACACAGGCCTGAATATCTAAATCAAGCTGCTCACACAAACCGCACGCGATGTCACACCCTTCCAGACAGCACCGCTGGTTCGGCGGCGGCTGCAGCACAATCGGACAGTTATTCGCGTCGGTATACTCGCGGTACTGAATTCCATCGATACACGCTCCCCAGTCCCCCGGAATCCAGCTTGGGTAACAAATCTCGCGACAGTCTTCTGGACAGTTTTCAAATGTTTCACCGTCTTCACACACCAAGTTTGGACAGTACGGCACGATATTAATGCAGCTACAGGTTTGAGCATCGATGCGCTGCCACTCTTGGCAAATTACATCACAACCAGGCACACACGACTGAATGGTAGGCGGTTTACACTCCGCCGTGCCGCACTCATTGTAATCGGTACAGACAAGCTGTTTAATGCCATTGAGGCACTGAGCCTGCTCAAATGTCGGCGGCTCACACTGCCAGTTCGGAATACACTGCCCCGAACAATCACTCGGGCAAGTGCAAAGCTCACCGACCTCACAAACTAAGTTGCCGCAAGCACCGGGGATCGGCACGCACGAACAAGTCGCCTCATCAATGGTATGTAGTGGCGGACAGGTAAGATCAGGACACTGCTCGCTGCACGATCGCGTCCCTTCGGGTCCGGGTTCGTTGTTCCAACAAATTAACCCGTTGACCGGAATTTTTTCACAACTTCTTGTTTGAATGCCGTTGATACACTGCACCTCATCCCAATCCTCAGGCGTGCACTGCCACTGTGGCGTACACGGACAGTCCGGATCTTCGATATCAATCAGCCCGTCGTTGTCATCATCAATGCCGTTATCGCAAATTTCTTGTTGGCTGGGTCCGAGGGTGGTAAAGACAAACCCCGCCCGAACGGCAGTAAGTGATGCAGTCGCTGAGGTGACGCGGTAACAGTATTGAGTTGAGGGGGTTAAGCCAGTTAGATCAATGCCGTGGTTAGTCACCGCGCCGGGGACATAAAACGAACTGTCATACGCACACGCTCCCCCCGTACTAACGGCCCACTCGACCAACGAATCGCTGGCTAAATTAGTCGCCCAATTGATCCGCGCGCTGGTTTCAGTGATGTTGGTGTGCGATACATTTAAAATCTCAAGGGTTAAAACACAATCCTGCTCATACGTGGTTGGCGGTGTACAGCCATTGCTTAAAGTGCAGGTTTGTTTGAGAGTAACCGGATTACATGTGCCACAGGCAGTAACCGGCGTACATACTGGCCCTTTGTTGTGAGCCAAGATACTCTCGGCAAAGTAAGTGTGTGTATCGGCCACTTCGAAGTTGTAGACTGGTGTTTTTTCTTTAATCAGCTCGATAGTTTGGATCACTTCACGAGACCCGTCAGAATGTACCAAAGAGTCACCAGCCCGTGCTTGGCCCGCCTCAACCCACTGGTCGTTGATAAATAACGGGTGGTTCGGCGTGACTTTAATCCGGTTGTTAATTGTCAAATACTGACTAGCCTGGTGGACAAATGTTTCAGCGACTGCAGAGGACGTCAACTGATCGCTTTTCTCATCGTAACTAAGTACTACATCACCAGCGGTAATGTCTTGAATCGGCTTGGTCGTTCCATCGGCCATGGTAATGGCCGTGTCAGGCAAAAAACAAACCGCCACGACGCAGGTACACTCAGCAACGTGGCCTGGTGGGTAGCACTGTTCACTTTCACACGCACTAAAGTCAGTACCATCACACTCTTCGGAACCCGTCGCAGTATTGTCGCCACAGACTGCCGCGACTTGCGTGACGGTCGCGTTGATATTGACGCTCACGGCGGCTTGGCTGGCATCTGGTTGCAAGCTGACAGTTGCAACCAGACTGCTAATCAAAAAAAACCCGATCAGCACTGAGAGATTAAAACCGGTTAAAGTCAGTAATCTATTGCGTTGAATTTTTGACACGGTTTTTTATTTTTTTAACGGCTTTACGAAATCGAATAATCCCAAACAAAACGACAAGAAATACTAATCCGGTGACTACTGTTCGATATGGAACCACCGTCAGCTGCGTTGTTGCCGCCACCTGCCGGCCATCGCCGTACGTTAGATTCAGTGTTGCTCGCAACGGCCCGTAGGCACCGAGCGTAATTTCATCGCCCACTCGTGACACCCAATCCGTAATAAAATTTTTCGCTGGTTGTTGACCGTAACTAATGGAAAATAATCGGACACTGCCGGGCAAAATCGCCGCCGCTTCACTATTGACCGGCACTATGCCGCGCTGGCCAAACACATTGGTAACATTCAACTCACCGACTGGCTTAACATGAACATTGCCGGTATTGCTCACCCGACTGGTAAAGGTCACCGGCAGTTCAAAACTCAACTCCCGATTGACCAAAAACTCAAGCACTTCAAGCTGCTCGACTGCCGGTCCGGTGACTCGGATAAAAACTAAACTGCCGATGCGCGCGGTGATTTGTACCTGGCCGTCAGCGGTTGGCTGTGTCCCCCAGAATAGTACCGCGTAATACCCACCCGGGGCGGCTTGGTCGGGAGCAGTCACGCTAAACGGCACCGAAACAATCTGGCCGGGTTGAATAACAACCGTGTCTTGCGCAAAGGTAATCCAGGTCAGCGCAACGTCGCTGTCAGCGGCCAGTCGCAATTCGATCTGGCCCTCTTCACCGGTCGGCGAGAATGGTTCAATCGCACCGACCAGTGCCAGCGGCGCATCAGTTTCATTGTACAACTGGATCGTCGCCGTTTCGGTGGTACCGGGATCAATATCCACTTCAATAACCGGCGTGACGGTGGTGATTGCCTGGACGGGGCTGACTAATCCCAACAGGCTTACGGCAAAAAATGTAAAAAAAAGATACCGCATCAAAAAATTAGTAATTAGGCGCTACCGAGTAAGTAATTGTTGTGGTATACGTTCCGCTGACAGTTGAGCTACTGATATTAGCAACGTATGATACCGTTAAAACGGTATCGGGAATCGGGTCTGATGAGGAAGCAATTGTATCGCCGCTACTAAAGGCAAACTGGTCGGCGGTAGCATACGCGCCAGCGGGCGCTAGGTTACTTCCCGACGGGCTCCGAGTAGCGCCAATATTCGGGGACGTATTGTCAACTACATTGATACCGAACTGTTCACTGCCGGCCGCCGATGCGGCGGCAGTGCCGCCGATCGCATCAATCGTATCACTGCCACTAGTCAGTGTGGAGCCGCTTACTACCACCGTTACGCCGTTAAACGCGCTGGTGGCAACCGACAGGGTATGTGAGCCACTACCGGTGGTGGCGGTAGTCAACGCTCCGAGATCAACCGACGAGGCACCGATACTAACAGTCAAAAACTGCAGCTCGCGCAGCCCGGCTTTGATCCCATAGCTGGCGGAAGTCGAGGTGGCCGATTCGGCAAACGCCTCACCGACAGTATCTTGCAGCTGGTAGAGCGCCGACTGTGATGTCTCTGAGCCGCCAACACCGATCACATCCCCCCAAATTTCGTAATTGGTTGAACTCATCGTCGCCAGTCCACTCAAAGGAAAACCAAACAGACCACCGATGGTAGTTATTGAGAGTATGCCGATAAATCCTTTTGGAAACATTGGAAAAAATAAGGGTATTACACTTGCTATTATACTAAAAAAATCAACCAAAAACAAACGCTGCCCCGCATTACACGGGACAGCGTTACTCGATTTTGGTATACAAGCAAACTATTGGCTCGCTTGCTGGTTGACGTAATCGCTAATCGCCTGAACGACTCGAGAGTCGGTCTTTAAGTCTTCGACAAGAACAACGTGGATTCGATTAATCGCCATCTCATCGACGGGTCCGTGAATCTCGTTGCCAAGTTTAATCAGAGTTAGCCGCTGCTCGGTTTCTTGCTGCTGCACCGCGGCGGCATCCTGACTGGTTTGTAATGGTTGGGTTACTACCTGAAGGTAGTAAATATTACGTAAAACCACAAAGTCATTTGAAACTTTGGCGATTTTACCAAAGTAAACCTGGCCGTTGCTCAAAAACACTGCCTGCCAGTCTGACTTTAATCGAAGATCGTTTCCGCCAATGGCAAGGCCGGTATAGTTAGCTAAAAAATACAAACCGCCGCCGATAATGACAATGACGATTACAAGTGTTGCTAATCCTTTAAACCAGCCGCCGCCTTTGACTGACGGGCGTGGGCTGTCAGCACCATCTGGCCTAGTAACTTTCGGGTTAGAAATTTGGTACGCCATAAAGTTTCCACCTCCTTTATTATTCGTAAACCGACTCGATTATTTGAGTCGTCACGGTTATTTATTTTTTAAAATGGTGAGTAACGTCCTTATTTTACGAATTATCCGGCCGGCCGTCAACAGTCTCGGCTTCTTCAGTAGTCATGCTAGGACCTCCCCCCACCCGCTCAAGCGCGTCACGAGTAATAATCCGAACGGCGGTGGCGATCGGAACGGCTAAAATCACCCCGATAATCCCGGCCAGCCGAGCGCCGATCAACATCGCCACAATGATTACCACCGGATTTAAACCCACCTGACGACGCATTACCTGCGGGACAATGAAATGAT
>Ga0209542_10015221_pt1 | contig 12957 bp, 9 predicted proteins | sample RifCSPhighO2_01_FD_184028 | JGI IMG/M metagenome (GOLD analysis project Ga0209542, IMG submission 184028) | Soil microbial communities from Rifle, Colorado - Rifle CSP2_plank highO2_0.1 (SPAdes) (version 2) | ecosystem: Environmental > Terrestrial > Deep subsurface > Rock core/Sediment ... | reverse complement strand
AGAAGCTTTCCTCACAGGTGGCGTTCACCCCATGGACCTTAAAAACGCCACGGCCTTTTATATTAACCAGTTCTTGGAACCGGTTCGAGAACATTTTAAGAAGACTTCTTCTGCCAAAGAACTAAAAAAATTGGTTGAGAGTTACGAAATTACGCGTTAATCACTTTCCTTCTAAAACCACCATGGTGTACTTTTTAAAATACCGCTGTGCTGCTTTTTGTACATCCAGGCAGGTAACTTTACGTATCTTTATTAAAAAGTCTTCCATTAATTTAAAATCACCTACTTGCTCCCAAAACAAGAGTTGATCCGCTACTTTCTGTGCGTCTTCAAGTTCTAGAAGATAACTTCCCTCTACGAAATCTTTCGCCTCCTGTAAGTCTTTTTCAGAGATAGTTTGCAATTTTTGCAGTTCTTTTAAGATTAGTTTCCGCACTAAATAAATATTCTTTTTATCTATGCTGGCATATACGGCAAAATAACCAAAACTCACTTCTCCAATATTTTGTGTTCCAACATCATAAGCTAATCCTCGCTTGCTCCTGATTTCTGTAAACATTCTTCCGCTTTGACCTCTTCCTAAAATTCCGTTAATAATTTCAAAAACACAGGAATCATAATGGGAACGCGGAATAGTTTTAAAACCAAGAACGGTGTAGGTATTGGCGATTTTTCTCTTTTCTTTTGCTAATGCAATCTTGGTAGATTTTTGTTCTATAATTTTGAATTTCTTCGGTGAGATTCCTTTTTTCATCTTAAAGCGTTCTTCAATTGGTTTTCTCCATTTAGAAACATCACCGACAACGGAAATACTTATATTATTGGGGACGTAATATTTGTTAAAATAATCGACAATTTTCTCTCGTGTTATGGCCCGTATTACTTCTTTATTGCCGTAAGTAGGATAACGGCAAGGGTGTTTTATGAAAAGATTTCGTTGCAGGAAAAGCCACTGGTAAAAACGCGGCTCGTCATTAATCATATCAATTTCTTTTAGAATAATTTTTTTTTCCCTGGCAATATGCTCAACATTAAATAAAGAATTTTGCAAAATATCGGCAAGAATGGTTACCGCCTTACGATAATATTTCTTAAGAACTTTAATATAGAAACAAGTGCGTTCATTTGTAGTATAGGCGTTAAAATCTCCCCCAATACTCTCTATTTCATTTGATATCGCAAGATTTGTTGGACGTGAAGTCGTTCCTTCAAAAAGGAGGTGTTCGAGGAAATGTGATATTCCTTGCTCAGCAATGGTCTCATCATTACTACCAACATTAACAAGTACTTCAATCACTACAATATTCCCTGGTTTATGTTCGCGAATGATCTTTAGCCCATTTGCTAAGACGACTTTTTGCATCCTAAGAGTATTTATGGTCTGATTTATAAGGATTTTGAAAGAGAAGAAAGAAGAGAAGTGGTGACAGTGGCCGTTTAGTCTTTACTAACAAAAAGATTATAATCCAAGAAGTTCTTCTATATATTCTATGATGAAAAGAGGCTTATTATATCTACTTATAATAGCGTTTTTTGTCTTTTTTATTCGTTCTACTGTCGCTCAAACAGGCTGTTTCCTTTATGAAGGAAGCCCTTTCTATTGTCAAGAAATATCCCCTGTTCAGGCTGATCAGGAATGTAGCTTTTCTGACGATTGCCTACTTTCCAGAGTTTTTCTGGAAAACCAGCGTTGTGAAATGCAGGCTTCTTGCGAAAAAATTCTCTGCAAAAGTTCCTGCCAAAAGGAATTCATTGCCCGCTGTGTCGCTGGCGGAGTTCCTGTCGGGAAAGAGCAAGAATGGTGTTCACCAGGCTGTTGCCAAATTCCCGGAAGCAATTGCGAGTTTAAAGGAAATAAATGGTTGTGTGAAATCAGCGTTTTGAATAGTGGAAAAAGTACCTTTCAGTTTACTCCCATGAACCAGGAGCAATGTTTTACTCATTGCCAAACCCCAGCACCTTTGACGACTGTAGAACAAGTTGTGAAAGCGTCTTCTATAATTTCTTCCCCTCCTCTAGTTATCAATCAGTCTTCTCGCAATGGATCTAGAACATTAGAAACAAGAGCGTTAAAAAATAATAATTCAGAATCGCCTTTTCTCATTTTTCTCTTAATATTTATCGCTCTTTTTCTCATTTTTCTCTTTTATGTTTTGTTACGGAAGCTGGATTTAAAAAATAAAAGAAGATTTCATTTCACAGTAAGACGGGAGTTTCCTTTTCCCAGAATTTTTTCTCCTTTTTCTTCTAATCCGGAAGTTCAACAGCATCTCCGAAAGATACGGGAACAACATGATCATAAATCAAAGGAAAATCAACGAGAATATCTCTTAGCAAAGTTTGGGAAGGACACAAACTTAAAATATCGGGTTGAAAGTGAAGAGTTCCGGCGCTTGAGGCACTTAGTAAAATATTATGGAAAGCAGCAAAAATCATTAACAAAGGAGGAAAAGAACCTCTTTAGGCGTCTTGAAGAGGTGATCCATCCTCAACAATCTCCTTCGCTGGGAAGCAATGGGAAGGAAATGAAAGTGCAGAAAACCACTGCAGAAGAACGGAGAAAAATTTTCTCTCGTTTGGAGCAACTAAGCTCCCAAAAATAGTGTCTCTTATTCTCGGAAGCTTTATAAACGTTAAGAATTTTATTTATACCCAGAGTATGAAACGACAAAAAAGAGGTTTTTTAGTAGAGGTAGTTTTATTTCTCTTAGTTTTAAGTGCTTTGGTTAGCGGTCAAACAATTAGTGGCAGAGGATGTTATACTTTCTTAGAATCAAATCTTTATTGCCAGCAACTAGAAGCAGGAGAAGTGCAAGCTGATTGTCGTTCTTTCCCAAATTGTGATGCTTCTCAAGAATTTGTTCCTGGCTCTGATTGTTCTGATGTTCCGGAGTGTGAAATGATTACTTGTAATGTCGATTGTCAGGAATATCCTTTCGGAAAATGTCAGCAGTTGGGTCTGGATCAAGGTGGTCCGGCAGGGCAGCCAGTAAGTGATGCCGAGTATAATCTTTGGTGCAGTGAAGGCTGTTGTACTTTTCCTTTATCGATAACGGGAAATACGTTCTGCCAGTTTCGCTTAAATAACTATGCTTGTGCGTTACGTGCGCAACAATCCGGAGTGCAAAATCCTACTTTTGTTACAGGAGTGTCAGTTGAACAATGTTTAAATACAATTTGCAACGCAGGAGTACAGTTTGGAACAGTACAAGGTGTTATTAAGAGTTCTGAGGGGGGTCATCTCGCCAGTGCCACCATAACACTCGAAGGAAAAGGAATGGAAACAGTTTCTCAAGCGGATGGGCGATATTTTTTTCCCCAGCTCACTCCAGGTACGTATCAATTTCGTGTTACCGTTCTTCAGCATTTACCTGCCAGCGTTACAATTTCTCTTAATCCTGGAGAGCAAAAAGAACTAAACTTTACATTGCAGATGATAACTGGTACGGGGCAAATTTCAGGAGCAGTTTCAACTTCGGGCCGAAATCTCGAAGGCGTTACTGTTTCTTGGGAAGGGATTACTCGAGGACAGACCCTTACGAATGCAAATGGACAGTTTACAATCCGTGATTTACCCCCTGGTGAATATGTTTTTAAAGCTAGTAAAATTGGTTATGTGCAAAAAGAGCAGCGTCGCAACATTGTGGCAGGCGATGCGATTTCAAATTTTGATTTTAGTCTTACCCCGGTAGCTTTTCAAGGAGTTCAAGGGGCTGTTTATATGGATTCAAACATGAATCAGCGTTTTGATGAAAGTATTGACCAACCTCTTCCAGCCTCCAGCATCTACATTGATGCACGATTTCGGGGCTTTTCAAAACATCCAGATGGATCTTTTTCTATAGCCCTAGATAAGGGAGGAGATCATATGATCAAAGCTGTTTATGGAACGTACACTTCTGAAGAACTACCTTTTGTGGTTGTACAAGGGCAAAGTGCAGGCCCTTATGTCCTCTTTTTAACAGAGCTTAAAGGCGAATGTTCAGAATCCGGCACAGAGAAGAACGTAGAGCAATTTTCTCTTCTTCATGTTCCTGGAAAGGAGGTGATGCGTCTAGAATGGCGAAAACCATGTTTAGAAGTTTTAGGATATGAAATTGTCAAGAAGAAAAATGGTATCTTGGAAATGTCTTTTTCTGCGTCACACACTCAAAATACCTTTTTTGACGACCGGGTAAATTGGGGCGAGTCTTATAGCTATGAAATCGTTGCTTTTTACGATAACAATAGGCGATCGCCAGTACCTACAGTCCAAACCATGACCTTAGGCGATGCTCGTTGCGAAAAATATTATCATGATGATACGGGATGGGAATCTTTTTGCCTTACAGAAGATCGCAAGAAAGTTTTTACATGCAGTGATCAAAATCAGTTACAAGCGAGAGACTGTTCTGCGCTTGATACAACTGGCAGTGCGCATTTTTGCGCAAGAACAAGTCCACGCGCTGCTGATTGTAAGGATAGTGGTATTTGTTCACAGCTCGATGCCGAACCTTTCGGGCTGTACCATACGAAAGATGGGTGTTATGGAACGAGTGCGCCTGAGAGGGGAAAGGCTGTAAATTTTTGTTACTTTGACGCAACACGTACGATTGTAGATGCCTGCAGCAGTTGTGCAACAATAAAAAACTGCTTTGAGTATCAGAGTAAAGAAGCCTGTGAAATAAACAGTTGTTTAGGAACCTCTTGTTTGTGGATAGACAGTGCTGGCAATAGTCAAGATGTTCCTCTGGTTGACTATAGTGTTTTATTTCCCGGCTTGCAAATTCCACAAACAGTTACAAGAGAAACAGGAACTGGGTATTGCGTAGAAGAAGAATATGAGAAAGACGACATGTGCGCGTTATGTAGTCCAAATGGAGAATTGTTTGAAAATTATTATTGCACTGCCCAAGTGTGTGCAAACCTAGGGCGATGTTTCTCTAATCCTACTTCTGAGGGATTGCCTTTGAGTTTCTGCCAAGCCTGCGGAGCTATGCCCACACGTGAAAATAATTGTTATGCCTACAATACCGAATTAGAATGTACCAGTGGGCGGCCCATCAGTATGGAAAAAAGCGTTCTTACCTTATCTTTAGATCAATGTGAGTGGGGAAGGTGTGCCTGGGACAATCCCGACGGGATGGGCAGTTGTTTTAAAGATGGAGATGCCAATGGAAAAGATGATTGTGCTGATGCGGCATTTAGCGATGCACAAAAAGCGGCTTGCCGTATTGATAACAGCGCCCCACAAACAACACTGGTAACAGAAGATATCCCCGTGATCTCAACTGCATCAGAGAAAGTTAAATTCCGTGGAAATGATGCTGCACATGAAGATAAAAAGCAGCAGAGCGCGTTGCGGACTTTATACTATTGTTTACTGAGCAGTGAAGCACCAGAAGAGTGTACACCGGAGAGTTTCATAGAATTTCCATTTCCAGGGAAAACAAGTGATGAAATGATTGAACTTAATCTTCTTGCTTCCCCTTTTCTTCAAGGAAAGCAAATCCCTGGCGAAACTTATACCGTGCGCTTCTATTCTAAGGATTTCTTTTATAATCAAGAAAAAGTGCAAACAGCTTCTATATTTATTGATAATGCTCCTCCTTCTTTTTCAATAAAAAACACAACACAAATAGTTACTGATATGGTAGACTTCACGGTTTTCTTAGATGAAGTCAACGAGCCCATGAGCTGCAATTTTGCCATGAAACCAATTTTGCCTGCTGGCGATTCCCAAGTGAAGCAAGCAACACGTGAACAGCTCGAGAAAAAAGTTACTTTTAGTGGATTGAAAGGGGTAATTTATGATCTTAACGTCACCTGCCGTGATGATCATAATAATATAAACTCGCAACGGCAGCGTTTTACATTCGACTTAGAACAAGATATCGAAATTATCTCCCCGCCATTTTATGGAGCAGTTAAAGAAACAAATGTGATTTTTGAAATAAAGACAAAAGTAGGGGCAAGCTGTGAGTTATACACAACAGCGGATAATCAGCGCGTCGCAGTTTTTGAGATTCTCACAGAAGATGGTAAAACACATCGCACCACCCCTATTCCAGGTTTTATTGAACGTGAGTATGCTGGCGAGTATAAAGTACTTTGTAATGAATTACTCAGCAATGAGCCATTTGAAGATTTTTTCCATTTTCGTGTTGACTTCACTCCTCCTGAGACACAAATCGTATTGAAGGAAGGTTCCCGCGAAGTTAAACCTACTGCTTATGGCTGGAAAGAGTTCTTTATTAAGGGAGTAACAGTTGATCTTGTTTGCAAGAAAGAAGGGTTTGATTGTGATAAAGCTTTTTATTGTCTAGGAGAAGGATGTGAAGTGGTTTCAAAGAATGACAATTATAAAGAATTTACCGAAGTACTCCACTTTAATACGTCAACGGCGATTTGCTATTTTTCTACCGACGTTGCGAAGAATAAAGTCTATAATCCGTTTTGCGGAATGATCAAAATAGAAGGGTATGGTGTCCAGCTAGAGGAACCATTGAGGCATTATTTTAATGAAGAGCAGTGGGGAGTCAGTGCTACGCCCATTTTTGAGTTGGAATTTTCTACAAGGATTCCTACAACCGAATGCCGGTTTGACTTTACGGAAAAATTCGACTATGCTTCTTTGCCAAAACATAAAATTCTCAGACCACAGGGAGCAAATGTTTACCGACTAGAAGAATTCCCCGCAAGCGTCTTCACAGTCTATCCTCAAGATGGAGGGGTAAAAGAAATTTATGTTCGTTGTGAAAGCGGGGGGGAAATAGGCCCAATGCAAAAAATTAATCTTGAATATGATCCCACGCCGCCTGAAATTGATGAGGCGGCAGCTGAACCAAAAATTGTCGTTGAAGGAATTAATACTCAACTCTTTGTTAAAACTGATGATAAAACTCTTTGTCGTTACAGTGATAATTCTGAAGGGATAGGAAGCAGGGAATATAATTCTATGGAGAGACCTTTCCCTGATGAGCAGAAACGAGTTCTTCATCGTGCTCATGAAGAGATATTTACAATTAGTTTTGTCGGCGCTAAAAAAGAATATAAATTAAATGTACAATGCAAAAATGCCGCGGGAAATTTATCTGAAGTTAAAGAAATAGTCTTTACTGTCGATTATTCGCAGGTAGGAAATATCGTCTCCATTTCTCCTCAAGGAGGGTTATTTAAAGAAACAAAAATCCCTTTCTCAGTGCAAACAACTCACAAGGCTTTCTGTGAGTATCGCATCAATGACACTTTTATTCCTTTTAGCCAAGGGGCTGACACGAGAAGTCACTCTACTCTCTTTCAGGCTCTTTTGGAAAAAGAGTACAAAATTCCTCTACGCTGCACACTTGCAGACAGAAAAGCAGAAAGCGAGATTCGCTTTACAGTAGATAGAACAGCTCCAGTTATTACCCGCGTTGATGATGGAAATTATACCTGCGGCGGCGATTTTATTTCGGTCTTTGTCACTCACCCTAACGAAAGTTCTATTGCTTCCTATCGCTATGAGTTATATGAGATAGGAGAAGATAAATCACGCTTAGTTATAGCTTTACCTTCAACTCGAAATACAACGATAGCTGGCTCGGGCAGTTCTAGTGGTCGCTCCGGTTCTTCTGCCACTTCTTCAAGTATTTTCACATCAACGCTAAGAGGGTCTTCAGTAAGTCCTAAAGGGACGCTTATAACGAGCCAAATTGTTGATGCTACTCAGCCGTTAAAAATTCTTACTTCTACATTAAAAGAGAATTATACTTATAAGGTGAAAGTTTTGGCTCAAGATAATGCTGGTAATACGGGGCAATTTGCTGAAAGTGATGGGGTGACGGTTGTTTCGAAGAACTTTACTGCCTGTACGCAGCAACAGGATCGCCCAGCAGGTGGTCCGGTGGTTGAATTCAGCATCGACGACGCTTCTTGTACTTCTCTTTCAGTACAATTGGAATGCAAAGATAGTATCGGATGCAAAGATATTAAAATAGGTCAGCATGGAACGTCTACCATTTGTAATGCCACGACACCATATACCAGTTCTCCTCTAACCTTTACGAAAACAAGTTTCCTTTGTTATCGTGTAGAAAATAACGCTGGGAAAAATGGGACTCAAATAAAAAAAATCACCTTTCCTGATGCTGATGGAGATGGAGTTACAGATCGCTGTGATAAATGTACGGCCACAGCGGCCGGAAAACGCACTGATGAAGAAGGTTGTGCTACGGGAGACGCTCCTCCTGACAAGCCAAAACAGGATACTGATACGGATGGACTTCCTGATTATTGGGAGCGTATTTATAATTCCATTGTTTGCGCTTTAAATGAAGGCTCGGCTGATTCTGATCAGGATGGCGTTTCTGACAATGAAGAAGATTATGATAATGATAAAGCAACAAATTATCAGGAGTATCAGTCACGGACGGATCCTTGTTCAGCAGAAGAAACGCCTCGTAAAAAACCTATAGAAGATGAAAAACTAAAAAGAGGGATTGAATTTCCAGAAATCCCCGGTGATGGGGGAAAATCTCCCCTGTTGGCTTGGATTCTTTTGGGATTGGGAATTTTACTTGTTTTTGGCGGAAGTGGTTATTTGATTTATTATTATAAGCAAACTCCCACAGCGCAACAAACACGTTCTGGCCAACCCATTTCCTCTCGACTTTTAAGTTCACCTCAACAAACAGCGTCAACATCTTCAGGAACTTCTTTTGTTGAAACGTGGCGTCAGAAGTTTGCTGATTATAAAAAAACAAAAGCAGATAAGGAAAAGGAAAAACAACGCCGTACGGTATTTAGCAGTTTTAACCGGGAATCGGCGTCTATACCTCATGTGGAGAAAGCTTTGAGTAAAAAAGGCGATGAGTTATCACGTCTTCATGAATTGGCACATCATTATGCGGAAAATAAGGAGATCATTAAGCCTGGTTTGCGTCAGGAAGAGAAAAGTATCTTTGGCAAGTTGGAAGGCATTGCTCAGCAAACTAAAGATAAGGACATTTCTGAAATAGTGGGCAAGGCTGAGGCAAAAGATATTTTCTCTCGATTAAAAGAACTAAGCAAGAAGAGAAAAGGGAAATAATGAGCGACAAACGAGCGATGGGAGTTGGACAAGTTTTCGTTTTTATCGTTGCCGCCATTACTTTTTCGTTAATCCTCATTTTTGGATACAGAGCAATCAGCAGTTTTTTAAAAAGCGGCGAAGAGGTAGAATTTGTCCAGTTTAAAACTGATGTTGAAGCTTCCATTCGTAAAATTTATACGGAATATGATTCCGTTCGTATTGAAAAGTTTCGCCCCCCGACAAAGTATAAACAAATTTGTTTTATTGATTTGGACGTTTCTCCTTCTCCAGAACAACTGGCGGCATTATGCACAAAAGATGGTCGCGCCTGTACGGTATGGGAAGAATCACAAGGATATGATCTGGAAAATCAAAACGTTTTTCTTACCCCTCCTGAGCCCGTACAGATGAAAGTTTATAAAATAAAAATGGAGAATGGTTTTTTATGTTTGGATATTATTAACGGCAATTTTGAACTAGTTTTAGTTGGAAAAGGGGATCATACTGCTCTTTATAAACGTGAGGAGATAACATAATACAAATAAATCTTGGAAGTATCAAAAAACAATGGCTCTTCATAAATCTGTTCATAAATCTGGCCAGGTCGAAATTACATTTAATTGGATTTATGTTTTGATTGCAGGAGTAGTTATCCTTCTTTTTTTTATCGGCATCGTCTTTAAACAGAAGGCGGCTTCAGAAGAGAAATTGGCAGGAGATGTCGTGCGTATTTTAGAATCGGTATTCACAGCCGGAGGAGTTTCCGAGAAAACAAAAAATTTTATAGATACAAGCGGATTGGCAGATTATACTTTATACTTCCGTTGTCAGGAAGGGGCAGGAGAATTTGGTATTGTCAATAATCCTGCCAGAATTGAAAATACTATAAATCCCGTCTTCGCTCCTTCAGAGCTACAAACAAAGAAACTCATCATCTGGAGTTTGCCTTATAGCCTCCCCTATAAAGTGACTGACTTTCTCTTTATAACTTCAATTAATACTAAGTATTTAGTATTAGGCGATGGAAATGGCTTTGCCGATGAATTCATGGATGCAACAGAGGGCTTCACACGGGAACGTGTAACTTTCACTGATTTACAGAATATTAATCCTGGAGCAATTTATCATCTCCGCATTATCGATCTCGAAGGGGTGATTTCTTCTCTTACTCCAATACCAGAGAACTTAGCACGAGCGCGTACCCTCACGGCGGTAAGTTTTCGCGGCGACACAGTTTACTATTATCAAAAAAATACTGATAACGAGTGGGAGGAGCTTAACTCCAACAGTCTCGTTTCCATTATTTCATTAGGTGGAGAGAGAGATGCGGCGAAATACGCAGCCATTTTTGCGGCGGATGCGGAAAGTTATCAATGTAATATGCAGAAAGCTTTTCGCCGTTTGCGATACGTCACGGAAGTTTATGCTGAAAAACTGCGTGAATTGGAAACACATTACACGCAGCAGCCCTTGCCAGCAGGGGAGTGTTTAGCATACATAAATGGATTTACCAATAATCTGGTTCGTTCTGTTGACTTGCAAATGGCCTATGCCAAACTTTGCGAAACAACTTTTGCTTCTTGCAGCGAGTTGTTGCGCTCTGCTTCTGATATTAAGACTATCAATAACGAGATGCGAAGGCAATGTATCCCTTTATATTAATATGATAATATGAGGAAGTTATGAGGAAGTAACATGAGAAAAGTCAGGATCACAACTTCAAAAGGACAGTCGCACATGACGGAAACAATTGCGATTCTCTTTATTTTTTTTGTTTTAGTGTTCTTCGGCATTCTTTTTTACTATAAATATTCTCAGGTATCACTAAAGCAGGAGAAAGAAGAGCTGCTCGGAAAAAGAGCCATCGAAACAACATTGAAAGCGCTTTTTTTGCCCGAACTTATCTGCAGCAATGGGGAAGCAGAGCCTGAAGATAATTGCGTTGATATGCTTAAAGTGCGGCATGCTAATGTGACATTTCGATTACATAATCAAACTTATTTTGATCTTCTTTCTTATTCTAAAATATCAATCTATAAAGTATATCCTGAATCTGAAATTAAAGAACCATTTGTTTTATATGATAAACCAAAGCCAGATTGGGAAAAAAAAGAAGCAACGTATTTTGTCCTGACTTTACGTGATGAATTACAGGGCCAGGATAATTATGGTTTTGGTTATATAAAAGTGGAAGTGTATTCATGAACAAAGCGCAAATGGAGATGGTGGGTTTAGTCGTGATTGTGATTATGCTTACGTTAGGAATGTTATTCTTAGCGATATTTGCCTTTAAAGAAGGAACAGAAAAGAAAGTTTTCACCAGGGAAGGGTTAGCATATAGCTCCATGAGCGCGGTTATGAAAACAACCATTGATAGCAGCGTATGCGAAGGAAGCTTTCGTCCTAAGATTGGCCAGGAACTTCTGGAGGATTGTGCTCAAAATCACCAAGAATCGCCGAGTGGTTTTTCTTTGTATAAATGTAATGAGAAACATAGCTGTGTATTTTTACAGGAAATAATCGGCGAACTTCTTCAAGAGACGCTAGGAACATGGAATAAAAGGTATCAATTCAGATCGACTTTGATCCGTTCCAGCACATCTGAGCCAGAGGAGTTATTGAATATAGTGTCTGTAAAAGGCAATTGCCCTAAAACGAGGGAAAGGGATAGCTCTGGGATATTCCCCATCCAAGTGCGAAATGCGGGCCTGATCGAGAATGTTTTGTACCTTTGCGATTAAAATCGGCTAAACTCTTCGCAACCTTTATATACCCTTTTTCTTTTTTAGATCTTTAGTATAAATTAAAAAACGAGGTGTCAAGGATGGTGTCAAAAAAGGGGCAAAGCCTTTCTTTAAATGCAATAATTATCGCGGCATTAGCATTAATTGTATTAGTCGTCTTAGCCGTACTGTTCATAGGCAAAACTACGGATACGGCTGAGGGCGTGGAAAAAGCATCCGGAGAAGCATCATTAGAATTAACGAAAATGAAAGTACGCTATGGCGATTGCCACCCGGCGGATTCCATGGAAAAGGATTTCCTTAAAGCTTATGCTGATTCGGCGACTGCTGATGAAAAAGATAGGGCAAAGCGAGATTTTCAAGAAATTGTTAATGATTGTAAGCGCTCCGATGAAAAAGCAACTTGTGATCAGACCAGCGGATGTAAATGGCAATGAGAATGAATAAAAAAGGAGGAAGCGAAATCTGGTGGATTATTGTCGTGGCCGTGGTAGCTTTGGTGGTGATGATCGTTTTAATCGTCATGTTTACAGGAAGGAGTAATAGACTGGAGTTGGGTTTGTTGGACTGTGAGAGCAAAGGAGGAAGTTGCGGGTATCTTACAGTAGAAGATTGTCGTGATAATGGTAAAGGAACACCTTCCACGGCCTTTGAATGTAAAGATTCTCCTGATAAACCTTGTTGTTTTGGCACTAAGAAGAAGGAAACATGAGGTTGCTGCTATGGGGTGGAATAAGAAGGCAGCGGTTGGCGAAGGAGAGGGAATAAAGGAAAGCATTTCAATAATATTAATTATTATTATCGTTATCCTTATGGTTGCTTTTTTCTTGTATAAAATTATCTCACTCAAGAATTTGGCACCACCATGAACAAAAAAGGGGAATTAACACTGGAACAAGTAGCCGTTTGGTTACTGATCATCCTCTTCATTTTAGTGATGTTTTCCTTTATTTATTTTCTAGGAGGGAATTTTAAAGATCTTATTGGCCGAATAGGAGGGTTATTTGGATGACCAAAACACTCGAAATCATCGTGGTCTTTGTTCTAGTCATTATCGTCGTTCTTTCTATAGGTTGGTTCTCTTACAGACCAGAAGGAGGAGCTGTTTCAAAGATAACAAAGGCTATCCAAACTCTCATTGCTGGAGCGCCAAAAGTAACTTATGGAGAGAAGGAAATTACG
>Ga0209542_10015220_pt1 | contig 12960 bp, 18 predicted proteins | sample RifCSPhighO2_01_FD_184028 | JGI IMG/M metagenome (GOLD analysis project Ga0209542, IMG submission 184028) | Soil microbial communities from Rifle, Colorado - Rifle CSP2_plank highO2_0.1 (SPAdes) (version 2) | ecosystem: Environmental > Terrestrial > Deep subsurface > Rock core/Sediment ... | reverse complement strand
TTCTTCTCTTTCATCTCCGTTTCCGTCGCTGCGCCCACCTTGATTACCGCCACTCCCCCGCCTAATTTCGCCAGGCGCTTCTTCAGGTCAGTCTTCTTATAATCAGAGTCAGCAACGGCAATTTGATTCTCAATCAGTTTCTTCCGTAGATCAATGTTCATCTTGCTGCCCTTGCCTTCCACAATGGTCGTTTTTTCGTTATCGACGGTAACCCTTCGTGCAGAGCCAAGAGCCTGTTCATCTAATTCTTCTAATTTAGTTCCTTTTTCTTCGCTCACCACCTTCGCACCGGTAAGGATGGCGATATCTTCCAGCATTTCTTTCTGGTCATCGCCAAAGCCAGGCGCTTTGACCGCGCAGACTTTTATTGCCCCTCTGAGGAGATTGAGCACTAACATGGTGAGTGCTTCACCTTCTACTTCTTCTGCAATGATTAAGAGGGGCTTTCCTTCTCGTGCGGCGGTTTCTAGGACAGGAACCATTTCTTTTACGGAAGAGATTGATTTATCGGTGATGAGAATGAGGGGATCTTCGAGTGAGGATTCCATTTTATCCATGTCGGTGGCCATATAGGGAGAAAGATACCCTTTGTCAAACTGCATACCCTCCACTAATTCAAGATAGGTATCAATGCTCTTTGATTCTTCTACGGTGATCACTCCTTTATTGCCGACCTTCTGCATGGCGTCTGCAATGAGTGATCCGATGAAAACGTCGTTGTTTGCTGAGATGGTTGCAACTTGTTCAATCATTGCTTTGTCCTTCACGGGTACTGATTTTGATTTGAGATAGGCAACGACTTTCTCGGTGGCCGCTTCGATACCCTTTTTGAGTTCAATAGGGTTTGCTCCCGCGGTGATGTTCTTTAAGCCATCGGTAATCATTAATTGAGCTAGCAGTGTTGCGGTGGTTGTTCCGTCACCTGCTTTATCTTGTGTTTGTGAGGCGACTTCTTTCACTAATTTAGCACCCATATTTTCAAATTTGTCTTTTAGCTCTATTTCCTTTGCAATTGTTACTCCGTCGTTTGAGACGATAGGGGTCGTAGGCTTGTCTAGAATGACTGTTCGTCCTTTGGGACCGAGGGTGACTTTGACCGTGTTGGCCACTTTGTCAATGCCTCTGAGAAGGGCTTGGCGTGCTTCTTCGTTGAAGATGATTTGTTTTGTCATAGTACTACCTCAGACAATTTCTTATTATAATCAGAAGAAAATCTTTGAATATCCCGTACGGCAAGTTCAACCGCTTTTTCATCTCCTACAATTCTTACACAATCTCTGGCTCCTATAAGATTTCCCCTGATAACAACACTAGCACCCCAATGGTGATGGTAAAAAATTAAATTCTGTGGATGTTGGTCTCCTAGGGAACTTTGTTTATATCCTTCCTCTATTTGTCTAAATCCATATTTATCTTCAAATTTTTTGCTCTCAAGATGCCTCACTTCCCAATAGAATGATTTTCCAGATTGTTCTGCTTCTAGTTTTCTTTCTATCATATCTCTATCCTCGCAATTATGTCCTTTGCTTCGATTAATAAGTATTTCTGTCCTTCAATCTCTATTTCTTCTGAAGAGTAGCCACCATAGATTATACGGTCGCCCTTGGAGAGTTTAAGGTCTTTGAGGGTACCGACTTCAACGACTTCGCCTTCTTTCTTTTCGTCGGTGCCTTTCGGTAGATAGATGCCGCCTTTTGTTTTTTCTTCTCGTTTGAGTTGTTTGATGAGCACTCGCTCACCTAAAGGAATAATATTCATACGAAGGTTCTTATTTAGAAGGTATTTAAAGTTTTTTGTGCTTGAGTATATTGTTTTTTATGCTGCGTTCATATGCATTGAAATCATAGAGATTGAGTAATCTTTTTGTTGTGTGCATGTGATATGTTATTTCTAACGAGTCTTCTCTTTGACGATCTGCTGGTTGCACGCGAGAGAGAGGAAACGTACTGAGTTTCGAAGATAGTTAATAACATTGAAAGATCTTCTCCTGATTGGACATTTGCAATAAGCGTTCTCGCTAGTAGATCATCAACACCTTCATAGTTATTGATTAAGGCATTCACTCTGGGTTGGAGAGTAGATCTTTGCTCTGGAGACTGTGTACTTAGTATATCTTCTACTGCTCTAACTCTTGCGGTTTCTTCTAGTTGGAAATAAGACATTTTCAATCGTGTTCTATTGTTTATTTAAATGTATAGAGAAGTTTGCAAAACACAAACATTCTCTAATAAGAAGTTTGCAAGTTCCTTCGTAAACTCGGAATTATGCAAACTTCTCTATAGAGTTACGCGTTTTTTCCAAAACGGAGCAAGAGGTAGGAGGTTCCTGAGAGTGAGAGGGCTGCGGTGAGCCAAAAAATGTAGTTGATTTTTCCTGCTAGGTACCAGTTTTGGTAGTAGTTGAGTATGACTAAGGCTGCTAAGATAAGTAGGGTTGTTGTGTACCATTTCATGCTTTGTTTGAAAAATGGAGGTATTTAAATAATTGCATACCCCGTGAGAAATGATTTAGAAACGTATTTATAGGCAGTTGACTTTTGATGATATATGAAAAAGAAAGTGACTCGTACGACGCTACGATGGTGGCTTTTGGGTATTTTATTCATTGAACTGGTTATTATTGGTGTTGGTATTGATTCTAGTCAATCTCATTTGGTTTCTTTTTCGCCTACTATTACTATTAGTGGGCAAGATGGTTGTAGTTTTGTAGAGATGGCTCCGCCATTGCCTTCACAACGGTTTATAGAGTTGTTTGGAGATATAAGCTATTGTGGGAATAAGGACTCATTCACTCTGTGGTATAAGAAAGGGTGTAGAACAATAACTGAATTTGGTTTTTCTAAGGAAGTATGTGATGCCACAGGCTATTATGCTCGGACGTATTGTGAGGGTCAGACAATTATAGAAAACTATTGTACTTCTCGTGTGCACTTGTGGGGCTTGGATCCTACTCCTCTTAGGGGAGCTATGTCGGTGAAACAAAAGCAGTATCGGTGTTCTCCGGGGTGCTCTTGTGCTATGGACTCACAGCGTGGTGTGTATTGTAAAAAATACTCGTAAGTGCGTACTCTTTATTTTTAAAGCACTATTCGTATCGCAGAGCGTCTACGGGTTTTATTTTGGTTGCGCGCCAGGCAGGAAGCACTCCTGATATGGTTCCTGCAAGGAAGGCAAAGAGTAGACAGCCAACCATGAGATACCATGGCAATGCCGCTTTTAACAAGGTTGTTTGGAGTTGATTGACTGCGATGTATTCTATTAGTTTACTTATTCCTATTCCGAGTAGTACACCAATTATGCCTCCCAGAAGACCGATGAGTCCGGATTCGATGAGGAAGATGAAGAGAATATCTTTGTTTTTTGCTCCGACTGCTTTCATGGTTCCGATTTCTTTGGTTCGTTCTAAGACTGAGGTATACATGGTATTGGCGATGCCTATACCACCGACGAGGAGAGAGATGGCAGCTACACCTAAGAGGAAGGATGTAATTATATTTAGAATCGTTCCGAAGCTTTCAAGTAGTTCTTCTGGTTTTAGAACTGAGAAATCCTGCGTTTTTTCGGTTACCTCTCTGAATGACCGTAATCGGCGCTCGGTTCGATCTGCAACGTCTGAAAGAGAGACGTCTGGATTAACTTGTATAATTATTTGATCTATTCCTGTCTTATCGGGAAAGGCCTGTTTGAAATCTTTATCTGACATATATATGAGCCTATCGTCTCCGGGATTTCCGATGGGCTGGAGAATACCTTTGACTGTAAAGAGTATTCCATTTATTTCTAATTTGTCTCCTGCGTGGACTGGTTTAGTAAAGAGATCTCCTTCTTTGTAGAGACTACCTATCATCACTGCTCTTTCATCTCCTTCTTTGAGCAGTCGGCCTTCTGATGATTTATAGGCGCTGATTTCATCAAAGACTTCTGCCTTATCTAGAGGATAACCAATTATAGCGAAAAATCTTTTTTGTTTATTATAGATGACTTCTCCGTTCCCGAAAGAAGAGTAGCTCACTGCCTTTATCCCATTTACTTTTTCTATTACGTCTATATCTGCTTGGAGTATCTTTATGGTTCCACCTGAACCGGGGCCTGCTGCTTGCCCTCGTGGTTGTATGAAGAACTTATCGGTTCCTAGAAGTCTGAACTGTTCGTTAACTGCTGCCTCTAGACCGAGAGAGACGCTTACTAAGACAAAGATGGTAGCGATTGAGATGAAAATACCCACCATAGTTAACCACGATCGTAGTTTTCTTTTCTGTACGTTTCTTACTGCAAGAATAAAGAAATCGGAGATCATTTTAATAATTTCCTCTTTGATTAGCTATTACTAAATTAATTCCTACACTATTTAATGTTTGAAGAACTTTTTTTTCGTCCAACCCCTCGTTTGGCAAGATAACAGCATCTATTTTTTGTGCTCTTAGATAAGCTTGGACGCCTTTCAGTTCACCTATAGATGTTCTCGCTACCACTTTACTCCATGGTTGATTTCTTTTTATGTCAAGGAACTTGACCAAAAACCACATCCCTTTAGGGTGTGGTCGTTCCTTGAGCATCCGAAAAACGAGTGCCTGTTTCAAACCACATCCCTTTAGGGTGTGGTGGCACATCGTTTTTCTGATTTCGTCAATAGCTTCAAATTCAGTTGAAGAACTATGTAACCAATACACATCATAATTTTCAGGTAGATGCCTCTTGTAAACCCTCTCATCGGATAAATCTGGCTCAATTACTAATTCATATAATTCTCCATTACTGCTTTTTTTAAATAAATCTTCCATAAATTTTGTTTGCAGCAAATCCTCAAGAATAAATATTCTTTTCTTGATCATTTTCTAAGTGCCTCAGCTGGTTTTAGACGAGAGGCTTGAAATGCTGGCAGCAACCCCGTGAGCACTCCGAGCCCCGCAGCAAAAATTATCGAAGCTAGTAAGAGAGGATAGGAAGGTTGTACGTTGAAGAGCGTTGTTCCGAACGAATTGTTGGCTATCGCTGCTATTGCAAACGCTAGCGAGAGACCGAGCACAGCCCCGACCAGACCGCCGATGAGACCAATGAGTCCGGATTCGATGAGGAAGATGAAGAGAATATCTTTGTTTTTTGCTCCGACTGCTTTCATGGTTCCGATTTCTTTGGTTCGTTCTAAGACTGAGGTATACATGGTATTGGCGATACCTATACCACCGACAAGGAGAGAGATGGCAGCTATACCTCCTACAATTAGATTGACTATGCTGAGTATGGTTTGAATAGTTTGGACTGCCTGCAAGGGTGTTTCAACCGAAAAATCTTCTTCTCCTTCTTTGAGGTTTCTGTCTTTTCGTAGTTTTCTTTTTATCTCTTCTGCTACTCTTTCTAGCTGTGATTCTGATTCGACCTGTGCGACAATGAGGTCAATTTCATCATCAATATTCAATAGTCCCTTGAGATCTTTCTCTGGCATGAAGACGGCACTATTCACTTGAAAGGTACCGGTTGGTTTGAGAATGCCTGCGATTTCAAACTCTTTTCCGTTTATTTTTACCCTTGTACCTAGACGCAGTTTTTTCTCGTAGTTTTGTACTTCAGCTACTGAGCTACCGATCATAATTTTTCCAGTTGTTGTTGCATCAAGCAACTTTCCTTCTGCTGATTCTATTTGGAAGCTATCATAGGTATACTCTATATCTTCCTGCTTTTCAGGTATGGAAACGACAAATTCAAATCCTTTTACTCGGTTATATTCAAACGGAAGGACACGAAGAAGCCGTGAGACTACCCTTTTAATACCTGAGACTGATTTCACTATTTCTACATCATGCTCGGTCAATTTTTTTACGGCGGTGCTTCCTGGTGGACCAAAACCTGTTTCGGCATTCTGGATGACTAAACGGTCTGCTGAAAGTGCTGAGAATTGTCCGGTAATTGCCTGTTGGAGTGATTGTCCTAGAGAGATAAGAGACACTACAGCAGCTATACCGATGAAGACTCCGAGGATGGTTAACCACGAACGAATGCCTCGGTGGCGGACATTGTTGATCGCCAGGGATGCGTACTGAAGTATCATTTTACCCAGACTGCGATCGCTTCAGTCGTTGCCTCTTTCTGAATGCTCTGTATATGAACCAGACCACGATTAGGAGAACTACTAGACCGATGTAGAGTGGGAGATTATTTTTTTGTATGATTCCTAATTCTAAAGCTTTTTCTTCGGTGTAGACACTTATTGGGAGAGTTTTGGTGAGTAGTTGTTTTTGATTGGTGAAGTCAGTGTATTCTATGGTTGCTAGAACTGAGGGGTTTGTTTTGGTGAAGAGTGCTGCGAAGGTTGCTGTCTCAAAGTCATCTGAGTTAATATTTCCTATATATATTTCATCTTCGGATAGGAGGGTTAGACCAGAGGCAGCTATTTTTATGGTGACGAATTTTGCATCAGCTAATCCTTTATTGACTATTTTTATGTTTATTTTTCCTTGTTTGTTTTGTACGGGCGTTTCGGTGGTGAGTGTGACAGTTAACTCTGGTTGGGCTATGACTGCGATGCCAAACGAACCTTTCTGTTCTTTTGATAGTTTTTCATCAGTGTACATTAATGTGTATGGAATGTTATAGTCTCCTGCTTTTATATCTTGAAATGCTTTTAGAGTAAATGAAAATTGCTCTTCTTCATCGTCTTCTATTTCATTGACTGAGTCTTGGGAGCTGCCTATCACTGAAAAAGGTAGACCTGAGAGCTGGAGGGAGAATGAGACGTCTGTGACATCATTATCCTGATTGTTTTCAACTACTATTGAAACAGAGGTTTGTTTGCCGGGAGCAAGTGGTTGTGTGGTAACTGAGGAGACTGTAAGGGCGGAAGTGAGAGATGAGACTAAGAGTAAGGCTATAAATGCAAACATGATTTTTTTTAATTGTATCATAGATTTTTGTTGTTAGAGAGGTTTTTAAAGGTTTCTAGAGTGTTACTTTATAGGGGTTACAAATACTGCCTTAGTATTTCTCTTAGAATCTGACGGTCGTGCACGCGTTCGTGGTTATTCGTTTGTGAATAACCTAGCCTTTCTCCTTCATCGATATGCGCAAGCATCCTTCTTATTTCTGTTTCGGTAATGAGATCATCTCTGAATGCAGGCTCTATGCTTTTGTGTCCTTGGTAGAATGCGGTGGGGGCAGTGATACCTTCTAGAGGCTCTAGAGCGTTTATTTCTAAGGCGTTTGATGCGCGTTCTTTTTTGGGATATAGCGTTATTCCATTGAACGCTCGGATATAATAATCTGGGAAGAGCACACGAAATGCAGACGCGGGGGAATCGGCTGCGTATCCTACTACTTTTCTGGTTGGAAGATTGCCTTTTTGCACTAGCGTTAGGGCTGTATAGTGTTTTGCAGTCATCGTTTTATTTTACCTGTTTCCAAACACCTTTGACTTTTTTTGTAACTTTTTCTATTTTGCCATCCTTCATCCAGTAGACCGTGCTGGCGTGGCTCTTGGCGTTTTCTGGATCGTGGGTAACCATGATAATTGTTTTTCCTTTTTTATTTAACTCTTGTAAAAAAGACATGACCATTTCTCCTGTTTTGGTATCTAGGTTTCCTGTTGGCTCATCTGCAAGAATTACTTCTGGATCGTTTGCTAGAGAGCGGGCGATTGCGACTCTTTGTTGCTGCCCGCCTGAAAGCTGATTGGGATAGTGATCCATTCTGTCTTGGAGTTCTACGAGTTTTAGGAGTTGTTCTGCCTTTTGTTCTCTTTCCTCTTTTGATTTTTCTTGGAAAAGCATGGGGAGCATGATATTTTCCTTTGCGGTTAAATTGGGAATGAGGTTGAATGACTGAAAAATAAAGCCGATTTTCTTTCCTCTGATTTGCGCAAGTTGTGATTCTTCGAGTTGGTTAATGTTCATTCCGTCCAAATAGATTGAGCCCTGTGTTGCTAGATCGAGACTGCCAACAAGATTCATGGCTGTTGATTTTCCTGATCCTGATGGTCCCATAATGGCGACAAAGTCACCCTTTTCAATGTGTATGGATATGCCATCGACCGCTTTTACGGTTATGTCTCCCATTTGGTAGTGTTTTGCCACATTTTTTAATTCTATAATTGGTTTCATAGCTAATCAGATGGCAAGAGGTTTAAGAAGCTTTCTCTTTTATTTTTTCTAAGTTCTCATACATAAGATTATTAAGTTATTTATTTTTTTAATATGTGGAAAAAGATAAACTAATCATTTTATCAGGATGTTCTGGGGCTGGGAAGACGACTATTTATGATGAGGTGAGAAAAAAGAATGTTTCCATTTCAAGGGTTGTTACCTATACCACCAGAAATAAAAGAGAAGGAGAGACGGATGGAAAGGATTATTGGTTTGTATCTCGAGAGCAGTTTTTGAAAATGCGAAGCAATGCGGAGCTATTAGAGAGTTCCGAAGTATATGGAAAGTTTTATGGAAGCAAAAAGGAAGATGTTGAGAGATTATTGAACGATGGCAAGACGATTATGATGATTGTGGATGTACTTGGAGCTTTGGCCTTGAAGAAACTCATGCCTCAAGCAGTGTTAGTTTTTGTTCGCGTCGCTGATGGAGATGAGTTAGAACGAAGATTGATGGAACGGGGGAAAGATAGTGAAGAAGAGATTAGGAAAAGGAGAAAAATTTCTGAGGAAGAGTTAGGGTATATTGATCAGTTTGATGTGGTAGTGGATAATGAAGACTTGGAGGAGGCTGTGGCTAAGGTAATTGAAGTTATCGATTGCTAACTATCTGTGTTTCTAGTGTTTTTTGAGGCGCTCCATTTGAATGTGGCATGATCAGAGAGGCGATACCTGCTGCACTTAGCCCCATGGCAGCCACAAGACCAACATTATAGAAAAAGAGACCGGTTAGTTTTGTTTTCATTAGAGCCAGATCTACTAGTGAATATCTAGAACCGTCCGCATATGTTTCAGTATAGTTCCGCATATAGTATTTAATCATACCTTGAATAGGTTTTAGATCAGAACGTTGATAGTCTAGATTAAACATAGTTGAGATTAGAAATTATACTTTTTAATCCTTTGTTTTGGATTCATAGCTTTTTTGTGTTATCGGAAGTTTTAAAAACCTGTTTTATGAGAGAGAAGTATGATAGTACCCGTTCGATGTTTTTCGTGTGGAAAGCCCATAGGTCAGTTATGGGAAGAATATAAGAAGCGAGTTGACGCTGGAGAGGATTCTGCATCTGTGCTAAATAGTTTGAAAGTTGAAAGGTATTGCTGCCGAGCAGCGCTTTTGGGCAATGTTGATATGTTGCCTCAGATTTCTAAGTTCAAAAAGGCTTAAAATTAATTCGTGTTTTTTTATTACACTGTGCACAGATGATTGTTTTGTGCGTTTTTGTTATTCTGATTGTTCCTTTGAGAGGGTTGAGGCAGTATTTGCAGAAGCGTTTTTTATAGTCTTTGAGCCTGATTCGGTGACGCATGGCGTGGCGTTTTAGTTTTCTTAGCTCTTCTGGTTTCCAGGTTGCTTTTTGGAAGAAGAGGGCAATTGCTTCTTTTGCTTGTAATTTATTTGGGTGAGATTTCATGTTTATAGCTCTATTCTTAACTTCTCATACTCTTCTTTAGTTATTTTTATTTGCTTCAAAATTTCCAAAAGTAGGCCTTTTCCTACTTGCTCATTACCATGTATCGGAACAACGGTTCTTCTCCCATCAGGATGTTTGAATCGCACATGGCTTCCTTTACCGTAGATTTTCTCAAAATCTATTTTTTCTAACATCTTGCATAACTGCTTTCCTGATAGAGTCACTAGCTTAGTCATTTACATTAGATGTGGTCTTTCCACTTGCACTCTTTGAATGCCAATAAATTTCATAGGTCTTGTTTCCTCTTCGTCACCTTCAAGGCACACCTCAATGGCTTCCTTAATCCTATCTATCACTTCTTGAAGCGTTTTCCCTTGTGTATAGCATCCTTCAATCTCAGGAACTCTTGCTATATATATTCCATCTTCATCCTGTTCAATAATAACATTGAAATCTAATACTTGCTTTTCCATGGTAGTTTACTATCTTCTGAGTTTAAAAGAATTTGCTTTTTGTTCATGTTTTGTTGAAAGAAAGATCCATATAGCTCTTATCCCCTACATCTTTAAAAACTTCTTCTTTGTTCTTTGGTTATGAGATTTGGACGTTCTATTGATTCTTTTTTTAGATATCTATCTGCTTCAAGAATAGTTGCTGATCATATGAGACAACCAGTCTATGTTGAGGGAAATTATATTCCTCGTGTCAATGAGGAGAGAGCGCCTTTATCTGGAGAGGTTGTTAATGCGGTTGTTGATCAGGTAGTGTATGAGCCTCAATTTGTTCGGTTGTTGAGAGATAACTGAAAGCTGTTACTTTCTGGGCGAAAGATTTATATACACGTACGTTTAAACGTACGTGTATGGCAGTCAAAACCATAACAATCACTGAAGAGGCATATAACATACTAAAACGTATGAAATATAATGATAAGAGCTTTAGCGAAGTAATTGTAGAATTTGCTGATAGGCATAAAGGAAATGCTGTGCGTTTATTTGGGATACTCAGGGACTCTGCTAATGAACTTGACGAACTACAGAAAAAAATAAAGGAACGGAGAAAGAGTATCAATGTAGAGGCTCGTGAACGAGCAATTCGCATTCGGAGAAGACTCGATGATCGTTCTTGATACGTCTGCACTTATTGAATTAATAAAGGGAAGAGAAAGGGGTAGGAAAATACTTGATTATGTGAAGGAAGAGAGAATAGCAATAACTACTGTAACCGTCAATGAATTTTTTATTGGAGCAACTGAAAAGGAAAAAGAACGATTCGAAACGGTCTTTTCTCTTTTAGAAATTCTTCCTTTTGATAGTGATGCTGCTTATAGAAGTGTTGTCATTGAAGAAGATTTAGAACATAGAGGACAGCTCATTGGAAAACTAGATATTTTTATTGCGGCTATAGCCCACGTTTCTGGATTTCCACTTGTTACCTTAGATAACGATTTTTCACGAATTAAAGACTTGAAAACAATAGTACTCTGAGAGAAAAGAACGAGGACGGCACCAGTGCTTCGCCTCTTGTGGGAGACTAACGCAGCCGGCGTAACGCGCTTAGCTTCTGAGTTCGGAAAGGGATCAGGCGTTTCCACGTTACTATGGCCGTCTTCGGTTGGTGAGAGAGAAAGGGGTTTTTAAAGGTTTCTTTGAAGGCTGTAGATAGGAATGTTCTAAACTGGGCAAGAAATTATCAAAATAAGAGTTATACGCCTTGCTTAGCTCGTTTTCATACATTTGGAGTGCCAATGCCTTTTGCTGTTGCCTCCAATAGTTGATTCGTGTTATAAGTCTTGTAGCCTCAATATTTGAGTATCTCCGAGCTTTTCGTTTTTCATTCTGCTCTTTTTTCTGTTGCTCACTTAGTTTTAATCGATATTCTCTTTTTTTCTGAATTATATTCCCTCTATTCTTTTCATAATATTTTTCTTTGTTTTGAGAAATTTTCTCTTTGTTCTTTTTTCTCCATTCTCGCATATATACTTTAGCATCTCTCTTATCTCGCTTTTCTCTTGCCCACATCATATTACTTTCTCTTTTAGCATCTAGCTTGTCATTCTCCCTCTGCTTTTTATTCCATTCTTTAAATTCCTTAGACTCAATATCTTTTTGAGAAAACAATTTTCCACATTTAGCACACTTGTATTTCCTTCTTCTCTCGATTAAGACTAAAGGATATGAACAATTTGGACAGTTTGGCATTATGCAACCTCCTTAACTTTATTAGACTGGGAAATAGGTTTAATAGGAAAGGTAGACAATTTTTCATCTCTCTTTATTCGAGCTATTAATTCATCATATGTAACTTTCCATCCTGCACCAGAACTTCTTCCTCTAACGGTTGATAGCTCCCATGAATAGTCTCTAATCAATTTGAGTACTTCATCGATCTCGCCGTCATTAGGAATTTTCCCATGATAGTTACATATATCTCCATATATCTTTAATAGGGGGATAAGACCGTTATTCGTAAAGACCACATATATGTTGGTATTTTGATATTCCTCTGGAAATATCTTTTTCATACGATTAATATAGTTATTTAAATGGGAAAAGATGCCCCTTGAATCAGAGCGTGTTAAAAACCTACTAAATACGCCTCCTTGTTTTACTAGAGGTTTAATACCATGATAGGCAAGCATGGCTATATAGAGTTTAAGATTGGAGTGTTCTTTTGTAACTCTTTCTCCCTCCAAAATTTTGTATCTCAAAGCACTATTTGAATTTCTATTGAGCTCCCTCACTACTTGACGAGCTAAAGCTTCTGAATCTTCTACTAAATGTCGCCTATCCCATTCTTCTTGGATTGAAGCTAAAAGATTTGCATCAATTTTCCTTGCTTTTTGATTGATAGTTATAAACAAATCTCTAGCAACTTCCTTATTTCCTCCGATTATACCAATAAAATGAAGAGGGAACTCTTTTCGAACATTAGAGTCATCAAATTTGGTGAAAGAGTAGAGCCTATGTTGACCATCAATTATTTCTATGAAACAATATTTTCTTGGTAGAGTTATCTTTCCGATGACTCCCTTTACATTCTTCCCATAATACCAATCTCGTTGCTCTTTTTCTTTGAGAGCCACTTTATTGAATTTACACTCATTTGGAAGTAGAACTAAAATGCTATTGATTATATTCCCACCTCCTCGAAGGTATTCCGAGATTTTTCCTAGTTTGTTTTTATTTAACAATCTTTGATATGAATTTGCTTTCTTATTTGCATGCCTAAAAACATACACTCTCTTTATCATATCTTGTGGATATGCTGTGAACGAAACGAGTTGAACTTTCTCCTCTCCAATGACCTGCTCGAAGCTAAGAGCTGGTCTAAAATCGTCTCCAGGATTATTTTCTAGTTCAATCTCTAAAGAATGCATTATTTCAAAAAAAGAAAATTTGCCTAATGTTGAGGA
>Ga0209542_10015219_pt1 | contig 12960 bp, 12 predicted proteins | sample RifCSPhighO2_01_FD_184028 | JGI IMG/M metagenome (GOLD analysis project Ga0209542, IMG submission 184028) | Soil microbial communities from Rifle, Colorado - Rifle CSP2_plank highO2_0.1 (SPAdes) (version 2) | ecosystem: Environmental > Terrestrial > Deep subsurface > Rock core/Sediment ... | reverse complement strand
CTACTCTTCCAATTAAAGCCTCACCTACAGGCACTTCTAAAATCCTACCTGTACTTTTAACTTCTGAGCCTTCTTTAATTTTGGTAAAGTCCCCAAACAATACTGCTCCAACATTATAATTTTCTAAATTTAGGGCTAGTCCAAATAAACCATTACCAAAATCCAAAAGCTCAGAATAGGAAACATCAGAAAGCCCTTCAATTCTGGCAACACCATCACCCAGTTCAACTACTGTCCCCACATTTTGTTTTTGGGTTTTTAATTTAAGTCCTGTAATTTGACTTTCCAGTTGATTAATTAGATCTGCCACTTATTAGTTCCTCCTTTATAAGATCAAGTTTACCTATCAAAGATTCATCCCAAACCTCATCTCCAACTTTTAATTTAAATCCTCCCAAAATTTCTGGATTAATATTTATTTTAACCTTGGTAATCTTTATCTGCCTTCCGATTATTTTTCTAGCTCTATTTATTTGAGCAGGTGAAAGTTTAACAGCTGTTTCCAAAACCATAGTGTGTTTTCTCTCTTCTCTTTTTAAACCCTTTAAATATTCTGATAAAGCCCAAATAGTATCTATTGTTGGCAAGGATTTTAAAGCCTTAATTGATTTTGTCACCTGATTTTCAATCATTCTGCCATCCTTAAAAGAGGCTTCTACTAATTTATTAATGGTTTTTTGTAAAAGTTTATTCATGATAAATTTTTGATTTCTTTTTCAAATAATTTCTTTTGGTCTTCCTTATTAATAACTTTACCTGCCAATTTCCTAAACAAGGTAGCTCCTAATCCAAAAGCTTCTGCCCTTACTTCCTCCATAATCTTATCTTTTTCAGCTGCTAGTGAAGCCTGACCTTTCTCAAATAATTGAGCTACCTGCTGTTCAGTCTGAGTCCTACCTTCTTCTCTCATCAGGACAATTTCTTTTTTAGTTTCATCTAAAAGTTTTTGAGCTTCTTCAGTTGCCTTAGTTAAAATCTTTTCTTTATCTTCTTCTATCTGCAGGAGTCTTTTTTCAATTTCTTCTGCATTTTTTAAGGAATCTTCAATTTTTTTCTTTCTCTCTGCTAAAACTTTAAGCAGAGGTCCATATAAAAGCTTCTTTAAAATAAAAAGAAGAATTAAAAAGTTGACTACTTGCGCAGCCAAAAGCACTGGTTGTACTCCAAAGTCTTTTAAAAAATCCATAATTAATTACTTTGTAAAGGCAATAACCAAAGCATAGATAGCTATAGCTTCGGCAAAAGCCATTCCCAAAAGCATTGCTGGTAAAATTTTAGCCTGAGCATCTGGATTTCTACCAATTGCTTCCATGGCTTTAGCACCAATAAGACCAATACCAATACCTGGTCCAATAGCACCCAAACCTATGGCTAAACCTGACGGCAAATGTTCCATTAATCCTCCTTCCTTGTAAATTTAATGACTTGTTTCATGTTTTTCAGTTAAAAGACTCATAAATACTAATGTTAGCATAGCAAAAACTGCTGCTTGTACAAACCCTACAACAATCTCCAGAAAATAAAAAGGCAGAGGTAAGATAAAAGCAAACATACTTGAAATAGTTGCCAGTACCACCTCGCCTGCAAATATATTACCAAAAAGCCGGAAGGAAAGCGATACCACTTTTGTAAATTCTCCCACTAGTTCTAATATTCCTACAAATAAAAATATGGGGTTTAAAGCCACCCATTTTAATAAATAATTTTTAATCCCTAAATATTTAACAGCTAAAAAATGAGTAACAAAAGCAGATATTAAAGCCAGAGATAAGGTCATGTTTAAATCAGAATTAATGGAGCGGAGCAGGGGATGGTGATTATAGGTGATGGTGGCAAACCCTGGCAGCAGTCCCAACCAATTGGCAGTTATTATAAAAAGGAAAAATGTCATCACCCAAGGAAAAAATACAGAGGCTTTTTTCCCAGCTAAATCTAAGGAGAGTCCATAAGCTGTATCTATGATTGGCTCAAAAAAATTTTGGATATTAGAAGGAACCATTTTTATACTTAGTTTGACAAAAATAGCAGCAATAATTAAAATTGCCATGGCAATCCAGGAAACTAAAATAGTATTAGTGATGGGAAAATTCTGAAAATAAAATAATACTTCAGGCTTTAAAATAATCTCATGTTCCATGTTACTAATTGTACTAGAGGAACTAGACTGTGGTCAACGTCTGATATTTGATTTTACATTCAACCTATAGTATAATTAAAAGATGTTAGGTCCCGAGAATTCACTCCGAGCAGTGAGGAATGCTATTTTATATCCAGATGTCCCAAGATTAATTTCCTTATGTACAGCGGGCATGATTATTAATCGGTTCGCACCTTCACCAGAATTAATCTTAATTTCTGTGGCAGCGGCTTCCGCAGAATTTATTGGTCTTTTTAAAAGAAGGGAGGATTTAAGTCGATTCCTTTACCTTAGAAAAGTCAAACCAGTCTATGAAAGAATATTATCTGATGGAACCATAATAGATCCCTCTGTCACTATTGCAGAATTTCATGTTCCTTTTATACCAACAATTAGTATGGCTAGACAAAGAAGCAAGATTATCCGATCTCGAGAAATCGGTCAAAGTATTGTAGAGGGATTGATTAATCTTGGGGAAAGAGTAGAGCAAGGTGGGTTTCAAGATTATGTTGCGTTTAAAGGAACCTCACCAATAATACCATCTCACAGAGCTGCTTCTCTGGGTTTTGAAGTAGATAGACCAAAAGGATTAACAAAAGCTGTTTATAAAATTACTGCTCCACTGGATAGAATTATTTCCTTTAGTCCAATGGGCGGAAGGGTACATGAAGTTTGGATGTCCAAACAAGCAGTAGTCAGTCATTTAGACGACTTTCGACGAGAACTTGCTAGACTACAAGGCAAGGCTTCCTAACTCAAATTTACTTGCAACTAGCTTCCCACATCGGATGTGGGGTGCCTAAGTTACTCAAGTTTCTCCCTCTGTGTTCTAAGAAAAAGCAGCCATTGTTCAAAGAAGGCAAAGATACCTTTGAATGGAGTTTCTATTATAAAATCAAAAATGAATAAAATTATGTTAATTTGAGATACAGCTTGAGTTAGCTTTCTTCCTACCTGTATAAAAGGCATAAAGAAAAAATCAAAAGCTATTGATGTCCAATTTTCCTTATTTTCCTTCACAACATACATATTGGCGGTTTTATTAATCCTATATGAAACAAAGGAAACAATAGCCAGGAAAAATACGAATACAGCTTGAGAAAGCGGATTAACCTTTAATTTTGAAAGCACAAAAACAATAGCTCCAAAAGACAAAGCAAAGGTTGCAAGCCAAAGAATTATAAATAATCCCCAAAGTATAGGATCTGTTTTATTAGGTTTCTTTTTTACTATTAAGAAATTGTTTAATTTTGGTTTTTCATCAAAAAGTATAGAATTTATTTTTCTTAAAATCTTAAACGAATTTTCTCTACTTGGGGTATGTATTAAAAATCCAACAATAATCATAAGAATTGGAGGAGTTAGGGTATTTAAAGCAATTGATGACCAAATTACTTTTCCATAAAAAAATTTATCAAAAGATCCCTCAATAGTTAAGGCTAAGGTAGCCTTTGTTACAAATATGAAAATAATACTTCTGATAACAGCTCGTCTAACTTTTGCAGAAATTGTTCTATATCTTCTACTGCAGGCGTTTAGGATAGCCATATCTAGCCCGTCAGAATTTCCAGTAAGTTCAGTTATTTTGCCTGAATTTTCCCTTAATACATCATCTAAAATTAAAAATGGGACTGTCTCATTTTTGATGTAATTATAAATTCTATCCTTCAGGGGATAATTAATAGCAGAATTAATTTTACCTAAGCCCTCCATAAAGTTATCAGATATTTTGTCTAGATTTATCTTTGTCAGTGTACCGAAGTATTGATTAAAAAGATGATACCTAAGAAAAGCTAAATCATCATTGGCAAAGCTTCTTCTGACTGCAATAAAAATTTGAACGTCCCTTGCTTCTTCATTATCATCCTCAATTACAATTCTCTCTTTAAAAATTCCAAACATAAAATTACACATCAAATCTTTTTTTCTGGAAGGTTTAAGGATATGTTCAATTTCGGAAGATAAAAGATGTATCATCCATTCATTAACCAGACTCTTATTAACCCTATGTTTCTTATTTACTTCTTCTTCAAACTTTAAATAAAGCTCTATGCTGGATGCTACTTTTAATACTGTAGCCTCACCAATTGTAGAATCAGGAAAATATCTGGCCCAAACAAGTTCCCTGATTAACGGAGTCGCAACTAAGGTTCCGTCACTTTGAAAAAGAAGTCTTCTCTTTAAGATTCTTTCAATTGAAGATCTAAGAATTACCTCATCATCCCGGTAATCCATAGCGGTCCTGAATTTTTCATACCAGGTAGCCATTTCTGAAACAACAGGGTTTACAGAAATTGTTCGATCTTCCGTTAAAGCCTGTGGTTTATCATAAGTCTCTATTAGAGCCTTGGATAATTTTGATAATTGTCTGGACATTTTGATAGGGGCAAAGCTGTGGTAATATTACCATAAGGCACAATTAAAATGACAACTGATGAAAAAATAAATCTTATCACCAGGAATTTAGAAGAGACTTTAACTGAGGATGAGTTAAGATCCTTAATAGATTCCGGAACTCCGCTTAAACACTACATTGGTTTTGAAATTTCTGGAAAGTTACATCTAGGCTATCTTTTTACCTTACTTAAAGTTAAGGATTTGCAGGATGCCGGAGCAGAAACTATTATGTGGCTGGCAGATTTACATTCTGCTATTAATGATAAGTTAGATGGAAATTTGGATACTATAAAAAAAGTAGCAAGAGGATATTTCACAGATGCAATGAAGGCTTTATTTGAAAGTATTGGTGGAGATCCGGAAAAGTTAATCTTTAAGCTTTGTTCAGAAACTTATGCCGAGAATCCCAATTTTTGGTTTACACTTTTAGAAGTAGGCAAATCTACAACACTTTCCAGAACTAAAAGATCTATCACAATCATGGGAAGGGAAGAACCGGATGATAGTTTGCCCACGGATAAACTATTTTATCCAATAATGCAGGCAGCTGATATTTTTTTACTACAAACTAATATTGCTCACGCTGGTATGGATCAAAGAAAGGTTCATGTTGTAGCAAGAGAAGCTGCTATGCATGTTAAAACTAATCCTTTAAGAGATTCTAGTGGAAATCAAATAAAACCAATCGCTATTCATCATCCTATCCTACTATCACTTTCAGGTCCTGCAGAGGGGACAGGGGATGCAGATGAACTAGCTATGAGAAATAAAATGAGTAAATCAAAACCAAATAGTGGAATAAGTATTCATGACACTCCTGATGAAATAAAGGAAAAAATTAATGGAGCATATGCTCCGGAAGGAGTAGTCGAAGGAAATCCTATTCTTAATTGGACTAAAAATTTGGTGTTTTACGGGGGGGAAGGAAGTTTAGAGATTCAAAGGGATGAAAAATTTGGAGGAGATGTTACTTATTCATCCTATGAAGATTTAGAAAAAGATTATGCTGAGAAAAAGTTACACCCGATGGATTTAAAAAGAGCTGTAGCTGAATGGCTGATTACAAAATTAGAACCAGTCAGAAAATATTTCGAAGATCCAAAAAGAAAAGAAGCGCTAGATGAGATTGAACATTTAACAAAATTGACCTAATTGATCTAATTGATCTAATTTCTAAATAATGCTCAATGACCCAATTAGTAAAAAGTTTGATTTAGAAGAAAGAACCGCAAAGTTTGGTGAATCAATTATCAGATTCTGTCAAACTATACCTTGAGGACCTATTACTGATCCAATGATTGTGCAACTTGTAAAATGTGGGACAAGTGTAGGAGCAAATTACTCTGAAGCAGACGACGCTAAGAGTAAGTTGGATTTTAGACACAAAATTGGAATCTGCAAAAAAGAAGCCCGGGAGGCAAAACATTTTATCAAGATGATTGTAACTGCAATTCCGAGCTTAAAAGGGAACGCTACAATATTATGGAACGAAGCAAAGGAGCTTAATTTAATATTCAATTCTATTTACAAAAAGGTAAGTTAGAGCTATAATTTAAATCCAGCTCATTTAGGTCAATAAACAAGTTTGAAAGCTTCAGTTGAAAACTTTGTTTTCAAGCTTTGCTTATTAGAATTAGAAATTTAATAATATGTACTCGCCAAAGTTTAAGATAGTTTGGATAATTTTGTCTCTAATTGCGGGATTTTCAATAATCCTTTTTTCTCTTTTACCTCTTTTAACTAGTATTTAAGAAGGAATCCGACCAGATTTAGCTATATTTTCAGCATCTGTCTGCAATTTTTCATCCAGAATAAAAATAAACCCCGGAATTTGGGCTGAAAAAAGCATCATTTTCTCCTGTGCCTCCGGACTTTTTAAATCCATATCCTTAATTTGATTTACTTGATCCTCAGTTAAATTATCAATTAAGGTCTCTATCATTAATCTGTAAAAATAAGCTTCTAAATCTTCTTTTTTATCAGCCAACGCAGGATTAGCTGCACACTTTTCAACCAACCCATTTATAAAATCTATAATTTGTTTATCCATTTAATCCTTTCATAAACTCCCTAATATTTTTAATTACATCTGCTGCTCTGCCTGAGGTTATAGTCTCTGTAATATTTAGTTTATCACCTAATACAGCTCTTCCTGCAAACATACCTTTAAGTCGATTTAAGGCATCAGCATCACCCGTTTCTGCTAATTCCAAGAGATATCTTATCTCTCCAAAATGGACAGGCAAAGGAGTATCTGGATAAGAAGTTACAAAATCCTTGGCTAAGGTATCATAATTAGAGGCTATAAATACATCTAAACCATCCAAATGAGGCTTATCTAAATGATTAATATCTATTTGGTAGTTTGAATTAATCCAATCTGCAAAAGTTTGACCCTCTGGTACAGGTAAGCTTAAATTTAAGGCTGCAAATTCAGCTGAAGCACTATAAACATGTTCATGAACAGATAAAAGATCTTTTCCTCCATCAAATAATGCCTTTGATCCATCAGTTTCAAACCATTTGATCAAGGCTTCATGACTACTATCTTTTATAGTTTGCAGATCAAGGTTAGAAGTATTTACACTAGGATCACTCAAAGCATTCTGAAGATTAGAATCAAAGACTTCATTAGCATGAGATTCAAGTATATGAAGCATATGATTTCTTAAGTTATCCTGAGCTATTTTATCCAGACCTGGATTTTCAGCCAACATCTTATTCATGCTTTCTTCCACCCAAGGCTGAAAATTCTTCCCAACTTCTGCTTGAACAGCTTGCATATATTCTCCGTCAACACTATTAGCATCTTGTAGCCATTTTGGAGCATCATCCGGAATTTCAATCTTTTGGTCATTAGCTAACTCTATAATCGTAGGAGACTCACCTGAAGGAGCTTCAACAGGAGCTTCAACAGGAACCTCTGCGGAAGGTACATCAACAGAAGGAGTAACTACAGCTTCAACAGGAGGTTCAAAGGTTGGAGCTTCAACTTCAGCTTGTGGAACTGAGATTTCAGCATCAGGAGTTGGAACTGAAACAACAGGCTCAGGTGTTGGAGTAGGAGGTATTGGAGTTGGGGAAGGAGGAAGAGCAGTAGGAGTAGTTTTATCCGCAAAAGTAGGCAAAGGTTCTTGGGTTGGGGTTGGAGATAGGGGAATACTTGTAGCTGTAGGACTTGGTGGAGGAGTAGGCGTATTGCTTGGCAAAGCAGTGACAGTATGAGTAGGCTCAGGAGTGGAGGTAGCAGGTAACTCAGTAGGGCTAGGTTGAACTGTTGGGACTTCTGTTACTGAAGCCACTGCAGTAGCTGTAGCAACTTGAGTAGGAGCTTCTGCACCGGTCGAACCACCAGCACCAAGAGATCCTGTGGGACCTGCCACATCAGGCACTGATACTCCTATCGCCTTTAACCCTTTGAAATATTCTCCTATAGAAGAAAAGATCTTACCAACCCCTACAAATTCTGCTAATTGTGAAACCCCTACACCAGCCATAAAGCCTACAAACCCATATCCAGCACCGATACCAGCTGTCACTCCAATTTTTTTCCAATCTTCCTTATTTAAATTTTTAAGCTGTTCTTTTAAACGGATTTTATCACTAAAAACCCGCTCATTTTGAGAAAGTTCCTCAAGACGCGTAGGTAGGTTGAGAGAACCTTCATTATATCTACGGAGACTTTCCGCTTCAGATTCATCTCTTGCCTTTTCTAAGGCTACTACTCTTTCCTTAATTATATTTCTTGCCTCAGTAGCTCCACCTTTTCCTGCTCCTATAACCGCTGCTAATCCAGCAGCAACAACAGCAGCTTCTGCACCTGCAGAAACTAAGGCTATCTTGGCAGCAGTGCTTACTGCTGTACCAACTACTGTGGTACCTAATATCCACTTCCAATTAGCTTTTCCATGCTCAATAAAACTTATTCCTAAACCTTTAACATCAGGCATTCTTCTCCTGACATTTTCTATTTGATTTCTGAAAGTTCTTTGAAGAAGATCATCACCTTCGAAATAATAATCATAATCAGGTTTATGTGTTTTTTTTTCATTTTCAGCCCGCCGTTCAGTTTGTGGTGCTCTGCCAGATGTAAGTTTGTTCATCTCACCATCAAGAATCTTTGTACCATCGGGCATTTCATGATATCCTGCATCCTCAACCTGAGCTTGAGGACGAGCCTCAGTACTACCAACATTTTGATCATCAGCTACATTCTCAGCTTGTGCACCCAGATTACCAGCTCCTGTAACTGAAGCTGCCCTAGCTGCATATCTATTTGCTCTGGCCTCATTAATACCTTCTGCCATTAAGAGTTTCCTCCCAGGCTTCTATAATGTTCACTAAGCTCTGTATTTACTTGAACATATTCATCTGCCCCCAAACGGCGAAGCTTAGCATCCAATTCATCTTCCTCTTGCTCAGAAAGATCCAGATTAATAATTTGCTGAGACAAGCTAGCTACTAAGTCTGCTCTTTCTTTTTCGTCAGAATCATCAACTAATCTTCTGATACTATCTATAGAGTCTTTTAGTTCTAAAAATTGCTTTTCTCTTTCTTCCTCACCAGGTTCTATGGTATTAATAATTCTCTCCCGTTCATCTGCTGCATCCTTCAACATATCATCTTCTACAGGGAGCTCCGTAGCTCCATTGTGGCTTTTGAGCCTAATCCATTCTCTAGTCACACTCGCAGCCTGATCTGGAGTCAAACGGGCTAATAAATCTGTTACTAGAGTGCCCCCAGTATTTCTTAAATCAACTAAACTCCAGGGTAAATAATTTCCAATAAAATGATTCTCAGCTTTTTGTACTATCTCCTCCATAAAGTCAGGTACACCAAATTTATCTTCTAGTTCCAAAGTTCCTGTTCTTAAAACATCTTCCAGATTAAAAGTTCTGAAAAGATCAGGTAGATAAGATTCACCATTAGCTAACTTTTGTCTAGCTTCTGGATGCTGAGAAAGAAATTCATCAACTATATTAGTAAAAGCAACAATTTCACCTCTGGCTTTATGTTCTTTTAAATCACCTACAAATCTCTCCCTCCATCCAGGATTTAAGGAAGAATCCACATCAGAGAACCCAGAAGGCAATGGATCACCCTCAAACATACTTGTTTCAAGTCTACTAATAAGATCTCTAACAGTTTGAGAGGAATCTTCTATAGAAAGAATATTTTCCAAATCCTTTATTTGAGCGATCTCTACTCTGGCGTCTCTTGCCAAATCAGGCAGATTCACTCTTTGATCTTCAGACAGTGTTTGCTGCCATTGGTTAAAATCTATATCCCCATTACCCGGAATCTCATGGAATTGACGGTAAGCTGCTAAAGTTTGGTCAAATCTGGTTCTATTTTGCCCAATAGTTTCTTGTAGCTGCCTTCTTCCCTCATCCTCATCACCAGCTTCATTCTGTTGTACTACTTCATTAGTAGCATTATCTTCTGAGGGTTCTACTCCTGTATCATCTGCAGTAGCTGTAGCCTCATCTTGCCTTTTTTTTATTTCCGCCAGAATCATCCTTCTGGCTTCCTTAGAATTAGCAGTCCTAGCACCTGTATCCCAACCTCTTTCTTTTTCTAGTTTACTAGCCAAAAGCTCAGAATACTGACTAAGGATATCTTCTTTTTGCTCCTCTGAGAGATTATCATCAGGTCCAAAAGTCCCTACCAGATCATTTAAATTTTGATCCCAATGGTTGTAATCATCCAATGTATGCAGAGTAGTTAGATTATTTTCTAGATCTTGATCTGCTAGATCAATTGCCTGCATTTGTTGTGATATAGGAACCAAAACCTCCGGCAAATTAGCCGGCAAAACACTATCTATTTGTGTATTTATTAGATCTAACGAAGGATTTTCCGTACGCTCTGGCTGAGTGTTCAGGCTAGCTATTAATAGATCAGCTACTTTTTCAGCTTTTTTGCTACTAAAATGGTGCGTAACTTTTTCAAGTCCACGTACTATTATACTTCTAGAATTTCCTCCACCATCAGGCGAACCCTCTGTACTCATAGGTCTGATTTCAATATCTCACAATATAGATTCTTGTGCAATATAGGTTAAAAGTTGTACGATCAAATAAGGTATGGAAACTACTATATCTCAAACAGATGTTGGTCTTTTAGCATCTCTTAGAAATTCTCATCAACCTGATAAATTCCTTAGAGTAGTAGGGGATCTTTTTAGCACCAAGCAAATTGAAAATCCAGCTGTCCAAAAAAAAGTTAAACAATTGGGGAGAGATGATCTGATATGGAAAACACACATGGAGAATATTTATGAAACACATCTGGCAACAGATATCCCTATGGATGAAAAGAGAAATAGACTTCAACAAATGGTAGATGTGGCAGTAGCCTTGGGTATGAGAGAGCAAAAAAAAATAAACGGAGCCCTAACTACTTTGGCTGAACATTATGGCCTAAATGTTTGGGATCAGAATTATGACGCTTCTAGGAGAGAATTCTTAACAAATTCAGCCTGGTTTACTCTTGGAGCAGCAGAAGCTGTAACCATAGGAGGAACAGCAGTCGCAGCTACAACCAAGATTCTCTCAGCACCTTTGGTTAGGGAATTGGGAGCCGCCGTTGAGGCAAGTTTAGCCAGAAAAATGCCTGAGTCTGGCGAAGATAGCTTTGAAAAAATTTCAGATGCCGCACTTGAATATACTTATAATCGCTATTTTAAAGGTAGAGAAGGTGTTATGTCTGAAAAAAACTGGATGGGGGAATCACCTTGGGGATTTGGCAGGTGGTTATCAAAGCTAGCCAGTCTCTATTATCCAAATGAAAAACAAGCAGGAGAAACCTTCAGCACGTACTTTGTCCGGTTTACGGAAGGTCTTTATGATGCTTCACAGATTGCAAATTTGGATTTCGTTGTTTTTACTTCATGCCTTCAGGTTAGTGCAGATAATATAGGAGACCTTAAACAATATAAAGCAGATATCTTCCCTGTGGGAGTAATACAAATGTTAGGAACAGCACTGATGAAGATGACAGGCCTTCAATACCCCCTCCAGGATATGTTCCAGAGGGATGGCAGGGTAGAAAAACAATTCCTACCAATGTTAAAAGCTTCTCCCTTAGGAGCTTATATGACAGTTCCAAAAGAAAATTCCAGCTTTAGCTCAGTTCTACGTATTGCTTCCGAGATCACAACCGGTATGATGGATCACGAGCCAAGCATCCGCGCCAAAGCTGTCTTAGTTTTTGGCAGCGATAGACTGCGGGAAGTCTTCAGAACTCAATATCCGGAGATCACAAAAAGTTATCAGGATATCCTAACTGCACAGGGGATAGATTTTAAACCTATTGTGCCCATTGAAAACAGGCCCAAGGAAACCTTAGCCAGTTCCAAAAGGAGAATGGAGATGATTGCAAATGATTATATTCAACACTTCTCTCGAAGCCTGGATATTTTTGCTCAAAACGACGCCGCCTTAGCACAAATTGGTATTACCGACCCTCTAGATCCATGGCAAAAGTTAAACCGTACTGATGCTTGGTATCAACTGGTTCGTGACCGCCCAGTACCTCCGAGCGTCCGCGAACACGAAAGGTTAGCAGCTAATGATGCAATAAAACAGATGCGTGATCGGTTTAAATCGAATAAGACTTACTATTATAACCAGCTTATGTCTCAACAAGTCCTAAACCCTAGATTCCGGGAATTTTTACTTAAACAGGCAAAAAATGAAGGAAACAGAGCAAAAATAGACCTTTTACAAAGAATGGAAAATAGTGTTGGAGCATATGAAAATCAAACAGAACTTGTCCGTACTGCTATCTTCAAAACTATACAAGTTGAAAGCCCTTTAGAATTTAACGCTAGGTTTCAAGCTCTAACAACAGCTGCAGTTACAAAGTTGATGTCCACTTTGGCAGGACCGTTTAATCCAAATGATAAAAGCAGCCTTTACTGGAATGTTTTCCGGGCTCTGGCAATAAGGGAGATGTCTCATCCTTTGCTGATGGTTGAAAAGAAAGGTTTTGCACCAGATGTAACAGTTGATACTCCCTATGCAATGGAGGAAACACTTCAATATATTGACGCTTTGGAAAAACTGCTGCTGGAAAAAGGTATGCTAAAAAAGAAAGCTGAGGATGATGTCTATCACATGAATTATGTGCTTGATTATCTTCGCGATAATAACTTTGCTCACTGGCCTGATATTAGTAGCACTGACAGAAAAATGCTTTATAATTTTGCTAAAAGTTTTGTACTTGAGGGCGGAGGGACTTCAATTAACAGATCAAGGGATGTATTAGCAATAGCAAAAGCTTAATTTATGGAAGTAGCAGTAACCGCAGAACCAGTTAGTCAGGTAGCAGAACTAACTCCTTTAAGAGGAGATCCTTCTCAATTTTTAGAAAGATTAGAAGGTTTCGGCAAGATTGAGGACCCAAAAGTAAGAAAAGATATT
>Ga0209542_10015217_pt1 | contig 12962 bp, 14 predicted proteins | sample RifCSPhighO2_01_FD_184028 | JGI IMG/M metagenome (GOLD analysis project Ga0209542, IMG submission 184028) | Soil microbial communities from Rifle, Colorado - Rifle CSP2_plank highO2_0.1 (SPAdes) (version 2) | ecosystem: Environmental > Terrestrial > Deep subsurface > Rock core/Sediment ... | reverse complement strand
CGGTCGCTTTCCGCGCCGCCGCGAGCGGCGGCGCGGGGAACGGCCGGATTTTGTATCGCTGGAATTTCGGCGACGGCGCCACCGTCCGCGGCGAGCGAGCTACTCATGTTTATCGTTATCCCGGTGTTTATCAAGTGGTTCTCGCCGCCGAGTCGGCCGCGGCCGCCGAGGCGGCGATGGCCCGGACGGTGGTGGAAGTGATTCAGCCGGAAGTGGCGCTCGGTCGATTTTCCTTGACGCCCAATCGGAGCTTCGCCGAGTTGATTAATCACTCGTCGACGGAAGTTAATTTGGCCGGTTGGCGTTTGGCCGCCGGTCATTTGATTTTTGTTTTGCCGGAAAACACTTTGCTCGCCGCCGGTCAGACGACGACGATTGTTTTGCCTTGGCGACAAACGCCGGCCGGCCCGCTCCAACTCTGGCCGCCGGGCGACGCTGTTAAACCAATGGCCGTCGCTTCGGCCGCCGTCGCCGCGCCGCGACCGGCGGTGGCGGAAATCCGCTCGGCAGTGGCGGCGTTGCGACTTTTGGTGGATAATTATCTCAAGGCCCGAACCGGCCGAGTTAATTGATGAAATATTTTGACCGCACTTTTTGGCGGATGGCCGTCGGCTTCGCTCTGATTATCGCCCTCGGGCTTTTGGGTGTCCGCCTGCTACAGGATTTGACTTTTTAATCGTCGCGGTTATACTCTCTAGTGTCAGCCGGAGAACTCGGGCGTCCATAAGTCCCGGGGAGGCGCGAACGGCTGTTCCGAGTCGTTTTGTTTTTTATGGCTATTACCAAACAAAAGAAACTGGAGATTGTCGCTGGCCTGAACGAGAAATTGCGCCGGGCGGCGACGGTGGTTTTCGTCAACTTCCACGGCTTGAATGTGGCCGAGGCCACCGCCTTGCGGCGGAATTTGCGCGCTCAAAATGTCGACTTGACCGTGGCCAAGAAGACGCTGATTCGCCGGGCGCTCGGAACACAAGCGGCCACCGGCGACTTGCCCGATTTGCCGGGCGAAATCGCTTTAGCCGCGAGCGAGGACGAGATGGCGCCGGCTCGCGGCGTCTACGAGTTTGAGCGGGAACGCAAGGAAACGGCGCGCATTGTCGGCGGCATTTTTGAGGGCCGTTACCTTGACGCCAAGGCGATGACGGAATTGGCGATGATTCCTTCTCGCGAGATTTTGCTCGGGCGTTTGCTCTGGATGCTTAACTCGCCGCTCCAGCGTCTGGCGATAGTGCTCGGTCAAATCGCCAAACTAGAACCTAAAACCTAACAACTAAAACCTAATTGATATGGAAAAATTCAAAGAACTGATTGCCCAAATTGAGAAATTGAGCGTGGTGGAATTAAACGAGTTGGTCAAAGCGCTGGAAGAAAAATTCGGTGTTTCGGCGGCGGCGATGGCGGCGGGTGCACCCGCCCAAGGCGGGTCCTCGGCTGACGCCGAGGAAAAGGACAGCTTCAACGTTGAGCTTAAATCGGGCGGCGCCCAAAAAATCCAGGTGATTAAAGTGCTCAAAGAGGCGCTGGGCCTCGGTTTGAAAGAAGCCAAGGATTTGGTGGACGGCGCGCCGGTGGTTTTGAAGGAAGGTTTGAAGAAGGCCGAAGCCGAAGACCTGAAGCAGAAAATTGAAGCGGCCGGCGGTCAAGTGGAGTTGAAGTAGCTCGCCGATTGGCGGGGTGTTACAATCGGACGAATGGAACTTTTGGCCAAGCTTTTCGGCGGGGCGAACAAGGTCAAATTGTTGCGCCTCTTCCTGCTCAATCCCGAGGTGGTTCTGACCAGCCGCGAGGCGGCGGCGCGCAGTCGGGTCAACCAAGCCGCCGCCGCCCGCGAACTCAATCAGTTGAAGGCGATGGAATTTCTTTTGCCGCGGGCCAAAGGTCAGGCCCGCGGTTGGCAACTAAACCCCGAATTTCCGCTCATTGCTCACTTGCGGGGGATGCTCAAGAACGACCTCTTCGCCCGCAAAAAGGACTTGGTTCGCCGGTTTAATCGTTGCGGCAAAATTTTATTTTTGGCGATTGCCGGCGTCTTTTTGGACAATCCCGAGAGTCGGGCCGACCTTTTGATTGTCGGCGACAAGCTGAAGAAGCGGCTGATTGAACAGACGGTTCGGGGTTTGGAAGCGGAAATCGGTAAGGAATTGGCTTATGCGGTGATGACCAGCGAGGACTTTGTTTATCGGCTCAACGCTTGCGACAAATTCGTCCGCGATGTGTTGGATTATCCGCACGAGCGACTGGTGGACAAAATCGTTTATCCACAGCCGGTCTAGTCGGAAGCCACGCGGCCCGGCCGGCCAAATGGTATAATCAGGGGGCTTTAAAAGTTAATAGGTCGACTATTAGCCGTTTGTTTTATCAGTGAAAAAATAATTTATGTTGATTGATCGTTGGAGCCAGGTTCTCCAGAATTCGTTCCAAGGACTCTGGTACGGCCTGGTTTCTTTCGTGCCCAACTTGTTGGTGGCGATTATCATCTTCATCATCGGTTGGCTGATTGGCGGCGTGCTCGGTCGCTGGGTGGCCAAATTGATTAAGTCGCTCCGGGTGGATCACGCTTTGGCCGAAGTCGGCACCGATGATTTATTGGAACGGGCCGGTTTCCGTTTGGACGCCGGTGCCTTCGTCGGCGGTTTGGTCAAGTGGTTCTTCATCGTCGTCTTTCTGCTCGCCTCGGTGGAGGTGCTCGGTTTGAGCGAGGTGACCAACTTCCTCCGCCAAGTGGTCTTGGGCTTTTTGCCGAACGTGATTGTCGCCGCTTTGGTGCTGGTGGTCGGCGCCGTGGTGGCCGAAGTGATTCAGCGTTTGGTCACCGGCTCGGCGATGGCCGCTGGCGTGCCTTCGGCCAAACTTTTGGGCGGCATCAGCAAGTGGGCGGTTTGGGTTTTCGCCTTAATCGCCGCGCTCTTGCAACTCGGTGTGGCGGTGATTCTGCTTCAGACGATTTTCACCGGTTTGATTGCGATGTTGGCGCTGGCCGGCGGTTTGTCCTTCGGTCTCGGCGGCCGCGACGCGGCGGGCAAGTACTTGGAAAAGTTGCGTGACGAAGTTGGCGGGCGGCACTAAATTAGTCGGGTCAATCTAGATAATACCCCGACTAATCGTTTTCCTTTGTTTTCCTAAATCCCAAAAAAACCCACCCCGTTCTGCCTCTGGCGAACGGGGTGGGTTTGTGTTAGCTTAAAGGAATGAAAAAGATAATCATCGGCCTGGCGGCGGCTGGCTTGATTCTCGGGGCTTCCGGCGCGCCGGTTTACGCCCAAACCGCGGCCGTCAGTCCGGCTAATCTGGTCTTGCTCCAGCAACTCCTTGCCCGACTAATTGACTTACAAAAACAACTCATCCGCCTCCTCGCCCGCCAAAACCCACCGGCGACTTTGCTCGCAACCAGCACTATCCCGATGACCTCGTTCGTGTTACCCTGAACACATCATGAAAAAGATAATCATTGGCATTATCGTTCTCGTGGTTATCATCAGCGGCGTTTGGTGGTGGCGGCAATCATCAAAGATTTCCACAACGGAGGAGTTTCCTTACCAACTCAAAGTCACAACCACGCCGATAGACGATTATTCGATGACGGCGAAAGTGGCTTTGCTTGATTTTGCCAACCAGGTCAAACAAACAATTGAAGTGGTCGGAGTCGAGGCTTTTCTGGGGCGAGTATACAAACCAGAAGAGTTGGTCAAAGTTATCAAAACCGGTTCAAACGATTACCCTTTTATGTTATTAATCCAAAATACGGAAGGGGCGACGGGAAATAAATCGTATCTTTTCCGTCTTTATGATTCCCAGACCGGTTTCTTGGTGTGCGATGGTGCAAGAAAAGATGTTTCGGGTCCACTTCGTGGTATTGGCTCGCGAAATGAATGCTACGCCGGGGATATTGATTGGGATAACAATCGTAGAATGTTGGCAAGTTCGCACAACATAGGATGTGCCGGACAATGCTATATGCAAAATGAATACTCCATCGTGAACGGCAAACTCACAACCGTTTCCGAAGTTGAACAGAAATTCCCCAATAGCGATATGACCTACCCGATGGTTCGGATTTACCGTAAGTTGGTCAATGGCCAAATGATCGAACAAAGTCGAAAAATGATTAATGAAAGTGAAGTTTGGTCGGAAACGCCGTAATGTCTTGGTCTTTCGCCATCATCAACAATCGTCTCGCCGAAGTGTTTTTCGATCGGTGGAAGAACGGCCGAGTGGTGTTTCGCGGCCATTGTTATGTTAAGCGAAGCGAATATAAAACCAAACAGGAACAAAAGTGGATTGATCGCGACACGGCGAAGGTGCGCTTGGTTTGCCGCAAAGGAAAATATAAAAGAGTTTTGAAGTAATCGAGTTTGGCGAATAGATGTACCTATTTGTCCGATCGGTAAAATAGGGAACGATTGGGGAAACTTGACCGAGTTGTGGCGACTCAGGTATATTATGGTAATGCCCACTTTGGAAAAAATCTATCACGAGATTAAGTCATTGCGCCGCGACTTGTCGATGTTTATACCGACGGAGTATCGGTTAATTGGCAAATCGGCCAGCAAATTAGATCGGCGCGTCTCTAGCGCGATGAAGGAATATCAAACTGGCCGAACCAAGAGGATCCACTCTTCCGCCGACTTGCTTGGCTAGTAGCATAACGTGATGGAGATTGAGGTCGGCTCGGGTCGCCTTCATCTTTCTTACCGGGCAGAAAGTTTTATACACCGATGTCGGCACTCACGACGATTTGTACCGCTAGTTTTTCGTTTCGTTTTGTGTTATCCTGAACGCATCATGAAAAAAATAATCATTGGCCTCGCGGCCGCCGCGTTAATGTTCGGTGTTTTGGCTTCGCCGATTTCCGCCCGAGCGTTCAGCGTCGCCGACAGCGCCCTGATTCAAAGTTTGCTCCGCACCCTGATTGACCTCCAGAATCAGTTAATCAATTTGCTGACTCGCCAGAATCCGCCGGCCGACCCAACCGCCGGTTGGCAGACATATCGGAATGAAGAATATGGATTTGAAATACAGCATCCCAGCGAGGTGACAATCCGTGATGTTGACAGTACGGGTGGACGTACTATTTCTTTTGAATTCCCGTCCTCGAGCACTAGGGTGGGGATGAGTAAGTCTGTTCGAATTGGGGTGGCCAATTCTCATTGGCGTGGTGGTATGGAGATTGCCGGTGGCACCTGTGATGATTTTGACAAAGAGGCAACCTCGGCAAACATAAATGGAGTAATTTTTTCTCAAGGAGATGTAAGTGGTTTGTTCGGCGGAATGCAAACTGCCGGGAAAGTAATAGAATCCTGCGCCGTCCGCGGGGGGATTAGCTACAAATTGCTCTCGGTTATCCAATATGCCAGGTACACGACTCAATTTACCAACGCTGATTTTGAAAGTGAGCGCCATATTCTTGAGAGAGTAATCTCAACTTTCAAATTTACTCCGACAACCGGTTCAACCGTCGGTTGGAAAATGTATCGGGATGGGAAATACGGCTATCATATTCGATACCCTCAAGATTGGGTTTTGGCCACAGCCAGCCCGAGTGGGGATTTGGTGAACATTGTTTACCAAGTTCCGAATAAAACCTACAACGAAAATAATCCTCAAGAGGTAAAGATTCAAATTCAGGCCAATAATGTTGACGCTAGCAGACCGCTAATTAGTTATGTAGACGCAATCAACGGATTGACCGGAACCGCCAATCAAATCCAGTCGGTAACCGTAAATAATTACTCGGGATTTAAGACCAACGAGGTGGGCAACGGCGTTTATTACCTTAAAAACGGCGGTGTTTTGTTAAAAATTCTCCTCTTTGTTAATCAGGGTTTTTCCGCCCAAATCCCGGGACAAGTGTTAAACACTATCAGTTTTTAGATGTCGCTTGACCCCGTTAGAGGTAAACCTCTAACGGGGTTGACTGGGGATAAATTGGTCGGGTGCATATGTACCTATTTGTCCGATCGGTAAAATAGGGGACACAATCCAGAATGTGCGTCGCTAGTTTTTCGCCCCGTTTCGTGTTACCCTGAACGCAATATGAAAAAAATAATCATTGGCCTCGCGGCCGCCGCGTTAATGTTCGGTGTTTTGGCTTCGCCGATTTCCGCCCGAGCTTTCAGTGTCGCCGACAGCACCCTGATTCAGAGTTTGCTCCGCACTCTGATTGACCTCCAGAATCAGTTAATCAATTTGCTGACTCGCCAAAATCCGCCGAATCCGCCAGCCGACCCAACCGCCGGTTGGCAGACATATCGAAGCAATCGCTACAATTTTGAAATAAATTATCCTGTGGGGTCTAAGGTGCAAGATGGTATCGAAATCAACGGCGGTCATATGGTGGCGATTTCTTTGTCGGAAGGAAGCCTTCAGATTTTAGCCAGAACAGCAGAATATAAAAATGGAGTGTTGGTACCAGTTTCATCTTGTGTGCCCAACGAGGGCTTGTTGGGAAATAAACAGGTGGGGAATATAAATTTTGTTGTTCGCGACGAGGGGAGGTATAGGAGTACGCCCCGTAATCAAGTTCGGGCAACTGCCTACTGCGTTATTAGAGAGGGGGTTCAGTATGATGTGGTTGACGTAGGCCACTCGCCCATTTTTGATCAAATCCTCGCCACCTTCAAATTCACCAAAGCTCTGGCGGGATCGTCGCGGCTGACTAAGGAGTTAATTCTGAACAGCAATGGTTTTGTTAACGGGAATAAAAAGACTTGTCTCGGCAAAGGCGAGGCGCCAATTCTCCAGTGCGACCCAGTCAATACCACATACGAGTATATAAACGGGAATAGAATTACCTTTGGCGACATTGATGGCGATGAACGAAACGAAGCGGTGACTGTAATTACTGGTTGTGGCGCGTCCTGTGGACTATCTGTGATTGTTTTCAAGCTCGACGAAGGTCGGGTGTTGATGGGTCTTATTCCGGAAACAAGTGTATCCGGAGCGGCGGCAGATATTAACTCAATCGAGGTCGTCGGTGGCAGTATTGTCGTCACCGAAACAGACTTTGGCGGTACTAGAACAAACAGCTATCGGGTCCGATTTGTGGACGGGAGATTAGTCGTTCAATAGCCACGCTTGACTGGGGATAAGTGTTCGTATACACTGGTGGGCATAGATATGATGAATCGCGGTAATCTCAAATGGCGGCCGATTTGAGCTGGTTTTAGTGCTCGCGCTCGGCCGCCCGATGAGGGCGGTTTTTGGTCAGCAGACCATCCGCCGCAAGGGCGGATCATATCAATATGAACCTTGACAACTAAATCCCGTCACCGCGCGAGTTTAGGGTGTCTTTAGCTCGCGCGGGAGGCGGACAACAGGTAAAAAAGTAAATTATTGAATCGTTAAAGTGGTTTTTGGATTTCCTGGTCGGAAATCTAAGAGCAGATGGCGGATGCCTTGACTCCAAATGGCGATGAAGGACGTGGCGTGGCGGCGATACGCTCCGGGGAGGTGCCTAGCAACCTTTGATCCGGAGATCTCCGAATGGGGAAACCTGTCGGCTGAAGAAGCCGACGGCCCGCCGAAAAGGCGGGCAGCGCACCCAGGGAAGTGAAACATCTCAGTACCTGGAGGAAAAGAAAACAATTGTGATTCCCCGAGTAGCGGCGAGCGAAACGGGAGAAGCCCAAATCCCGTTAGAGGTTTCTTTAAGAAACCTCTAACGGGAGGTTGTAAGGCGGCAGTTCAATTTGATTTGGGAGAGTGACAAAAGAAGTCGTTAGGGGAATCGGCTGGGAAGCCGAACCACAGCGGGTAAGAGTCCCGTACCCGAAAACGTCTTCACTCTCATTGCCGATCTTGAGTACCTCGAGACACGAATGGCTCGAGGGAATCCGGGTGAACTAACACCCAAGGCTAAATACATTTGGAGATCGATAGTGAACAAGTACCGCGAGGGAAAGGTGAAAAGTAGCCCGGTGAGGGCGTTGAAATAGACCTGAAACCATCTGCTTACAAGGAGTCGGAGCCCCGAGAGTAATCGAGGGGTGACGGCGTGCCTATTGAAGAATGAGCCAACGAGTTTATGTCTGCTGCGGGCTAAACCCTTCTGGGGTGGAGCCAAAGGGAAACCGAGTGTTAATAGCGCGTTTAAGGTAGCAGACCTAAGACCCGAAGCCAGGTGAGCTTGCCATGAGCAGGATGAATCCCGCCGAAAGACGGGAGGAGGTCCGAACCGGTTAGTCGTGCAACGCTATCGGATGACTTGTGGTAAGGAGTGAAAAGCTAATCGAACTTGGTAATAGCTGGTTCTCTCCGAAATAGCTTTAGGGCTAGCGTTCCGTGTTTCTCTCGGGGGTAGAGCACTGGCAGGATCGAATAGGGAGAAATCTCGTCGATCCTATCAAACTCCGAATACCGAGAGTCAGAGCGGGGCAGTTAGACTGTGGGCGCTAAGGTCCATTGGTCAAAAGGGAAACAGCCCAGATCTCCATTTAAGGTCCCTAAATTCAAGCTAAGTGCAAGTAAGGAGGTGAAATTTCTCCGACAATGAGGAGGTTGGCTTAGAAGCAGCCATCCTTTAAAGAAAGCGTAATAGCTCACTCATCAAGAGATTTTGCGCCGTAGATAATCGGGGCTAAGCTTGGTACCGAAGATGAGGAATCTGGGGGCTGGACTCTGGAAACTAGAAACTGGAAATTTCCAGAATCTAGTATCTAGTGTCCAGCTTCCAGATTGGTAGGAGAGTGTTCTTGACGGCAGTGAAGCTTTGCCGCGAGGCGAGGTGGAGCGTCAAGAAGTAAGAATGTTGGCACAAGTAACCACAACCCCGCTGAGAACGCGGGGCGCCGAAAGACCAAGGTTTCCTTGGCAATGACAATCAGCCAAGGGTTAGTCGGTCCTAAGCCGATGGCGAAAGCCGCAGGCGATGGAAGCAGGGTTAATATTCCCTGACTGCCGACCGGTGCGATGGGATGACGGAGTTGAGTACGCGACGCCGGCAATTGGATGTCGGTCCGCGACTTGAGGTTGGCGCTTAGGCAAATCCGGGCGCCTGTCTTTGATGACGCAATCAAGAGTCGGGGAAATTCTTTGGTTCGCCAAAGGGGATGTCGCCGAGCCAGCTCCCAAGAAAAGTCCCTAAGTCCCGACGTAAAGTCGGGACCCCGACCCCGCAAGGGCGTCGGGGCACAACCGGTTGGTAACCGTACCGCAAACCGACACAGGTGGTCAGGTCGAGCAGACCAAGGCGAACGAGTGAGTGATCCTCAAGGAACTCGGCAAAAAAGCGGCCGTAACTTCGGAATAAGGCCTGCCCGTCCGCCGCAAGGCGGATGGGCCGCAGCGAAAGTTTCTCTGGCAACTGTTTACCAAAAACACAGCTCCCTGCGAACTCGCAAGAGGATGTATAGGGGGTGACGCCTGACCAATGCCCAAAGGTTAAATATCGGGGGTCGTTCCGACGCCCGCAAGGGAGTCGGAACGGCTGACTGATATAAGCCCGGGTGAATGTCGGCGATAACTATGGAACGATCGTAGTTAAAAAATCTGGCTATATGCGGGAAACTCTGATTAGGACTACGCGCTACTCGCTCTATCGAAGGGCAGTAACAAAGCGCGAGCGCAGACAATCCGCAGGAAAGATTCTGCAAGCAACAAAAAGCAAATGGAAGCACAATGGCTTGAACGCATTCCGCCCAGAATCGGCGATTACCTCGCTGGTTTTGCGGATGGCGAAGGCAGCTTCAATGTCTCTCTGGTAAAAAGAGACGACTATGTTCTCGGGTGGCGACCAGTGATGACATTTAATGTCTCACAACGCGACAAAACAGTACTGGCACTATTCAAGCGATATCTAGAGTGCGGCAGATTCCAATATCGCGAGGACGGGGTGTGGTACTTCGTGGTTCAAAATCCGAGATCAATTCAAGAGAGGGTTATCCCTTTCTTCAAGAGGTTTCCGTTCTTTTCCGCAACCAAAAAGACGAATTTCTCAATCTTCCGACAAATAGGGAAGATTATGGCAAATGGTGGTCACTACAATCAAGAAGGATTGGGGCGAATCATTGAATTGCGCGAGAAATTAAATATCGGCAAAGGCCGAAAGAGGAAATACGAGATCGCGCATTATCAGCAATCTCTTGCAGAAAATCCTCAGAGACTATACGCCAGAGCTAAGTACCGACCGAAACATCTCGGCGGCGCGAGGCATGATATAGTCCGGCCTCATGGGCGACCATGAGAATTGCTCGTCCTTACCTTGGCGAGCAGAATAACATTGACAAATCGTCCTAAGGTAGCGAAGTACCTTGTGGGGTAAGTTCCCACGCGCACGAATGGCGTAATGACTGGAGAACTGTCTCGAGGATCAGCTCGGTGAAAATACAATACCGGTGAAGATGCCGGTTACCTGCAGATAGACGAAAAGACCCCGGAAGCTTTACTACAACTTGGTATTGAGCGTATGTTTTGCCTGCGTAGCATAGGCGGGAGACTTTGAAGGGCCGCCTTCGGACGGCCTGGAGTCGTCAGTGAAATACCGCTCTGGTTTGAGATACGTTCTAACCTGCTCGGCAAAAACGAGCGGAGACAGTGCCTGGTGGGTAGTTTGAGTGGGGCGCTTTCCTCCTAAAGAGTAACGGAGGAGCCTATTAAGGTCGGCTAGGCGCGAATGGACATCGTGCCGATAGGGCAATGCCACAAGCCGGCTTAACTGCAAGAGGTACATTTCAAGCAGATGCGAAAGCAGAGCATAGTGAACCGACCATCCGCCTTAGAAGCGGTGGAAGATTAACGGATAGAAGCTACTCCGGGGATAACAGGCTAGTTCCGCCAAAGAGTCCATATCGACGGCGGAGTTCGGCACCTCGATGTCGGCTCAACTTATCCTGGCGGTGGAGAAGCTGCCAAGGGTTTGGCTGTTCGCCAATTAAAAAGTTACGTGAGCTGGGTTCAAACCGTGGAGCAGCTTTTAGCTACCAGCTGTCAGCTGTTAGGAAAAGGCTGTTGCACCGTTTGAATCCCTTCGAGTTTTCGTTTAGTGAAAAGATAGAATCAACCAAAACACGGCGGCGATGCGTAGCGATGCGTATCGTGCAGTCAACTAATATCGGTGAAATCCAATCGCGCAAGCGAGGACAATACCGAGGGAAGTTTGTGTGTTGAATAATGGAAAGTGTGGCGAATCTCTTGAAAGTAGTGGCGAGCGAAAACTCGAGAGAACATCGGAGTGTCAAATGTACCGTATGGAGATACGCGTTGTTGCGACGAAGTGTCGACGCTTCGAGTGCAAGTCAACTCCGCCCGGTGGTTTGCCATAACCCATTAGCCGAACTCGTGCGAATGCATCACGAGTTCGGCTCCATTATCCAGCACATAAATGCCCGTAGAGACTAAACGTTGAATCTCTTGCAAAAGAGAAAGTTATAGTCCGATCCCGGAAGTAATTCCGGCGTTGAAAGCTAAAAGCTAATCGCTGAAAGCTGACAGCTACTATTGCGTGAGACAGGTTGGTCTCCTATCTACTGCAGGCGTTGATGTTTGAGGGGAGTCGTTTTTAGTAAGAAATTGCTACTTCATGGAGTAATCCGTGATGACAAATTGGCTAATAACGGTGAAGTCTAAATCGTTTCCGGTTTTAGAGTTTTGACCGCGGCGGTCCCGCGTTCGTAAACTTGCTTGAGGACCGGAAAAGCGATATGATAATACCGTGGGAAGTCGATCTAAGCTAGATTTGGCCTATATTGCCGGCTTTCTTGATGGCGATGGGAGCTTAATGCTCCAGATCAAGAAACGGCATGATGGCAAAACCAGAACCCGCTTTATGGTGACGATTTGTTTCTACCAAGATAATCGTCACGAAGAGCCGTTGCTCTGGATCAAAGAAGTTCTAGGTATTGGCTATGTTTCCCGGAGAAATGACGGCATGACCGAGCTAAGAATTAACGGTTATGCCCAAGTGAGGCAGATTCTAAAAGAATTGCTACCGTATCTCCGCTTCAAGAAGAAACAAGGACAGGCCTTGTTTGAAGCGGTAAAAATATTGAGTAATTCCAAAAGAGCCACACCATTATCCCGGAGACAACTTGAGAGTTTGGTTGATTTAGTTCTCCTAATTCAACAGGAAAACTATGTTACCAAACGCAAGAAAACCAGAACAGAACTTTTGTCTAGTTTGGGTTTGACCCCGTAACGACTTGAGTATCCGCCAACCGGCGGAACTCGGACTTAGGCAACGGCGAATCCCGCCACGGCGGGACGGCTTGCCTGGGTAATACGCCAACTCCTTCTTCGTGCCAAACGAGGGAGGATGAAGATATAGTCTGCGCTCCTGGAAACAGGGGAAGAAAGCGACGAGAGGACCGAAATGAACCGACCTCTGGTCTGGGAGCTGTCGCGCCCGCGGCACCGCTCCGTAGCTATGTCGGGAAAGGATAACCGCTGAAAGCATCTAAGCGGGAAGCCAACCCCAAGATTAGACATCGTTATGAGGCCCCTAGGAGATGACTAGGTTGATAGGCGTTAGGTGTAAGTCCAGTAATGGATTCAGCCGAGACGTACTAATTAGCCCATTCCGACCGGGAAATCTGGAAATCACTTTGACGATAAAATAATTTATTTTTACTTTTACCAAGTTGGTCGCTTAGTTCTGGTGGTTTGACGCGGTGGTCACACCTCTTACCATTTCGAACAGAGAAGTTAAGCATCGTCGTGGCGATGGTACTCGCAAGGGGAGAGTAGCTAACCGCCAGAACTAATCGTCCAACCTCGCTTTTAGTCCGAGCGGGAACTTGTTACAATGAGCCAATGATGAAAAATAAAAAAAGTATCGGTCTTTTAGTTCTGACTTTTTTGATTTGGACAGGAGCGAGCGGCGCGGCTCAAGCGGCGACCTTCTCTTTGGCCGATTTGCGGGCCCAGTTGGCGGCGCTGGAGCGGCAACTGCTTGATTGGCAAAGCCGACAAGCATCGGTGGCCGTCGTCGTCGTCCAACCAAAAATCGATTCGATTAAACCGCCGAGCCC
>Ga0209542_10015213_pt1 | contig 12965 bp, 11 predicted proteins | sample RifCSPhighO2_01_FD_184028 | JGI IMG/M metagenome (GOLD analysis project Ga0209542, IMG submission 184028) | Soil microbial communities from Rifle, Colorado - Rifle CSP2_plank highO2_0.1 (SPAdes) (version 2) | ecosystem: Environmental > Terrestrial > Deep subsurface > Rock core/Sediment ... | reverse complement strand
GCCTATTCATTGACTCTACCAGAGAATTTGCCACGAGCCCGAGAAGTGCCGGTCTCCAGTTCGGATTTCCAAGTACTATGACTTTTTTGCCGACAAATCTTTCTTCTTTGTGACGAGCTTCTTTGACCATCGAAGCAACCACTCCTTTTCTTTCATTATTTATTTTATTCAAATGCTCTGACAAGACTTCTGCCTCATCTTCGTCTGTTGTCGCGAGCAGACGAAAGGCGTCTTCAGGAGTGTCCATTCTGCCGGCCGCATTTATCCTCGGAGCAATCATAAAACCTATATCATCCTCCGATAAATTTTCTTGTTTTATTTTGTTTTTGCGGAGAAGTTTTTTAAGGCCAATTCTTTTTGACTTGCGCAAAACTTTAAGCCCGAAGTGTGCTATAGCACGATTTTCTCCGACAAGTGGCACCATATCGGCAATAGTTGAAAGCCCAGCCATATCAAGAAACCACTTTTCATAACCTTTTTTTAGACCGAATCTCTCTTTTTGTAAAATGCCTTGAACAAGTTTGAACGCCATGCCAGCCCCACAAAGCATTTTATCCGGGTACTGACAATCTTTTTGTTTTGGATTTAGGATTGCATAAGCGTCCGGTAATTTTTCTTGTGGTAGATGGTGGTCTGTGATTATGAGATCTATGCCAAGATTTTTACACCTCTCTGCCGGCGCAACATCAGCAATACCGCAATCAACGGTAATAATAAGCCGAACATTATCTCTGGCAAGCTCATCTATGGCTTCCATATTAAGACCGTAGCCTTCGTCATGCCTATGTGGAATATAGTTTCGAAAATTCTGGAAACTGATTGCCTTAAAAAAATCATGAAGTATCACCCCTCCCGGTATCCCATCAGCGTCATAATCACTATAAACGGCAATTTTTTCGTCTTTACTTATAGCAAGAAGAAGGCGCGCCACAGCTCTGCCCATGTCTTTTAAAAGAGACGGGTCAAAAATATCCCTCTCGTAGGAAGGGTTTAAAAACACCTCGGCATCCAAGCTGTTATCTATACCCCTATGATAAAGCAGTTTTTGTGCAATTGGATGGTAACCTTTGAGTTTTTCCTTAATATCCTCAGGCAAATCCGGTCTGACCTTATATTTCATAGCCAAAATTATACACTATCGGAGTATCATTTACTTATAGCTTTTGATATACTTTAGTATTAATAATATGGGGTTTGGTATTTTGGATATTAAATTTCTAAATTCTAAGCACTAAACTCTAAACAAATTCAAATTACCAAAATTCAAAACCATCAAACCTCTGCGTTTTGGAAATTTGAACATTAGAGATTGTTTAGGATTTAGATATTATCCCTAGGCCTTAGGCCGGGATCCCGGTCGCCTTTGGCGGCTTAGGGAGATATTAGAATTTATCTCTTTATGACCGACTGTTTGTTCTGCAAAATAATATCTTGGGACATTGAGTCCACAAAAATCTATGAGGATGACACCTTTTTGGCGTTTCTTGATATTAACCCAGTAAACCCAGGGCACACACTTCTTGTGCCAAAAGAGCATTTTAAGGATCTATACGAGGTGCCGGATGAAGTGCTCTCTAAAGCCGGACCGATTATGAAAAAAATAGCCAACGCTATAAAAAGAGGGGTTGGTGCAGACGGAATAAATATAGGGATGAATAATGAGATAGCCGCAGGGCAAGAAATTTTTCACGCTCACTTCCACATTATGCCAAGAATGTCTGACGACGGATACGAGATGTGGCATGGCAAGCCGTACGACAGCGATGAAACAAAAAAGAACATCGCTGAAAAAATTAGGAAGAGTTTATAGGAGTAGACAGTAGATGGTAGACGGTAGGGAATAGAAAGTAGGTAGTGGGACGAGCAGAGATTGACAACAGATGGTGGAAAAAGCCGGAAGAGCGGTCTTTTTTGTTTCCACAACATTCCAACATTCTGCAGAATGTTAGAATGTTGTATTATCGTCTTTCAACTTTTAACTTTTCTCTTTCATCTCCTCAAAACAAAAAATTTATAAATTTTTTGATTTGAGAACCTCTACCCCGGGGAGCGTCCCTTTTTCCAAAAATTCAATCGTGGCCCCGCCACCGGTTGAAACGAAACCAAACTTGCCGGAAGAAATCATATCAGAAAGCACCGCTGTCGTATCTCCCCCGCCGATTATTGAAAAGGCCTGACTCTCTGCGATTTTTTTGGCCAACAACTTCGTACCCTCGCCAAACCCCATCTCATAATTTCCAAGTGGGCCGTTCCAGACTATTATCTTTGAGTCGTTTATAACTCCTTCAAGAGACTTTATTGTCTCTGGACCAGCATCAACAATAAGTTCTTCCGGAAGAACCTCGTCTGGTTTTTTTATTTTTGACTTTCCATCTTTATAAACAACTACATCAATCGGCAAAATAATCTTTTCGTTCCAGAGCGCATCTGACAAATTACATTTTTCTCCGGATACCTTGGAAACACCCACTTCGTATCCTTTACATTTGAAAAAATCATTGGCAATCGCACCAGCAATAAAAAGATTATCAGCAAGGTTAAGATATTTTTCTATCAGAGGCAATTTTGTTTCAAACTTGGCACCAGCCAGAATAAAAAGAAACGGGTGTTCCGGAGAAAGAGCCCTCTCTAAAATCCGAACTTCTTCCTCAAATAGAATCCCGGCATAGGCGGGTAAAAACTTTGGCACGCCAACGATGGAAGCATGCCTTCTGTGGGCGCTTGAAAAAGCGTCGTTGACATATATATCCCCAAGCTTGGAAAGTTTTCTCACAAATTCGTCGCTATTTTCTTTTTCCCCATTGTCTTTTCTCAAGTTTTCTACAAGTAGAATTTCTCCGTTCCCTATTTCTTCGGATTCTCGTATGGCTTCATCCACCGAAGAAACAAAAGTAACTTTATAGAACTGTGACAAATATTCAAAAACCGGGCGAAGAGTTGACCCTTCTTCATTATCTATATGACTTACTGCAATGACCCTGGCACCAGCTTTTATCAGCATATCAAGAGTCGGTCTTGATTTTTTAATTCTAAAATCGTTGACTATTGCTCCCTTTTGAACCGGAACATTATAGTCAAAGCGAACCAGGACCCTCATCCCCGCCTTTATATTGACTTCTTTTATAGTATTAAGTCTCATTTCTTTCGAGACGAAAGAGCCAGAGCTATTGTAATAAACGAGTTAGGCTTTAAACTCTCGTGTCCTACCAAAAACCCATCAACAAGTGGCACTCCGGCAAGTTCTTCGGCGTTTTTCTCCTCAACCGACCCGCCATATATTATCGGCACCATCTGAACCTCGTCTTTACCATATATTTCCGACAATACCTTTTTTATAAAAATTATTACTTCCTCAAGTTCTCTAGCACTTATGGACATTTTGTAATTTTTTCCTATGGCCCATATTGGTTCATAAGCAATGATAAGATTATCAATCATACTTTTCTGTATGCCGGAAAGCGAAGCCCGAATCTCTTCTCTTAAAAACAAAAGATATTCGCCATGTTCATCTCTTTCTCTCTCCCCAACACACAAAACTGCTTTGATATTGTTTTTTAAAACTGCTTTTAACTTTTTGGAAACAATATCATTTGTTTCGCCAAGAGCCCGTCTCTCCGAGTGTCCCACTATAACAAGTTTGGCGCCAAAGTCTTTGGCCTGCTCCACGGAAATTTCTCCAGTGTAAGAACCCCTCTCTTCATAAAAAACATCCTGTAAGCCAAAACTAATTTTTTTACCGGAATATGACTTTTTCAGAGTTGCAAAATACAACGCCGGTGGACAAACGAATGTTTCAGCACCGAAGATCTTGATTATTTTTCTTTTTAGCACATTCAATATGTCTTTGGCCTCTTTTTCAGTCATCGGATTCATCTTCCAGTTGGCTATTATCATCTTGCGCGGCCTTCTTTGCTTCTTCTCTTTGAGCATATAGATATTATATCACCCGTTTATGGCACTTCCTTCCAATAATCTATTTCGTATCCACCGGAAGGCCCGGAGGAGAAAGACAAGTCAGCGAGTCCTGAAATATAAGTTATGGTTGAATTGTTTTGGAGATTCAGAGTTTTAGCCACCCCAGCATTTGCCCCGGCATTGTTGGAAAAATTGATGGTGCCTTTTTGGGCATTCAGAACCACGGTATCAACGTTATTTTGCACATCTATGGCATAGTTTCCTTCGCAATAAGCGCTTTGCGGACAGTCACTTGTGGTCAGAAGCAATAAATAACTATTGGCTTGCCCAGAGCCGGAGAAAACAACATTGTTTGAGAGAGATATATAACCGTCGGACAAGAGTATTCCACCGGCAGTGGCATATCCCGGGTCGAGACTTACACCCGCGTTGTTTGAAATATAAATGTTTCCGGTAACCCAAATTGTTCCGGTCAAAATTAAGTTGGCATTATTGTCAATCGTTAAGTCACCATTAATCTTGGCTGGCCCCACTGAATCCGTTTCATCATAAATAACATAGTTGCCGTTTATAACCACGCCGGCCTCGGCATCATTTTTCCATTCATCTATATTGGCATCAGAAACCGGGAAGGACTGCGCGCTTGGATCTGTTTTGCTTGTGCATGATTTATTATTGCCCGTACCGGTTTGGCAAAATAAGTTTCCAGAAATAATAGAGTTGTTAACAGTATGAGCGTGAGCATCCCCAATGCCATCCTGCCCGACAGATACTCCGCTGATGGTTGCCAGAAGTCCGCCTAAATAAACCTCAAAATAACCATCAAGACCGGCGGGCGATGTGTCAGCCCAGCTTACACCAAATCTGCCTATCTTAGCTAAGCCAGAAGGGTAAGAAGTGTTTGCTCCCCATTCATAATACTTTGAAACATTTGACCCGCCATCAAGAACTACCCAATAAGTATTGCCTGCGGTTAAATCAGGATTGGTCGGAAATACCACTTCTATCCAACCAAAATTTGTCGTTACAAGAGACGAACTTAAGGTTGTGGATGTGATTGAAGAAGAGCTTGGAGAGCCGGAGATATCTTCAGCAATCCGAACCGTTAGATTGCCGGGCGAACCTATTTTTTTTAAATTAACTTTGACTTTATTCACTGGCAAGGTTTCACTTGGAATAAAACTTTGTGCGGGATCTTGATTGTCACTATTTTGGCCGAACACGATACTTTGCGCGGGTGGCTCTGGTGTTATATTAGCTTGATCGCTTAAAAGAGCGGGGCTATTGGCAGCAATGGCAGAGCCGGTTATAAATGAGCCAGAAGCGCCGGTAATATCCCCGTTTGAATAGACATTGCCATAAACACCAGCATTCTGTCCCATTACAAACCCACCATTGCCAGTTTGTATTCCGTAGTGAAAAGCTACCCCATCTCCTATCTTAAGTCTGGTTTCCATTTTTCTGATGTGGTCGAGAAGATTTGACTGGGCATTTACTTGTTTTCCTCCTGACACATCCGTAACGGTTGTGTTCGTAATCGCATCATTCAACGACATTGAAACCAAGACTCCGGTGTTAAGACCATTTTTCAATCTATAAGAGACATCATCTATTGAAGACTCGGCGGAATAAAATATCTGATTTGATTTTTGAAAAAGACTTAATTGCTTTATCCCAGAAAGAGCTGGTGCCGAAACACTTATAACTATAAAAATTGATGCTATAAGAAAAAAGATGATGGCGGTTATGAGCGCCTGCCCCGTACGTGAACGCCTTGCTCCGGTCGCCCCCAGAAATTCTGCCATAGTGAAACCTGGTTGGCACATATCAGATATTTGCCTTATTCGGTATTTAAGAGCATGGCGACCTTTCACGTACGGGGCCTGCCCCGGTAGCCGGTAGCCGGTAGCTCCGACATTTAAAGTCGGAGCCCCGTACCAGAGACTTCGTCTCTGCGTCGGGTCCGGTAGCACTCTGCATTTTATATTTTATGTTTTGTCTTTTTCTTTCCATTTGTGTTTTTGTAATAAATTATCCCTGTCTACTGTCTACCTGATACTGAATTCTCATTTATAATTCCTCAAATTTGCCGATGTATAAAAAGTCTCTCCTTTAGTTTTCTCACCCACGCTCGTCGTTAAACTCACCTCAACCTTTAATAAGCTCGCCGGGGAACCTGATTTTTTAAACACAAGGCCGTTTACAACCGTATTTTCACCCGTTAAGTCACCAATGTATGAACCGGCTCTATTTATTTTAACTACACCGCCCTGCAAATATATTTCCACCTTTTCTGTTCCGCCACCGGCAAGTGGAGAATCTAGCACAAGTTTGCCTAGCACAGAATCAAATACGCTGGCTGTTTCATCCACACTCTGCGCTTTAATTATCTCATTTTCTATTTTAGATAAAGAATTAATTACGCCGGTATTAAGCTCTTTAGAAACCCTAAGTGTTCTCATTGTTCCGGTCATAAGGATCATCGTGTTCACTACAATAATCATTATGACGCTAAGAATCGTAATGTAAATGAGCATTTCTATAAGAGAAAAACCAACCCTGGATGCTGGTTGCTGAATTCTGGATTCTGAAAATGTTTTTATTATTTTCATATCAATTTCCAAAAACATCATTCAAATAAACGGATAGACTCCTTGTGGTTGTAGCTTCGTCTTTACGCCAAGAAACCAACACCGTGGCTTTCCTGCTTTTATTATCCAGAGTTCCGCTCCCAGCTATATTGGAAGAGACATCTCTGTAGACTTCTTCCAAAATGAAACTTCTTTCAAATTTTTCATCTATGTATATATTTGATGTTGATGTGGCAAAACCATTTGCCCCATAAACAAAATATCTTGTTGTGTTGATGGGAATATTGGCAATGTTTACCCAGGATTTATTTCTCATAGAGATGAGGGCTTCAACCCCTTCTTTTGCTAAAAATTCTCCTTTTATACCGTCAGTCAAATTTATAGTTTTATTCAAATAAAGACTAAAGACACTTGCCATTCCGGCAATCGCAAGAGTGATTATCGTGGAACCGATAACTATTTCCACCAACCCCATTCCACTTGTCCCGTTAGAAATAGGCCACCAAGTATTGTGGTAAGAATTTTTTCTATTTTTTAAAAAAAGTTTAAACATCTATTAGTATCTATGCCTATATTGGGTGGCCTCTATTTCTCTCGGGATTTTTTTAAATTCCTTGAAAACATTTAAAAAAACAAATTCTAATATCTAAACTCTAAATCCTAAACAAACCCAAAATCCTAATGACCAAAACTCCAAATATCCACAACAATCATTTAGACTTTTCTAAGACCGCCCCAAATATTTTCATAAGTTCTGTGCCTTCTTTTATTAATCTTGACTGTTCTTTCTCGGACTTCCCGTTTGGTTGAACAAGTTTAAGCCACATTATACTCTCCTTTGCTTCTTTTCTACATATTTTTACTCTCATAATAAAGTCTTTTTTACTTAAGGCTTCATTTGCTTCTATATAATTTGCAGCAACAGAACCTGAAGATCTTATAAGTTGTCTTGAGTATTCTATATTAGTCATGTTCTTACCCAATCCGTTTATAAAATCTCTAATTTCTCTGGCAAATATGAAGGTCCTATCTTCCAGGTCATATGGTTTTCTTTTTTGAATTTCTGTCATTTGATATTGTTTAGGATTTAGATATTAGGATTTAGAATTTATCTTGCTACCCCGTTCTGCTGTATCGTTATTGTCTTAGAATTTAGCGGATTATTCTTTTCTGAAATAACCACACTTCCATAATTAGCGGTTTCTCCAGAAAGTTTATCAAAAATTACATCAGAAGCCGAGCCGGTAAGAACAATGTTTGAAATTGATACATAATTATTCAAAATTATCTCTTTATTGTCAGAAGCTCCTTCCACAAATGGTGACTGGAAAAGTGTTATCTTGTCCGTCTCAAATCGCACCCCATAACTTGCCGAGTTTTCCGAAGATAGGGTTTTATTTCTGGCCTCTTCAAGAAAGGATATTGCTTGTCTGTAAGTGGCATCAAGGGCATGCCCCCTTTGCCAAGTGGAAAATGAGGAGAGCCCAATAGCCCCAAGAAGTGCCAAAATCCCTATAGCAATAACAATTTCTATGTATGTGAACCCCGTAGTGAAAAATGACATTGACCTAGTCTTTTTATTTCTCATATTACAGATACTAAAATTTTTACTCATATTTATATAGACACTTTATGTGCTTGCACGATGTCATTTTCTACTATCGGGGTAAACCCCGTAAGACCGTTTTTTATTTTTTCTTTCATTTAAACTTTATAAACTTTACAAACTTTATAAACTTTACAAACTTCTACCCTATAGCATCCACCAGCGAATACATAGGTAATATCATTGACACGGCGAAGAAGCCCACGACAACTCCGATGACAACCATGAGTACCGGCTCAATAATGGTGGACATATTTTTGGTTCTTTGGTCCACTTCATCTTCATAGTAAGAGGCAACTCTTTCAAGCATTTCAGAAAGCTTGCCTGTCTCTTCACCGACGGCCGCCATTTCAGCCACAAAGACCGGATAAATATTCTCATATTTGCTTAAAACATCGGACAGAGTTAGGCCTTTTTGTACACTGTTTGCCGCTTCTGTAAGAGCTTCTTTATAATAATGATTATTGATGACATCCTTGGTTATGTTTATTGCAGAAACCACATCAACACCAGACAGGAGAAGAGATGAGAGGGTTCTTGTAGTTTTGGCGCTGTTGCTTTCTCTGGCCAAACTTCCTATGAGCGGAATCTTAAGAATAATAAAGTCAGAAAAATTATGACCAAACTTTGACCTGAAAAATGTAATGAGGAGGGCTATGACAACGGCTACTATAAAAAGAAACAAAATTGTGTGATTAGATAAAAAATCACTTGTCAGAATAATAAATTGCGTGGTAATTGGCAGATCAATTTTAAGTTCTTTATATGTGGAGGTGAGTGTTGGCACAACATATATAAGCATAATCACGCCTATTATCGCCATAACTGAAAGTATAACCGCCGGATATATCATAGCCCCGGTTATTTTCTTTCGAAGAAGATGGGCTTTTTCTGTCTGGTTGGCAATTTCTTTTAAAGATTTTGATAGGTCGCCACTCTCTTCGCCAGCCCTGACTACGGAAACAAAAAGATTATTAAAAACATCCGGTCTTTCTTTCATGGCATCAGAAAGTGATTTACCTTTTTTAATATTTTCCGAGAGGTCGGTTATTGTCTTCTTAAAAAATTGGTTTTTGCTTTGTTTTGTCATTACGCCAAGCGCTCTTGAAATAGAGAGGCCGGCCTCGGTCATGGCTGACAAATTTCTGGCAAAAAGAATTTTTTCTTGTGTTTTAACTTTGCCAAAATAAGAATTTATTTTATTTATAAACGCCCTTCCTCTGGAAGCGGTAGCTTCCGCAGAAATAAGTGAACCGCCCGATGAGGCAATACTCTGAAAAACCTCTGCCTTATCAGAGGCATCCATTTCACCTTCATAGACTTCACCTGTCGCTTTTATGGCTTTGTAGAAAAATTTCATAACACGAATATATATAACACTAATACACGAATGAATACGAATGGCACAAACATCCCGACTACCGACTACTGGCTACTGGCTACTGGCTACCCGTTATTCGCTTATTACTCGAAGCACTTCTTCAATCGTCGTTATGCCCTGGGCCGCTTTAAATATTCCATCTTCAAACATTGTCATCATTCCTTCTTTTTTGGCTTGCGCTTCTATGGCATCACTCGTCGCTCCTTTAATGACCAAATCTTTTATGGTTGATGACATTTTTAATATTTCATGTATACCGAGCCTGCCTTTGTAGCCATCTTCGGAATCAGATGATGGTTTTGGTTTATAAAAAGGTACCTTTTCCCAAGTCTCATTCTTACCTATAATTCCTTCCACCTTGAGTCTTGCTAACACAGCATCCATATTTATTTTTTTTGATAAAGATGCCACTTCTCCTTTGGTTAAAAAATATTTCTCTTTCTCATCATGAAGTTGGCGAACCAATCTCTGGCCAATGATGACATGGATTGTTGAGACAATAAGAAACGGTTCGGCACCCATATCTATGAGTCTTGGCATTGTGCCGGCAGCCGAGTTAGTGTGAAGAGTTGAGAGCACTAAGTGCCCGGTAAGCGCCGCGTTTATGGCGAGTGATGCCGTTTCCTGGTCTCTGATTTCACCAACCATTATGATATCCGGGTCTTGGCGAACCAGAGAGCGAAGTCCGGAGCCAAAAGTTAATCCAATTTCCGGCCTGACCTGTGTCTGGTTAATTCTTGGAATTTGATATTCTATCGGGTCTTCTATGGTTGAGATATTGACATCGGGCTTATTCACCACATCAAGAACCGTATAGAGTGTTGTGGTTTTACCGGAGCCGGTTGGGCCTGTTGCCAATATCATTCCAGTAGTTTGTCTCGTAGCTTCATGTATTGCTTCAAGCCCCTCGCCATGAAAACCAAGAGTTTCAAGGGTGAAGCCACCGCCCGATTCTTTCAAGAGTCTCATCACCACCTTCTCGCCGAAGTATGTCGGCAAAACAGAAACTCTGAAGGCCACTCTTTCATTTTCCATTTCCACTTTAAAGCGCCCATCTTGTGGCAATCTTTTTTCATCAAGTTTCAAGTTGGAAAGAACTTTGATTCTGGCAATGATGCTTGGCGCGGTATTTTTCGGCAGGACCATAGCGTCGTGTAGGAGACCATCTATTCTGTACCTAATGAGAACCTCCCCCTCAAGTGGTTCAATATGTATGTCGGACGCATCTTGAATAATTGCGTGCTTCAGAAGCGTATCAACAATTCTAACAACCGGTAGGTCTTCGGCAATTTTTTTTAAATCGCTTGGAGAATATCCGGCTCCCTCTTCAGTTTTCTCGGAAACCAATTTAAGTTCCGCCGATTCTTTCTGAATTATGTCGCCGAATTCCGCTTTCAAGCTTTTTTGATATTGTAGAAGAATTTCTTTTATAGAATCCGTGTCTGTCAGACGCGGTAAAATCTTGAGGCCTGTCTTTTTCTTTACGAAATCTATGGCGGTCAGATTGTCCGTGTCAAGCATTGCCACTTCCATGGTCTTGTCTGTCTTTTTATAAGCAATGATATTGTAGTTGCGCGCCACCGGCTCCGGAATCATTGAAAGAACACTAAAATCAACCTTTTGCCCTTTAAGGTCCACAAAAGGAATGCCGAGAATATGAGCCTCAATTCTGCGCATATCGTCCTCGGAGATGTAGCCTTTACTGACGATTATCTCGCTGGTGTTCTTTTTTCTTTCTTTGGCTTCTTTTTCGGCAATTTCATAGTCGCTCTTGCCGACAAGTTTTGAGTCAAGAATGAAACTTTTCAATTGTTTTTCTTCAATGTGCATCCCGATAGAAATAATTATCTGTGTTTAATTTATATTTATTGGGTACTTAACCTGTCTCGCCTATCCCATTGTATTTGCCAACATACATTTCTAACGGGATAAACATAAAAGAGTACGATGAATTTGGCTTGTATTATCTAAGATTATAGCAAAAGAAATGCAGGTTTGATAACAAAAAACGGCAAGGCGGCCGTTTTGTAATTATATCTTGCTATCTAGAATCTCGTTTAATTTCCTCTCAATTTTATAACCACTCCCGTGTTTCAAAAGGCCCAGATACGAAGCAATTGTCTCCTTTGTCTGATTTTTCTTTACCCTTCTAAACATCCTTCTCTTGGTTGAGGTTCGTAAAACTCTATGGCGAGGAAAGTGAATCCAGCCCAAAAAATCGTTCCCCGAAGCGATCGTTCTTATAAAGACTTTGTCTGGGTGTAAATTTAATTTCAAGTGTTTCAGCAGAAAATTGTCAATTTCTGATAGAGTTTTTAGAAGCTTGTCCTTGTCTCTTGAAAAGATTACGAAATCATCGGCATAACGAATGTAGTATCTGGTCCTTAATTTATGCTTCACAAATCGGTCAAATTCGTTCATATAAACATTGGCTAGAAGTTGCGAGGTTAAATTACCCAAAGGTAATCCTTTTTCAGGTATCCCACAATTGAAACTTGTTATAACCTTTTCCAGAAGCCAGAGGGTGTCTTGGTCTTCTATATGTTTTTCCAAGATAAACAGGAGAATGTTGTGGTCAATACTGGCGAAAAATTTTTTAATGTCGCATTTCAGAACCCAAGCGGTCTTGGTGTTATTTTTGGAAACTTTACTCGAAAAAATTTTGAATCTATTTATGGCTTTATGTGTCCCTTTGTTTAATCTACAGGAATATGAGTCATCTATGAATTTTTTGTCAAAATGTGGGTATAAAATTCTATGTATGGCGTGATGGAGTAGTCGGTCTCGGACATTGGCTTTGTGTATATTTCTTGGTTTTGGGTCACTTATCGAAAACGCTTCATATGAGCCATGTCTATATGTCTTGGTTCGTAAGTCATCATGCAATCTAAAAATATTTTGCGAAAGGTTGAGAGAAAATTCAGCAACATCCTTTTTAGATTTCTTGCCACGTATAAATTCAGTCCATGCATTGCATAGATTTTTGATGGATATGATATTCTTATACTCATGACTCATACTAATAGGGATCATATTACCCCCCCCCGAGAATTGCCACAGGTAATTCTCAAGTCGAAAGAGACATATCGTTTTTGGCTCACCATCTATCGTGATTTTCCAAAAGTTGAGCGGTATGGAATTGGAAATAGAATTGAACAAGCTTTTCTTGATGTACTTGAATATACACTCTGCCTGAGCTATCTCCCGCCCGAACACAAAATACCAATACTAAACAAAGTAATCACAAAGCTTGATATTGTGAAGTTTTTTGCGCAGCTAGCATGGGAAAGTAAAATTATTCCGACTGACACATATTCAGATCTGATTAGTAGACTTGAGGAAATCGGACGACAGCTTGGTGGTTGGAAAAAGGGTCTGCAAGCAAAAACTCCCCGACAATAAGCCGAGGAGAAAACCAACAGTTTCGAGAGAACACCTGGTTGCCGTCATTCCACCTGTTCGGATTCTCGAC
>Ga0209542_10015211_pt1 | contig 12966 bp, 13 predicted proteins | sample RifCSPhighO2_01_FD_184028 | JGI IMG/M metagenome (GOLD analysis project Ga0209542, IMG submission 184028) | Soil microbial communities from Rifle, Colorado - Rifle CSP2_plank highO2_0.1 (SPAdes) (version 2) | ecosystem: Environmental > Terrestrial > Deep subsurface > Rock core/Sediment ... | reverse complement strand
CAACTATCAAAAAAACTCAAAAAAGATTTCGGCAGTGTTGTGGAAAGAGAAAAAAATCTTGAAATTCAACGTAATAAACTTCTCATGGAAGTAGAAACAAAAACCCGTGATCTAATCAAAACAGAAAAAATGGCAAGCGTTGGCCAGCTGTCTTCTAGGCTAGTCCATGATTTACGTAACCCCCTTAGTGTTGTGAAAAGTACCGTAGAAATTTTAAAACTTGAAAACAAAAACATGGACGAAAAGACAGCACAAAAATTTCAACGAATTCAAAGTGCACTAAAAAAGATTACTTACCAGATAGAGGATGTTTTAGATTTTGTAAGACAATCAGAACTACATTTGAAAAGGCAATCTGTTGAAGAGATTTTAAAATCAACCATCGCAGGAATGGATATTCCAAACGATGTCAAGATAAAACTAAACTCTCAAAATATTGTAGTAAACTGTGACTCTAGAAAACTTGAGGCTGTTTTTTCTAATATAATTACAAATGCATATCAGGCAATGAATGGTAAAGGCGAAATTAAAATTAAAGTTGTAGAAGATGACGAGGATGCTTTGATAAAGTTTGAAGATTCTGGTCCTGGCATGACAAAATCTGTTATGGAGAAGATCTTTGACCCATTATATACAACAAAAGATACTGGAACAGGTCTTGGACTATCTATCTGTAAAAATATTATAGAACAACATGGAGGTAACATTGAGGTATCTAGTCCACCTACAGTATTTAGTGTCAGATTGCCAAAAAACCTTCGTGGATACTACAAGGCCTCCGACTCTAATTCTGATAGCCCTTAGAATCAAGTAATTTCTTGCACTCTTCCATATTGGAACAAAAAATTAGAAAATATTTCCATATTGACTATAAGTGATTCTGAATCATCTATAATCATGAAGTCTACAGAACAGGCAATAACTACCGTTTTTGATTCTGAACCAAACTCCCAAATGCACGAGTATAAACTTGAGCTTGAAAAAATATGTAATGAGCTTTTAAAATTTGGTCTTACAAGAAATCAAGCAAAAGTTTTCATATATTTAGGAAAGTATGGCTCAAAGACATCTCCAGAAGTTTGTAAGGCTTTAAAATTACCCAGAACTGAAACATACAATGTTTTAAATGATTTATTGAATCTTGGAATAATTTCTTCTGAATTTCATCATCCCACCAAATATTCTGCATTACAAATGGATAAAGCAATCTTAACAATGGTAAATGATGCACAAGAAAATGTCAACAAGTTAGCAAAAAAAGAATTAGAGGTAGCACAATTATGGAATAAAGTTCCATCATTTGATTCAAGTTTAACTGATGGAAAGTTAGAAAAATTTCAAATGCTTCAAGGAATTCCTAGGATTAACAACAAACTTAAAGAAATGACAAAGGACGCAAAAAATGAAATTAAAATTATATGCACTGAAAAGGATCTTTCGCGATTCTATTATTCAGATTTTCTTGATATGTTAGGAAATTTGTCAATTGATGTAAAGCTGATTATATCACCCACCCAAAAAATTCCTCGTTTTATTCAGACACTTGATCGTTCTAAAATTAGACTGATGCCAACAAACGATGTAGATAACCAATGTTTTATTGTAAAGGACTCAGATGAGGTTCTAGTATTTTTGAGAAATGCCGATCAAACTTCGAGAAATGCTTTTGCGTTTTGGACAGATACTAATTCTTTGATTAGTTCAATGAAAAAACTATTTAATTACTCTTGGCAGAATTCACTACCAATAGATTTTGAGAGATTTTTAGAGCCTCATTATAATTGAAAATCTGAATTTTTAGTGAAGGATAATTTATCAAATATATATAAATAATGACAAATGTTCGTTTTATAAGTTGAATATGTCTATAAGTAAAATCACCCTCATTTCACTAACCATGATTGTTCTAGCAGTATCTTCCTTTAATTCCGTATTTGCCCAAGCACTACAGGATATATCATGCACTAGCTGTATCACAATTTCTGATGCCAAAACTTTGGGGCTACACAAAAATCTCCAATTACCAATAATTCTTTGGACAGAGAATTTTGATTATATCTACGATCATGATTCAATAATTACTATTAATGGTCACTCTAATCTCAATAATCCAGAAACTCCAATAACCATCGAGGTGACTAACCCAATTGGTAACCTAGTTACAGTACAGCAAATTATGGTGCCCCCAAATTCCGACTTTAGCGTTAAATTTAATCCAGGTGGCCCTCTCTGGGCAAAAGATGGTATGTATATAATTAAAGCACAAGGAGGGGCTGGTGCATTTACAATTTTTAAAACAAAAGTTGAGTTAACTGGCGGAGTTCCTACCGGTATAGAATGTGCTATAAATGAATTAAATGCAGATAATTATTGTATATCATATAGCATTACTGGTGCAACTGTATCAAGTTCATCACTTAACACAAAAAACAAGTCAATTGTGATGATGTTGAGTGACTCTGATGAAGGGACACTTACCATAAAACCTTCTACTGATATCATAAAAGGCATATCACTAGTTCTAGTTGACGGCCAGGAATGGGATGATGTAACTATAAGTGGTAACGATGTAACTATTATGTTCCCTGCAGGAACTGAAGAAATTGAAGTCATTGGTACATTTGTGGTTCCAGAATTTGGTTCTTTTGCTGTGTTGATATTGATTGTTGCAATAATTACAGGAGTTGTGTTTTCAAGAAAAAGATTAATGTTTTCAGGTAAAATCTCAACTTTAAGTAATTAATAAATTTCAAACCAATTTACTCCATTCAAATAAATGAAGAGGTACTGTTAATTTTGGATTTAGAAAAATTTCAAAACGATGTATATGAAATTACAGAAAAACTTGGAAAAAATCTTAATGATACCGAGATTCCAAAACTAAATTATGTCAGGCAAAGGCTAATCGATCTCTATAGGGAGAACCTTGTAAAAATCAATCACTCTGTATTGGAACTTATTTGTGCAGCAAATCTAATCGGTCGAGGATATACAGTAGATGCTGAAAAATCAGTTTCTGACATTTTAGTATGTGACATTTTTGCAAAAAAGGGTGATGGTTCAGCTATCATAGAAATAGAAACAGGATTTACACCCCCAGAACATGCTTTGGATACAATTGATTACTATACTGCAAGAATTATGAGTAAAATTGCAAGATATAGTCAACACTGTTCAAAGTTTTCATTAGCAACTCCAGTGATTGGACTTTTGCCAATCCCCAAAATTTTTCTTACTCCCCCACATTCACGTGATAAAAACGATATAATCAAAGCACAATCCCTTTGTAATCGATATTACAAAAATCCGCCAATAGAGTATAATGAGATTTTAAACGCAAGGTTGCATTCGGTGTATTTAATCCATATTGACAAGGGGTTTGCTAAAGAACTAGATCCATGTAATTATGTGGAATTGACTGAAAAATTACAAGAAAAAAGCGAAGTTGACCAATAAAAATAATAAAGTTTTCAAGTAGTATTTACCAGAAGTATATCATGAAATGTGCCAATTGCGAGAACCACAAGCATTATGATTGTATAGATTGCCAGAGCGATCATAAGACATATCTATGTGAATGTGACTGCCACAATGCTTCAACAAAGCCCCATAAAGAACAGAAACATTAAGCATCAGTTTTTAAACATAATCTGATTTTTACCTAGTGTCTGTTTTATTCGGACAAATTCTATCTTATTACAAAATATGTTAAGAAATTTTTAATGAAGGAAATTGGTCAAAGAGGGAATAATCTTTGAAAATAGGTGAAAGTACCTTTGTGTATTTTTATCCCTTTAACTCCAAATGCATATCATGTAACGATCATTTACAGGGAAGAGTTGTAGCTAGCTGGAAAGGCATATTGTATTGCCCTACCTGTGCCCTCGAAGTTTCTTTGGTAAGAGATGAGGATTTAGAATCAGCTTACAAGATTGTTGAGGGACAAATAGAACAAATAGATGAAATGATGCTAGATATTTTTACTTAGAATCAAATTAAATTTGTCCAACTTGAACACACATGATGCTAAAGCCAATTTCGTTTTAATTTTTTTGGGCACGAACGCATTGTGTCGACACATACCTCATGGGCGTGCAGCTGTGCGTTCGGCCCAACTCGAATTTTTAAACCAAGAAATATTTTGAAAATTATGTACAGTTTAAGAAGTGATGACTGTAGATATAATTCAAACAGGTTTTTAATAATCAGAATTGTAATTGCCTCATATTGTCAACAGAAATTAAAAGTTTGTTATTAGTTTCCATTTTTCTAATTTTTCTAATACCTACAAGTTTAGCTAAAGCAGATGACGAAACAAGCTGGACAGAAGAATCCCAGATAAGCGTTTCAATTGTTGGAAATTCTATAATTAATTTAGATTCTAATGATAGATTGATTCGGGCTTATGTTGATATTTTAAATTTTAATCCAAGTGATGGGTTCTATTTTATGAGAATAGTTCAAACTCCTACTGATAAAATAATTACAGAGAAAGAAATCATTATTCGTGAAAAAAGTAACGGACAGGCAGGTACTGATATTGCCTACTTGATAGATGATGATGTAATTAACACAAATGGTACTATTATTCAAGGTGATTATGCCATTGAAGTGTTTTCTAAAAATGGTAACTCGATTGGTGCCACAACATTTTCAATAATAAAACCTAGTGTATCTCAAAATACTCTAATCATAGAAAATCCAGAATCTGAGGAGTCTGATACTGATACAACTGAAGAAATTGATGAGACTGGTAAAACAAAATCTGCGGAGGAATCTATTGAAATTGAATCAGAATTAGAAAACGTTCAAAACATTCCAGATTGGGTAAAAAATATCTTCATTTTATATGCAGATGATAGTATCACAGAAAATGAATTAATATCTGCATTAAAATTTTTAATTGAACAAGGAATAATTGAAATCAATTCATAAAACTTTGGAACTATTATTTAGCAATAAAATCAAATGAAATTTGCTTTGCCAACTCATTATGTTCTGCATTCAAAGTATACTTCCCACTATTTTCCCATCCTGCTCCTCCCGCAATCAACAATGTTGAAAAACTCCCATCATTTTTTATATTCAAATTTTCTGCCCATACCAATTTACTATTTTCATTTTCAATTGATAATCGAACAGTTCCACTTGAAGATGCAGAAATCTGTCCAGATATTGAAATAATATCTGCTGTTTCATAAGACGATTCATCAGTTTCTAAAGAAAATTCTGGTAATGTATCATTCTTTGTGTCAGAGTTATATGGGATTTTGGTACCATCGTACACAATACCCACTGTAGCTATCAAAATGATTGCTAAAATGATAGCCCCCGTCCCAAATAGGATTTTCTTATTAAAGCTTAAATCAAGTGTCTTTGAAAGAATTTTTTTAGAATCTGAATCTTCAGTAATTTGTACTTTTAATAACTCAGTTTGATGTTTTGATGTATCTGTCTCAAAAGTTGTAGGTGTAGAAATGGGTGATTCCTCAATCGGAATAAATTTCGGTTTGTCTTGACTTTCTGTTTTTTTCTTCTCAAATTTTCTTAGGTACTGTGATGCCAGTCTTTCAATGTACTTGCGATCAGAAAGAGAAACAATTTCGTTGGCTTCACATAAATCCTTAATGCGATTTAGCCTGCTGGAATCTCCTTTTTTTAATTTGAGAAGTGCATTTACATCTTCAATAATAAATGAGTCCATTTTTGTAACTTTCTGTTCTTTTTTTCTATCAGTAATAAATTATTAAGAATAGGGGCTAAAAGCCCCTATTTACCTACACTGAGAACTCAAAAATTAGGAATGGCTTAGTCAAGTTCTCAGATCTTTGCCTATAATCGGGTATGAAGAAATGGCTTTAACAAAACCGCTGTTCAAATGAACAAACAACAGATATTGTCTATGCTCAGGAAAAAATGAAAATTCATTCCTAAATGTAATAGGTAAAATCAAAGTGTTCATAATTTGACTCGAACCGCTTAAATTCCCCTAAAACAAGCTTACGGGCTGATTTGAAAGTAATTACCGAACCCGCAGATCTGAGTAAAGTAAAAAATTTTGGAACTTTAGAATATGTATTAGATAAATATTCTAGAACATGGAGCTGGAAGGTAACTGGAACTCGCGCAGTCACAATGGTTTCGAGACTTATCCCTCAATCATGGTATGGCGAAGGCCCAAACGAGGCAATTATTCCAGACAGTCCTCAAAATGTCCAACAAATCCAGTGGATTCTGGAAAGGTATCCTATGGAAATTCTTTCAAAATCCACATGGCATAGAAAAATTTCAAAATCTTCTACACCACAAATTAAATTAAAAAAAATAGAAAAGCTTAGCAAAGCTACTCCTAGTAAGCAATTTCGGGGAAAACTACATAATTTTCAAAAAGAAGGCCTTGATTTTCTTTTAAAATCATCTGGAAATGCATTACTAGCTGATGAGATGGGCTTGGGGAAAACAGTTCAAACATTGGCTTATCTTGCAACAGAAAGACAGGCTCTGCCAGCTCTGGTGATTGCTCCATTGGTTACTCTAAGGAACTGGCAAAGAGAAATTGGTAATTTTATGAAAAAAAAGAGTAGAAATGGACGATTGATGGGACGAGAAATTCCTTCATCAACTGTAATTAGAAAAGGCAAATCCCAAGAAATTGGTAAATTTGATTTTTATATAATAAATTATGAATTGTTAGAAAAACGATTCACAGATTTATCCAAATTAAACATCAGATCAATTATCTGTGATGAAGTTCAGAATCTACGCTCAAAATCTACCAAAAAATATGCTGCAGTAAAAAAACTTGCAGCCTTAAACTCTGTAAAATATAGAATTGGTCTTTCTGGTACTCCAATTTATAATCGTGGTTCTGAAATATGGCCAATTGTTGACATCTTACGACCAGGAATGCTAGGAAGTTTTAAAGAATTTTGCGAATACTTTTGTTATGTAAATGACAAGGGAAAAGCAATTGTTTTAGAAAATAAGCGTGAATCTCTACGATCTGAATTATGTAATCATGTAATGCTAAGACGAAAAAAATCTGATGTCCTAAAGGAACTTAAAGACAAAGTACGATATAAAGAGGTTATAGATTCTGACTCCACTTATTATAATAAAGAGTTAGACAAAATTTGGAAAAAATTAGAAGAAGAACAAAAACAAGCTGAAACCGAATTTGACAAATCAGCTTCATATCACAGGGCAATACAAAGTGAGCGACAAGCTGCAGGTGTGGCAAAGCTTCCCCATGTAATTAATTTTGTAAAAAATATTATGGAAATTGATGAAAGTGTAGTTGTTTTTTGTCATCATAGAGCGATTCATGATTTATTACACAAAAGTCTAAGTGAATATAATCCTGCTTCTATAATTGGAGGCCAATCCGATAATATCAGACAACTTCAAATCGACACGTTTCAGGAAGGAAAAACCAAACTAATGATTGCTGGATTAAGGGCTGGAAATGTTGGAATTAATTTAACACGTGCAAAATATGTCATCTTTGCTGAATTAGATTGGAGTCCAGCTATACATAGACAAGCAGAAGATAGGCTACACAGAATGGGGCAAAAAAATACTGTCTTTGCTTACTATTTGATAGGTAATGGAACTTTAGATGATCATGTTGCAAAAATCTTAGTTGATAAGAGTTATGAAATAGATTCTGTAATGGACACAGTTAGTGAATCTTTTGAGAACAAGGAAAAGGCAGAATTGATACTTGCTCAAATCCAAGATAAATTAAATTCTACCCAAAAAATTATCCCAAACTAAATTTGAATCTTTTTATCCCATTCTAAAACATATCCAATTATGGATGCAATGCTTGAAGAAGAAATGATTGACCTGATAACATTCTGTCTCCAAAATCCAGATTCTGACGAAGTTGAGGATAAAAAAAATCGGATTTCGGAAATTGGTAAAGACCTCTATTTGGATGGTGGAGTCGATGCTATGGAAAACATGTTTTTTGCCATTCAAAACAGAATTACCGAGGAGATAGGAAAAGACCCAAAACCATTTAGAGCATTATGGAATGAAAATTCTAAAGAATGGAAATACTGACCACATAAATTTGATAAATTAAAAAAGTGAAGGTAAGCCCTTTAGGCTTTCCCAATTCTAAACATCTTTGTGTTGCAGGTAGGACATTGACCTTTAGTGGCAGGTTTGCCATTTTTCAGGGTTACTGCCTGAGTTTTTTGCATTTCTCTTTTACTTCTGCATTTGACACAGTATCCAGTTGTCATGGTATCAGTCAGGTGTGAGGTGATATTAGCGACATGCTGTAAAAATTATTTAACCACAGGGTAGTATCGATCTAATTTTTTTTATATATGAAAACGCAAATTTTGGAACAAAAATCTGATTTTTACTGACTTTCAGAATTTTTAATGACAAATCCTTCGACAACTTTATTATAAACTAAAAACAGGAGACGACAATCATTCTTTAGCAAAAATAATCAAAAATATTAGGTTATTTAATTGTACAGAAAATATTCAAAACTTTAACATAAAAATATTTAGAACCATACAAAAGAACTAAGAAAAATTTGCCGATTAATTTTACTATCAAAAACATTTTGATTAGCCTTTTATCTGTCAGTATACCGTTGGGGGTACAATCTTATTCAATCAACTAATCTGTTAACTACTTTTTTATCACTAGGACTGGGATTAAAGAGAATTAGTATCAGCATAATTCCATCTAATGTAATTAAGGGGAGATGGTAAAGTAGGGTGGTTCTTTATAGCACTAAAAACTAACCATAGGTGAAATCATAAATACAAATAAAGAATTCAAAACTGGAGCGCAAAGATCCTTTTTTTTATCGCAAGCATTCTCAATAAATATGAAATTATTACCGTTGGGTGTCAAACCTCTAACATTATGAAGGAAACAAAAAACGATCCCAGCCAAAGACATGGAAGAGGTACATGATATAGTAAAAAATGATTTTGGAAGTAATACTGGGATTTTTAATTTCTTCTTACCTTTCTATAATTGAATGATTTTCTTGGGTAGGTATTATAGCTCTATTCTATAGTAATCCCATCGTTCTGGGTCAAACTGAGTAACAAACTTTGCTTCTTCGTGAGTTTTTGCTCGTTTAGAAATCACATCTCGAAGAGCAAAACTTGTCTGATACTTGTATCTTTTTGAATGGGCCTGCATTGTAAACAAATGGCGCAGTTCACTTCCCCCATGATGTCCCCAATAACCCATCTTGATTGCAAGTGGTTCTAAAAATATTGTATTTTTAGCACCAAAGTTTTCATCATTTACTTTTTGGTGTAAAACTTCATAATTTTCAAGAGGACCTCCTTTAGCAAATCCAATTATTGGCCCGCCTGTGTCAGTTAATCTTATGGTACTAAGAATTGTATTAGGATCTCTAACTGATTCTTCAAAATTATCTCTGGTCATTTGTAATGGTCTTGGTAACTCGTCATAAATTTCACGGAGAGTTTTTACAAAGTCATCTTGTGTTCTAGTTATGTTCTGCTCTATTGTTGGAACAATTTTTAGATTTTCATATACGAAATCTGCATGAATTTGAATTTCTTGTTGACGAAGTTTCAAAAATGACAGAACATTATGCATAAAGTTTTTTCTCATATGTTTTGGAATAGAAATAAGTACACGCTCACACATTTCAGATTCATTATTTAGAAGATCTTCAAAATAAGCAACCGATCTTTGAAATATGAGTGATGGATGCCATGCAAGCGCATGAGCATTCTTTTTTGCCATTTCCATTCCTTTAGTAAAATCGCCTAATGCATATCCACTTATTCTATCAACTACTGACAAAAACCAACCTAATCTCATATAATGATCTTGTTTTTGTGGATTATTTTTTATAATTTCACAATTCTCAAAACATTTTTTTATTTCTTTCTCAGCATTTTCTTTTAAATTTCCCTTCCATGGAAATGTAGTTCTTAATATCAGAGCTTTTATTATGTTGAGATCAATCTCTGCATCAATAAGAAATTTTTTTAATGTTTCACTCTCAGAGAGAAATTTTAATACACTTTCTTCATGAGGTTTGTCTACGCTTTTATCAGGATCAAAATCATGAAAAAGTGCTGCTGTGTAGAGATACTTCAGATCATCTTGATTTATGGGATTGAGACTACTTTTCCAGTTTGCAGCAACTAGAGTGATATAGGTTACCTCTAATTCATGCTCTATATTGTGATAACCATAATAATCAATTCCAAGTCCTTGTGTTTCAAACAAGTCAATTGTAAAATCTAGCATTTCAGAGTAGCACGGTTTATCCAAACCCATTAAGACTGCTAAGTTGTTAATTTCATCTCTAAGTGTTTGTGTATCTGAAACAAGTTGCACTAGATCTTAATCTGATTTCTGGTTTTTAAAGGTGTATGTAATTATGAGGTTTTTAATCTCATTTTAGATTATCGCTCAGGTTTGAGATGAAATATTTTCCAACTTGAAATCTGGCAGTAAATTATTCCTTACTATTTTATGTAATTTCACTCTCAGACTTTTTATCAATTGATGGCGGCAGTGAATTTTTTTTTGAAAGAGAAATTCTAAAAAATATCAGGATTCCAAACAATTCTAAATATTCAACAAAGGCTACTGTGTAAAAATGTAGGATCCATCCATCAAGACTATCATTTAGAACAGCAAGAACTGCAGACAATTGTGGAAATGCAAAGAAAATTGCTAAAAACATACCCACTATTCCATATATCCAATCTTGAAATTGTAACTCATCTGTTTTTTTGAGAATTTCTTCTGGATTTGCAAATTCTTCATGTTCTTCCAATAGTTGGTTTTTCAAATCTACATAGACTGAATTTCCTTGTTCGATTGCAAAAATAGTCCCTCCTAAAATTAGCAGAAAAATTATGGATTGTCCATAAATTATTTTAGCCCGCTTTCCTTTTTGTAATTTATTCATTTGACTCTCGAACATTTTTCCAAATCGTCCAAGTTTTCCTTTTTTAGTTAGAATTATCATTACAAGTGAAATGGCAGAAATTATGCCAAATGATCCAAACCAATCAGTCGAAATATACGTTACAAAAAAAAGTCTAACTGGTAATAACAACCCAGTCATCACAGAAAATACAATAAATCCTTCTAGAAAATTCTTATTTTTCATTAACATTAATCTTAAAATCTACGATTTGAGAGATAGCTTCACTGGATTGGACAGCATGTGGCGTATATTCTATTTATACATCTGAAAAGAAATCATTTACACTTTGTCGTTAGATGAAAAAATTCTAATTGAAATTATTGAAGTTCAAAAATCTCATAACTTAGATTACATACTTCATCTAGGAAAAGTCACTTATTCGCTGGATAGTGTAGCCATTACCAAATCTCCTACTCCAGTAAATAGACCTACAAACAGAGGGGGTATCTATTTTTCCGATACCTTTGCTTTCAAAATTAAAGCCGTTGTAGATGATCTCTCTATCGCAGAATTATTATCAAAGAGCATGTTGGGGCCAAACCCTGAGTTTCAAGAACTTGAAATTGCTACAAATATACCAATTAAAGATTCAATAAAAAAAGTAAGATTTTTTGTAAATCTAACAAATAGCATGCAAAGTTCATCTCATATTGAATTGAATATGACAATTATTAGATTAAAAATTGGATGATCTCTTTGAATTTAAGATATATCAAAATACTTGTCATAATTTTTCCGGCGTTCTTTATCTGATAAAACTTCATACGCTTTGTTAATTTCTGCCATTTTTTCTTTGGTTGTGGGATCGGGATTTTTATCCGGATGCCATTCTTTTACCAACCGTCTAAACTGATTTTTAATCTCTCCTTGAGTGGCATCGTTTGATACTTCGAGAATCTTATAGTAATTAGGAAAATTAGAATTTTGCATGGATTTTCTAAATTCTTCGTCATCTTTATTGAGACTCTTTTTACCAACAAACTCATCACTAGTCCAATCAGAATGATATTTTTCATAATCTCTATTCTTTTTAGATTCATAATCCCCCATATCATAAGAAAATTTTTTTCGAAGAATTTGATTACGAGCTAAGTAAAGAAAAATCGCTATTACAGCTACAATAAAACTAGAAAAAATAACTATTACATCCTCATTACTCACAATCAATTCGTTTGGATTTTTTGTTGGTGTTTCATCCTGTGGAAACACAGGAATTATCAAGGGAAGCATAAAAATTGAAAATAAAATAAGAATTTGATTCTTCATATGATAAATCATATATTTATTGAGCACATATTATCCTTAATGTATCTCTTCACTTCGAACAAAAGGATGTGAAAATTTGATTGAAAAAAAATTCGAGTCAGATTTACTTTACAATAAAATTGTTCATTATTATGTAGATAAGAAACATTTTTCAAAGGAACAAGCAAACTCAATAGCTCAAAATATTATCAAAAGAGAAATTGAAAGGCGAAAGTGTAAAAACCTTCAATGTAGACATTCATTAAATGATCATATTAGAAACTCTGAAACCTGCTTAGTTTTAGACTGTAATTGTATAAAATTCGTTAAATAACCTGGTTGTGAATTAATTTCCTACTTGTCTAATTAGCTTTGTCAATGAAAATGGTTTTTGTAAAAATTCTACGTTTTCCTTAAAATCTTCTGTTATCTCAGTTTCCCCACCCAAGGCGTATGCTGATGCAAAAATTATCCTCTGATTAGGTGTAGTTTTTAAGATTTCATTAGCAACTTCCTTTCCAGTTTTTTTTGGCATTGACTGATCCAAAACAACTACATCAAAAGAGCTTTCTCCAAGCATTTTGTACTCGTTTTTTTTCTTCTCATCTTTGTATCTTTGTATACATTCTTCCCCATCTTTTGTAACGATTACTTTGTGGCCATATTTTTCTAAGATTCTATTATACTGTAAAGCAGTAAAGTCGTTGTCTTCTGCAATGAGGATGTTTAATACCATTTTAATCCAAATTTTTTTCTCA